>JACLAC010020636.1_pt1 | contig 11221 bp, 7 predicted proteins | sample 8027881 | NCBI WGS metagenome assembly JACLAC01 (sample SAMN15725517, study PRJNA655200) | protist metagenome | isolation source: fluorescence activated cell sorting (FACS) single amplified genomes of... | place: Spain: Blaines Bay Microbial Observatory, Mediterranean Sea | collected 2016-01-19 | reverse complement strand
GTGCAAATTTATTCATCTTAATCATTATTGCGACGGCAACATTTATCCTAACATGGGCATATATGATGATGGAAAACATCACAGTGAAACGTGAACATGTTCAAAAGACAATGCATTTGCATACAAAAATGAAAGTACAAATGGATCATAAACTTAAACAACATTCATCTACAGTAAATGTAAATAAAAAAACAACTAATAATAATATCCATCATCAAAGTTCATTAAAAACAGTTGAACAAACTACAATTTTTCAATCACAAATTCGTGTCAAAACAACAACAAGAACAACATTTAAATCGACCATAACAACGACAACAGCAAGTGAAGCAAGGACGATAACAAGTAAAGCAATAACAACAGCAAGTAAAGCCATAGCGATAACAACAAGTAATCCATCAATTATTACAACCACAAGTAAACCATCAATTATTACAACCACAAGTAAACCATCAATTATTACAACCACAATTAAACCAAGAACAACATCATCACCACCACCACCAAACCCACCACCATTAACAACGACAACAAAAAAAACTATTGTGACAAAAACTACAAATATATCATCATCACCATCAACATCACCCTCATCATCACGATATAACATCGTAGATATTCCAAATCCAGAAACAAATGCATGTCCAAAGCGTTTAGTCTTATATGCACCAAAATTAAAAGATCAAAATTGTCGTGGTGATATCAATATGATATGGAGTGTTGCTTCGTACCAATCAAATGGAATTGATCCAATCAATTATGAAAAAGCAACAATTTTCAATCCAATACAAACAGCAGCTGATATTAAAATAACAAAGAAAATAAAAAAGAAAATGAAAGATAATAATAGTAATACTCCATCGAATGAAAATATCAAGGCATTATTTGTTGCAGATCCATTTTTAGTACCATATTATTTCAATGATGAACATAAAATTGTTTCAGATCGTCATCATTATGAACATGATAATAAAGCATGGATGATGTTTACAGAAATTTTAGATAGCAATGATCAAAAAGGTAAAATAGGATTGCATATATCAAATAATAATTTAAAAACATTTAAATACAAAGGTATCGTAATAGAGGAACCATGGCATTTGTCATTTCCATATATTATTCCATATAAAAATGAATTTTACATGACTACATCTGGAACATCTGGTATACTTTCGAAACCATATTTTTTATGGTTGTATAAAGCTATTAAATATCCATATCAATGGAAACGTTTTAAAACGATATTAGATGATCAAACAGATAGTCCACCAGTGGATCCAGCAATTATTATGCATAACGATGTATATTATCTATTTACAAGGGATAATACTTTAAATGATGGAGAAGGTATGGAAAGAATGTTTTACAATACAAATGGATTATATGAAGGTAAATATATTGAACATCCAATGAGTAAAAAATATAATATACGTCAAAGTGGTCGAATTATATTTAATATTGATTCAATAGCAATAAAACCACATTGGATTGTTTTCCATCATACGGATAAATATGTATATGGTTTGAAAGTGATGAATTTAACCACTGAAACGTATGGATATGATTTTCAAAATAAAAAATTATTATTAGCACCTATTGAGAAAAGTGAATTTGCAAGCAATGGTATGCATACATTGAGTTTAGTACGGATAAAAAAGAAACAATGGATTGGTGTATGCGATGGTTGGCATGATGATGTAGATTTAAAAGTAATGGGTTGTTTAGGAAGAGGTTCCAAAGCAACTCGATGTCAAAAAAAAGCTAGTTATTATCATCAAAAATATTCACAAACAAATGGAATTGTCAAAATATATGAACCTGGAAAAGGAAAATTACCACAAGAAGGGACGGAAATGGAAAGAGAATTAAAACGACGATTACGTGGTGAGAATTTTGCACGTTTACCAGCTGTGTAAGAGAGAAAATATTGTAACATTCTAAATTATGAGATGTAGTTTTTTTGTCCATCTAGATTCGAAGTCGTTTGGTGATAAATGTATAGGATTACGAAGTATGACAAATAGCATATATAATATTATTATTCTTGTGATTAGAGTAGTGTGAGCATATTATATTACCAGGTATTGTCAGAGAGCTGGTATTGTTGGTTTCCAAAACGATGCGACAAACTTTTTTTAAAATAAGAAGGTCCATTTTAAAAAAAAAAAAATAATAAAAATAATAAAAAATTGTGTTTTTATACAAATTTATGCCTATCACTTACGATCAATTTTACATAGATCAATTTTAACATATAACAATGTAACTTTGACGGAACAGAAAAAAGGACTACTTTCATTTTTTATACTTGAACGACTTTTTAGACTACTACTGTATGTTTTTACACTTCTTTTAGCGGCTGGTTAGACCGTAAAACAACAAAAAATTTGAATTTTATACAGAAAAGTAAAAGAAGATCCTAATATATAGAAATATAAAAATGTAAACATGATATATAATTAACATAAAAAAACAACATTGAATTAAGCGACAACAAACACAAGCATTCATAAAAACAATACTACCATGCCATCCAGGGCAATAATATCAATGACAAGAATATTACCATTTACTAATATATTATTATTATTATTAATATCATCTACATTTACATTGCCAACAGTAGTGGCAACAATACCAGCAACTTTAACTATTAAAAGATTAGGATCAGTTGATTTAGGAATTCTTGCGGAGACAACACCTATTGTTTGGAATGATGAACTTTGGTTAATGGAATGTATCCAAGGAAAGAAATATTATGGAAATTTAAATGGTGAATCGTATATACGATTTACAAATCCATTTACAGGTAAAAGAACTCCACACTTTGCTATTGGATATGGATTAGGCAACGCAGTTGTGGAGAATGAAACAATGTTTGTATTTGCCACGAAAACACCATATGGAATCTCAACAAATAATACAGAAGTTAGTGTCTTTTGGTCTAAAGATATCATGTCCGCATCATCATGGAATACTAATGTTGCTATCCATGCAAATGATGAAGGTGTTATTCCAGATGGTTGTGCTGGGCGAAAAAAAAGTTTATGGAATACATGTGTTCAAAAAGGTATTGTAAATGGAAAAGCAACTTTTATCATGGCATATGAATATAATTGTGGAAATCCAGGATGGCAAACACACTTTGCAATTGGTAAGGCGCCACCATCACCATCCTCATCATCTAATAGTAGTAGTAGTAGTAGTGATGGTACATCACTTGCTTTTTACGATTGGGATCCTATTCCATATGAAAATGAACACGATTTTACAAACATATCACATGCAAATCCTACAATACGATGGAATCAATTAGATGGATATTGGTATCTATTATCAACAAGAGGTGCTGATCGTGTACTTGTTGAAGATATTTATCGTACAAAAAACCCATTAGATTTTTCATCTTGGAAACCACCAACTGGGTGGTCTGTTACAAATCCATTAGCTGCACCTCTTATTGCACCAAGTGCAGAAGATCAAAATGTATCCCCAGCAAATTGGCATCCAGATACAAAAGCAATTGTAGAAGGTAATAAAACCGCTGTGAAAAAAGCAAAAAATATAAATACAAGTGATATGGATCTATGTACAGCTATGATCAATGGTCAAATATCTACTGTATTGTATTGGGCATGGGGTGATCAAATGTTAGGGCCGACTGCAATGGTATTATCGGTTGGTATTGTGGAAGGTAAATCCATGGAAGAATTTCTGAGTAGTGTCTTTGTTGTGTAGAATATTCTAAAAATAAAATATATGTGATCATATCTTTCTAAAAAAAAATATCAATATGATTCTTTCAAACAAAATTTATAAATCTTTTCAACTCTGATAATCCAATCCTTGCTCTAATTCCATTTTTCGTTTTGCAGCTTCCCATTCTAATTTACCAAATGGTTCACCTGTATAATTATTTTGTACAATTTTATATGTTTCTTCAACTATCTTTTGATCTACTTTATAATATGATGATTCTTGATTTGTAAACACATTCACTTGTACTCGACATGCTTCAACTAATTGATACATTAAAAAAAAAGCTTCATAAACTGTTTTCCCAACTGTAATTGGTCCATGATTTCGTAATAATATAACTTTATTGACTGGTCCTAAATCTTTTACTAAACGTTGACAAACATCACTACCTTTTTTAGTAGCATGTTCAAACTCATGATATGAAATACCGCCTAAATCCATTGCATATTGCGATAAGCCACAAACAAGACCTTCTTTCCTGCATGAAATAGCTACTACTTCTGGTGTATGCGTATGCATTGTCCATAATATATCACCACCATGTTGACCACGTTTGCTAACATCTGTATATAACATAATATAAATATATATGTTAATAATTATTCTGATGTATATGTTGTATGCATATATATATATACAGATATATGTACTATTTTAACTTACGTATTGCTGAATGAATTTTAAATCCAGCTGGATTAATCGGACGTTTTGTTGATCCCTGATCAACAATTCCACCATCTGCTTTTACTTTGATTAATGATGATGCAGTAATTTCATGCCAAGATAAACCATATGGATTAATTAAAAACAATTCTTCTGTAGGATCAGTTGAAGGTACTTTCACGGTGATATGTGTATGAATCAAATGTGTCCACTTTAATGCAGCAAAGACACGATATGCAGCTGCCAATTCAATCCGTAATTTCCATTCCTCTACACTTACACGCTGTTTTACAGATAAAGAAGAGGATGAGGATGATAATGTTCCATTGGTATTAGCATTGTTGTTACTACTACCACTACTACTACCATTGCCATTATTACTATTCATATTTGATGTCTTATTATTAACTAAACGTAAATACAATCCATCCTTTGATTTAATGCCAATATTATATCCATTTAACTTTCGTTTTTTCAATTGTACATTCATTTCTCTACCAATACAAATTTCTTCTATTCCACTTGGAAATGTATCTAAAGGCTTCCATCCATTTAATAGTTTAGTTGTATTTGTAATATCAAACCGTGCATTACGACCTGTTGGTGGAATGCTTTGTACAAACAATGGGGCATATATAAAATCAGATGGTAAATCAACACTTATTGCATTATAAATACATGAAGCGGCATCACGTGGTGATAAAAATTCATCTTTACCTAATCCTTTTTCATGAATTTGTTTCATAGCATGAACATCGGCAATTGTACCTGATGTAATGGAGAGCAAATTGTATGAGAAAAAGTGATGCGTTAGTAAGTGTATTTTTTATTATGTTTGTAGGAATATATTAATATATTAGAAATGTATATATATAATAATAATATATATATAGACAATACATACGTGGACACCATGCAAAACGTAACATAATGGTTGGTATTTTTGTATCTAATGCAAATGCTTCAACTGCAGCTTCTGCAAATGCTTTTGTAGCACCGTACATACATCGTGGTGCATATGGCGCATCAATTTTCAATGGCTTGTCTACAGAATTATATCCACAATATAATTTACCAGATGAAGCTATAACTAATCTCGTAATTTTCGTTTTAATTTTTACATCATTATTTATATCTTCAATTGCTTTTAATACATTAGAAACTCCATTAATATTTGGTGGTAATAATATATTTGCATTAGCATCATCTGGTACAGCAGCTAAATGTATTACAATTGAAACATTATTTTCTTTTAATATGTTTAGTATTAAATTATAATCTGTTAATGAACCTTGATAGAATTTCACACCATTATTATTATTACTATTATTATTGTTGCTGTAGTTATTTACTGATAAGGATGTATTATTATTATTATTAATAATATTATTTGTTAATGTAAATGTTGTCAAAATATCGAATCCAATTATATTTATATTCACATTATTTTTTATTAGATGTTCACATGCTGCACTGCCTATACGACCACATATACCCGTAATCAATATATTCTCTTGTATTGTCCTTGTCGTCATGTTATTATATTTATTATTATTTGTGTTTTGATTGTCATGCAAATGAATAATGTTTTTGTATATATTTTTCTTTGTATTTTCTATTTTCTATATTATACTAATATTTATTCCTGAGAAGGACTTCAACTACAACAAAAGTTCATCAATTTTCATTCATCAAAATTGAATTGAATGAAAGTCGTTCAAAAGTCCATCATTCCATGTGATGCAGAAGACATGTGAAACATATATCAGATATATATAAAGTAACAATACAAAATACAAAGATGACGTTATTATTTTCTAATCTATTTATTGCAATATGCATGACCATCATGGTTGTTGCCACTTCTACAACTGATGTTGATAAGAAACAAGAGAAGAATATTATTAATGATGATATTGTTTTGAAAATAAACAATAATATTGGACAAAATGAAGAATTATTTACACTTATGCATGATAATTATTATTATCATCGTGAATGTATTCATATACATGATGATACATTTGAAATTGAAAATTTAGAAAATGGAGATGAACATGTCACAGTGAATGATAAAAAATCACTGTATAAGAAATGCCCATATCCACGTATACACCGTTCTTCTATTATTAATGATAATAAAATTAATAATAATAATAATATCATCATTGACAACAAACAACAACAACAACAAAATGTTGAAAGTTATTATTCTGATTGGGTTGCATATGCAAAAGCAACAACGTCAAATACTAATTTATTTACATTTTTCAATTCAACTTGGAAAGTGCCACCCCCACCAACATCAAAAGGCCCATTCGGTTTATCATCTGTATACTTATTTAATGGTTTAGAAGATGGAGCTGGACATGCTGGCAATGCAAGTTTGATTTTACAACCTGTATTAAGTTATGGAAAATCAGGTTGTATATTAAATCCAATTGATTGGGGAAAATGGAATATCGTGAGTTATTTAGTATCTGGTTCTGGTCGTGCACATTGTGGTAAACGTATTGAAGTGGAAGAAGGCGATGAAATTGTTGGAACGATGATAAACAAAGGAAATAACAATTGGGAAGTTGATGCAATACGTGTAAAAACAAATGAAAAATCATCTTATATAAGTCAATTACCAGTTGATAAAACAATTGATGCAGCGTATATTACATTAGAAGGTATGATCATCTATGGTTGCAATGCATTTCCAAATGGTTCCACCACTTTTTTTAATAATCAATTGAAAACAACATCATCAATAACATCAAATACAATAAATGGCATGGAAGAAGAAACAAATTGGGTGAAAATTATTAAACATAATGAATGCAAACAAAATGTTTTAATTAATAATCAAGAAGGGAACGTAACTATTGTTTATAAACAGTGAGATGAGATTATATTAAATTATTAGAAAACCCCATGTTTGTTTTTAGTTTTGGAAACACATAAATATTTAAGAGAGATGTGATTTATAAAAAAATATTACTTGTACATATATATGTATATTATTCTTTTTATATATCGAATTATGATAATATGCACCATCCTTCTCCCTCGTGATACTCACTTTTTCCACCTTTTGAACGTATAAGATCAATGATCTTTTGTTTAATTGGACTTTTATTATAATCATATGCCCAGTCCAGGGGAGTGTCCCCGGCCCCGTTCTTATTAATGTTAGTAAGAGACATATTAGTTAATAACAACTCAATCAACTTCGTATCCTTTTTGTTATTACCTGCTGCTAAATGTAATGCATTCACTCCATACCTATCTGCAATATTAGGATCAGCTTCACCTTGTTCAATCAAATATTTAACTATTTGGAAATGTTCGTACTGTGCAGCTATTGTTAAAGGTGCCCATCCATCACCACCACCACTACTTTTACCTTCTTGATTCACGTATTCTTTCAATGTCATATTATTATTATTATTACCATTACTACCATTCACATCATTATACCCTGTAATCAATAATTTCACATCCTCAAAACGTCCTTTTTCACATGCACATACTATTGGCGTACCATTTGGAAATGCGTTCTTATACAAATCAGTCAATGTATTTGTATTACGTGTTATTCCATCTAACAAGATGGAGAATAAATAATCAATAATGGCTTGGTCTGCAGCTGCACCTAAAGGTGTCCATCCATAACCATAACTACTTTTACCTTCTTGAATCACGTATTCTTTCAATGTCATATTATTATTATTATTACCATTACTACCATTCCCATCATTACGGCCTGTAATCAATAATTTCACATCCTCAAAACGTCCTTTTTCACATGCAACTACTAATGGCGTACCTTTTGGAAATTCTTTTTTATATTTAATCTTTAATTCATTCGCCAATTGTATTTTAAATTGATGTTGTATATCTTTACACAGTTGATATAATGTATCATCGTTTCGATTTTTACAAAATAATTGAATAAAGGATGAATAGATCAATGACCTTACTGATTTCATATCTAACATACTAAGGATGGTATAAACAATATCCTGCCCAGCACCACCACTTGGCAATATATCAATAAATGACGGATCATCATTAACAATATTCATTTCACTCATTTCTTGCACAATAATAGGATCCAAAACAACAACTTCTGCATGGTTATTCGTAATATCTTCCCCTTTGCTCTCATCATCCTTGTCGTTATTATTATTTATAAATGAAGCCATGTTCATATAATTATTTGCTTCGTGAAAAGCTATATATATATATATTATATTGTTTGTACAGAGATTGTATGCATACAAGAAGTCCTACTTTTCTTCTTTATATATTACAATACACCTCTCTTGTGTCTTATGATGGTATATATTAATTTCAAATAGAACTTTTAGTAATGATAATAATAATATACGACGAGGCCGTATTTGGAACACAGTGTTTTCTATATATGTATAAATGATGCAAGTTAAAGTTTTCGTGTTATTTTAAACAATTAATAATAATATTGAATGAACACTTTTATTAGATTTTATAAAAACATATGCACACACTCTCTTCTTGTTTTAAAAAACTCTTATGATCTCTTCTCTCTTCCATTGACACGTTGCAATGCAACTTCATATCGATCTGTATAATAACCTAATCCTTTTTTATCGTATTTAAATACATAATTTTCTTTCGGGCCATCAAATTTTGTTGCTGGTATAAATTCCTCTTCGATTTGTTCCATTTCTAATTTCAATTGTTCCTCTGGACTTAAATTGTTATTTGTTTTACTATATGGATTGTAATACGATTCAGTAGTAAATGATGGATCATCAATACGTTTCAATGCAATTGCATATCGATCAGTATAATAACCTAATCCTTGCGCATCGTGTTTAAATACATAATATTCTTTTGGACCTTCAAATTCTGTAGCTGGTATAAACTCTACATTAACTTTTTCCATCTCTTCCATCAATTGTTGTTGCTTTTCAATTGCTTTCGCAGTTACAGGACTATCTTGAGTTAAATCACTAGTCTCATTTTCTAAATCTTTTTTATCTTTACCACTACCACCACCAGCACCTACACGTCCTGTTTTTCTACACATTTCCCATAGACATAATTGCCGTGTACGTAACATGCAAGTAAATTCATTAAATGATAATGTTCGTCTATCTCCAAGATGAATTTTCTGTTGTTGTTGCTCTTTTTGTATGATAGATGATTTATTATTATTCTTTCCAACATCATCATCATCATTAGAGCTTGTTTTGAATATATTATTTTTCATTTCCATAAATTCATTTTTTAATGATTCCAATGTTCCTGATATAAATCGTTTTGGAGGGCTGGATCCATAATCTTCAGGTACTTGAATAGTAGGATACAATGGCCAATCGTCCAGTTCTTTTTGATCTGTTTTATCCAACATTAATTTTTTTGCAAAATCAATACCAGATATTTTTTCATATTCAGGTAAAAACCATTTTTTTTTTAATCGTATTAATTTTCGTGCTGGGATTTGATCTGTATTTTTTAAACTTTCAATGATCATAGGAATATTTTCCACATTGATTCTCTCATCAATTCCGCCATTAGTATCATTTTTATTATTATCATTATTAATATTATCATCTTCATCGTTACCAAGATCATTATCATCCGTTAAAAGTAAAGCAACATCAAATATACCAGTTGCACGTTTAATTAAACTTTCGCTAGGGCTAATTGCTAATGCAGTTGCAAACAATACATCCATTAAATCCAATGGTATATCTCCACTTTTAGTGTTATCTCCTCCTTCATTCTTTTGTTTGTAAATTGTTTCCAATTTATCAAATATTCGTTCTATATAATGATAATAAAATATAGGCATATCGCCTTTGTAAAGGCCACCGCGAGATTGGTTATAAAGCATATTTGATTGGGAATCACCAAAATTTGGTTGAAAATCAGTTGGTGCTACTTTTAAAAATATTTCCCATTCATCTTTTGTTACTTTTTTATTTGGAAATGTTTCAATAGCAAGTTTACTAAGTTTTTCATATTCATCAAGTGTAAATTCATAATTAGCAGCTCGTAATCGTTGTATTTCATCTGGAGCTAATGCGCGGTTGCGTTTTATATCTTTCATCACTCTTTCTTCATCATCGGCACCTTCTCCACTACGATAAAAATATGTAAAAATTAAACCACCAATAATAGACATAACAAAAGATGGTTTTTCGTAAAATTTGGCTTCTTTGACAGGAGGTATTAATTTTTTCTTTCGTCGTTTTTTTTTGCTCTTTTTTTTCACACTTTTATTGCTTGCAGCTGCATTTGTACTTGCTGTATATGGCCTACATTGCACGATGTTAATATTCCGGTGCATCATCATCATATTTGGTATATTCTTTTTCAATACGGGGCGTTGCAATACTACTATATTCTTTATCAATTTAAACATGATGGGGGGGATGATAATGATACTAATGATAATAATAATAAATAGATAATGATGATGTAATAATAATAATAATAATATTCACACAATACTTGGTAGCACTGATGATTCTACTTAATGTTCACACACGCACGGACGCACGCACGCACACGGAATTTACTTTTGACTTTTTCTTCTTTGTTTTTGTCTAGTATTATTGATGTATATCTCTCTCTCCTCACACCTCCCACACGACGTTGTCTCTCCTTCATATTCATCATTCAATTTTTTAATCAATTTTCATCCATAAAAAAAAAAACACATTATCCTTTTACGGGACATCGATAAGTGCCGGGGGGCCGGCTGTTATAACCATATAAATATCATTAGTATCCCTATTCCCTGTAACCTCTATAATTT
>JACLAC010003432.1_pt1 | contig 11225 bp, 9 predicted proteins | sample 8027881 | NCBI WGS metagenome assembly JACLAC01 (sample SAMN15725517, study PRJNA655200) | protist metagenome | isolation source: fluorescence activated cell sorting (FACS) single amplified genomes of... | place: Spain: Blaines Bay Microbial Observatory, Mediterranean Sea | collected 2016-01-19 | reverse complement strand
CGAGATTCTTCGTGAGGACCGCTTGGCGGCGCCGCCGGAGGCTTTGCGGGAGTTGCTGCTCAATGCCGTCATGCACCGGGATTACTCGATTCCGGGGAGCTATGTGGCCATCGCGATCTTTGACGACCGGGTGGAGATCCGGAGCATCGGAGCGTTGCCGCGCGGGGTGACGACAGAGATGTTGGCGGGGCCGCATTTTTCCCGTCTGCGCAATCCCCTGATCGCGGATGCGTTTCACCGTACCGGAGCGGTGGAAATCTGGGGACGGGGGACGAATCGGGTGGCTGAGGAGTGTCGGCGGTTTGGGCATGAGGCGCCGACGTTTGAGGAGATGGGCGGGGCCTTGATGGTGACGATTCGGGCGTCGATTGGGCCTGAGAAGATCGAGTCCGACGCTCAGGTAGCGGAATCTCGAACGCTCGCGGGGCTGGATCTGGGGAGGACTCAGGCCAGGGCAGAGAAGATCCTTGATCTTCTACGCTCAGGACCGATGAAGGCCACCGAAATTCTTGAAGGACTCGATGAGCCGATCTTGGTGCGGGCTCTCCAGAACACGTTGAAGCGGCTCCGTGAGCTGAGATACGTGCGGCGATCTGGCAAGGGGCAGGCTACGGAGTACTCGCTGGCCAACGGTGACAGCTGACTTCGTGGATGCATCCGGAAGGTGCGCGAAGATGCGCGAAGATGCGCGAAGATGCGCGAAGATGCGCGAAGATGCGCGAAGATGCGCGAAGATGCGCGAAGATGCGCGAAGATGCGCGAAGGCTCATCTTCCGGAAGCCTCGAATCAGACTGAATTTGCGGCTTCTGGAATTCGCGAAGCTCGCCGAGCTCAGAGGCTACAGCCAGAGACTCGCGAAGCGACCGTCTCCAAGCTTAAAGCCATCCCGGTAAAAAAATGGCCGAAAAGTTGCGCATGCGGGCCAGTTGAGTCATAATCTTCAGCCATGGAGTATGTCATCCATGGCTGGAGAGAGTGCCTCTCTCTACCCCCCACCCCCCCCAATCGGCCCAAAGCCGTGCCCAGGGAAGTGTTTGCGCCTCGGCCCAAGCCTCGTCAAGAGGAGACGGCCTCACAGAGGACGCGCAGGTTGGCGTCTGCTTGTTGTCACCCATGGACGGCTATGAGCGTGGCCACCTATTTGGCGGAGACCGTGACTCCGCCCAATCGCGTAAGCCCGAAGCCCTACCAGGCCTGCTGGGGGCGCTGGCCTTATCGATGTTTCCGTCATCACCCGGGAGACGAGGTCTTGTGGATCAGCGGAAGCGAGTGGCCCAACGTAAGCCAGCAAGAATCCGGTTGGGAGCTAGTCTGGATCGCTTTCGTGCAAGCCAGATGTCCGACTAATGCGCTAATCACTCGTGGAGCCATGCTCGCTTCAGTGCTCTTGAACTGTAGAAATCGTGCTTTGAAAATTGCCAAAGTAGAAATGTGAGGTGCGTTGATGACTTCAGCAATCATATACACGGACATCGTCAAATATTCGGCAAAGAAAAATGATCAAGCTGAGGGAATCAAGGACTCGTTGGACAGAAAAGTTCCATACTTCTTTCCAGAGCAAATTTTGGTAAGGGAGAAAGAGCAAGCACTCTATATGAATAATACCGGAGACGGTTTTTTGCTTACAATTCCTTTGAAGAACATCAGTAATCCACGTGCCTTGATTCTGCTTTTCACGCTCTACATCGCTCACAAAGCGCGCACCTACCAGCACAAAATCCGGGCGAGCCTCCATACGGGTGAAGTCAATAGGTATGTCGATTTTATGAATCAGGAGCAAAGAAGAGGGGCGGCTATCGTAGAAGGACGTAGAATTCTGGACCTGGGAGGAGACGGTCATATTCTTTGCTCAGAACGCTTCAAAAGCGAGCTAGTGGGGGAACTTGGGCAAGGCGAGGAAGCTGGCGAGAACGAAGAATTGTTCAGGCTTTCTGGTTCTCTTGATCTGAAAACACTGAATCTGCCGATTCATATTATCCACGACGCCACTGTGCTAGCCATATGGGAGAGTTCATTAACCTTTAAAAAGGCCGGAAACTACAACGACAAGCATGGCAACGTCATTAAGCCCTATAATATATATTTAGAAAAAAGCAACTTGTTAAATGATGATATCTACAGAAAAGACCGTGATCACATGGAGCAACAGGCCGCAGTTAATCATGAACTAAGTGAAAGTACAGGGCGGCGCCCTGCAACGATAGGACTCAAAGATCGCCCGGAAAGGATTATTAAATTCAAGCTTCGCGAAAGCGAGGAAGACCGGGAAAATGCACGGCAGGTTTTCATCGATAAATTAAAAAGAGCCAAAACTGTATTCATGACAGGAGTTACCCTTCAAAAAGTGTTGGAATGGTTGCATGGAGCATCGGATGAGTATAAGTTCGACGCGCTTTCGATTTGCCCCTTGTGCTACGAGAAACTTGGAGAAGTTGAAGATCAACACAAAGAAGACGTTGAGATGCGCAGGAACGCCTGGCTCGAAAGCATGGAGATGGCAATTGAAGTGCTGAAGGAGTATAACGTCGAAAAAACGAGAATTAGATTCTCCTTTCTTACCAGGTTCTTTGCGTATAATGTTGTATTCCTCAACTATACAGAAAACCGAACACGCGGAGATGAGATCCGCTTGATGTTTGCTCTAGATGGGGATTTTGCGGACAAGCCTTTGATTGAGTGCTCTCGCGATGACGGCTTATTCAAGGAGATTGAAACATATTTCAAGAAATATATTGATGATTTAGATGCTTTTACAGACGGAGAAGATCTTCGGAAATATGTCAGAAAATTGGATGTACAGAAGAGCAATCAAGAGGCCCTGCCTCGAAACCAGTGAATGCATAGATGGCTTGAGAAATCCCTGGAGCTTGAATTGAATTTGGATCAACGGCTAAAATCGGCAGCGTCTCTCTTTGGGCAGCTTGAAGATGTGACATTCAAGGGCCAGAATGCGCGAGATCGCTCAGTGTCGTTTCTTGATGTTTTTCTAGATACCGAAGCGTTAGAATCCAAGCCTGCGTTATCTTTGATTTCCAAGGTTCTTGGGGAGCTCGGGAACCCCCTGCCCGATGTTTGGGCCTTAGCCCTTCGGAGAAATTTCCCTGATCTTGTTTCGCTGGTTCTGCCCAGAAGTTCTAACACTAGGTTCAGCCTGATACTACCATTTTCGTGGATTGATGCGGACGCCGCTTTTCTGGCTTATAATTTCAGGTGGATCGAGTCTCATATTAAGCTTGAAATTGAAAAAAATATTGGTCGCAGCATTGAGAATGCTACCCCGTTGGTCACAGGTGCCTATCGAATCCTGTCGATCATCTTGCGCTGCGAAGACCATGCAATTTTTTCAATGTTGAACAATACCCTGGCCGTATATCTTCAGCAGTTAAGCGTGCAACTGGTCGTCGGGCAACGAAGATACAATTTTGCAGAGCCCAGAAATGTAAGCCGAAACGCCAATGAGATTGCGTTCGCAGTCATCGAGAAATATGGGCGTACTGAAAATCTGGAAACATTGTGCGGACTGAGCGCGGCAGCTGGAACGTTATGGTTCTCCAGTCTTGAAATCCAGGCCAAATATGCGGCGAACCCAAAATCTACCATTCAAGATTTGGGAGATAATTTAGAAAAAAATTTCCACCAAATTACAGGCGTCGAAAACATTTCGAAATTCATCGATTCTGCAAGAAATCTTGGCGCCAGAAAATATCTATTCATCTTAGATGACAACGGGGAATCTATATTCGACTTACTGCTTCTTCAGCGATTACTGGAAGAAAATCCAAGGCTGAGCGCGACGCTCTTGATAGGTACTCGGCCAGTCAAAAACAACTTTTCTCGTACGGATCTTGATCTTGCCTTGAAACACTCTCTCTTGGAGAGTATGAATTACTACATAGCACAAGGAAGAGTTTCTGTTCTGGAACACGAGCAAATGTTAATGTCTCTGGATCTACGGTTTGTCAGTAGCAGCTTGTGCCAAGCCATAGAGAGTCATGATTGCGCCTACATCAAAGGGGTGAGTTTCTTTGAAACTGTTCAGATCTCTTCGCTTGATCGATATCATTCATTTATGGTTCACGGCACGACAAGTGAATTGTTGACCAGCGAGAGCTCTGGAGTCGGCCTGTTTCTTTTTTGTCCTAAAGGACAATATTCTTTTGATGTAAATATAGGCGCCGCATTAGGCGATCTACAGTGAGTCTCGGATTATGATCTCAGTCCGTTCAGCATTGATGATCTTCGCGTCGGTTTGATCTCGAACAAGCTTCATACTGAAGCGATGGGGCGGCAAGAGCAAGGCCGTCAGGCCTCGGCCCATCGCAGAATAAGCAAGATATTTCCCCATGCCCGGACCTTGCGACGCTCGATCGCCGCCCGCAGCTCCTCGGCCCGCACGGGCTTGCTCACGTAGTCGTCCATGCCCGCGTCGAGACATTTCTCGCGATCGCCGACCATCGCCGACGCCGTCATCGCGATGATCCAAGGCCGCAGGCCATGACTCAGGCGGATCTGACGGGTGGCTTCATGGCCGTCCATTTCCGGCATCTGGACGTCCATCAACACCAGCTCATAGGGCTCCCGCTCGAGGGCCCGCACCGCTTCGAGGCCGTTCTCGACCACATCTGCCCGGTAACCCATTCTCTCGAGAAGGCGCATCGTCACCATCTGATTGACCAGATTGTCCTCGGCGAGCAGGATGCTCAGCTCGGCCGGCTTGAGATCGGCCTCCCTCTCGGCGTTCGGCAAGGCCAAGGTCGGCTCTTCGCTCTGGGGCTCCACAATCCAAGTCAAGATGCGGTAGAGGGCGGCTTGTTTGACCGGCTTCGAGAGGATGGCGGCATCTGGAGCGCGGCGATCCACGTCGCGCCATCCCAGGGTTGTCAACAAGACCAAGGCGATCTCGCGGGGGCCGTGCAGAGCGCGGATCTCTGCCACCAAGCCGAGATCGTCCATCTCGGGCATCCAGACGTCGAGCAAGAGGACGTCGAGGGAGGCGCCGCGGCGACGGATCAGCTCGAGGGCCTCCGGGCCTTGCTCGGCGGCGGAGGTCTCCATGCCCCAAACCTCGAGCTGCTCGCAGAGAACCCGCCGCACCGTGGCGCTGGTGTCGACCACCAGGGCACGTTTTCCCTGGAGATGATTCTGGACGGCGTCGAGACCGCGGCCGGCCCCGCCTTCGGCGCCGGGCAAGACGAAGTGGGCATGGAAGGTGGACCCGGATCCCACCACGCTCTCGACCTCCAAGGTGCCACCCATCTTCTCGATCAGCTGACGGCTGATCGCCAACCCCAAGCCGGTGCCGCCAAAGCGCCGGGTGGTGGAGGTGTCGCCTTGGCAGAAGGGCTCGAAAAGATGGTCGAGCTGGCTGGCGGGAATGCCGATGCCGGTGTCGCGCACGGCGATGTGGAGAGAATGCCAGGCGGCGACGACCCCGCGCGGAAGAGGCCTTTGTGGAATCTCGCCGGTTCCCGCGGGACGGCACTCGAGCGATAAGGTCACCTCGCCGACGGCGGTGAATTTGATCGCGTTGCTGAGCAGGTTGACCAGGACCTGACGCAGGCGGGTGGCGTCGCCGATCAGCCGTTCCGGCAAGGGCACGGCCATGTTGTAGGCCAGCTCCAGATATTTCTTGGCGGTCTCTGGCGCCACGGTGTCGAGGCTCTCCTCGATGCAGTCGCGGAGATGGAAGGGCAGATGCTCGAGATCGAGGCGGCCGGCTTCCATTTTCGAGAAATCGAGGATGTCGTTGATGATCGTCAGCAAGGCCTCGCCGCTCGAGCGGATGGTCCCGGCGAATTCGCGCTGCTCAGTGTCGAGCTCGGTTTGCAGGAGCAGACCCGCCATGCCGATGACCCCGTTCATGGGGGTGCGGATCTCGTGGCTGACGTTGGCGAGGAAGGTCGATTTGGAGCTGTTGGCGGTCTCGGCTTCGTTGATGGCCTCCTGCAGGCTGACGTTGGCGGCGGCCAAGAGGTCGCGTTGGGCGACGATTTCGGCGGTGCGCTCCTCGATCAACGCCTCAAGATCGACGTTGTGACGCCTGAGCTGGCCGAGGCGGAGCAGGTTGAAGACCCAGATGAGCAGGACCATGACCGCGACCAGCAGGGGGTAGAAGGCGTCGGAGCGGGTGATCTGCAACCACAGGGAGGCCTCGGCCGGGGGCGGCCCGAGGGCGAGGACAGGGGCCGGGACGATCAGGGCAAGCAAGGGCATGGGGGGAGTCTACACCGTCTCCAGGGAATGGAAGCACCGGTTCTTCTGGTCAAAGAGCTTGGAACCGGCCCCGAAGAGTGAAAGAATGCGGTCACGAGCTGCACGGCGGTCCGTTTCCTGCCTGTTCAGGCCCACCCCGGACCCCCAAGACCCCTACCGAGACCCGTCAACGATCTTAAAATCGTCGGCCTTCGGTCCGTCCGCCGCGCACCGAGACATTTGCCCACAGAAGGAACCGATCCCAACATGGCTGCCCATAGAATCAAGAAAGGGCTCAACCTGCCGATTGAGGGCGCTCCCGAGCAACGCATCGAGGACGCGGCCCAACCCCAGCGCGTAGCGCTGGTGGCCTCTGACTACATCGGCATGAAGCCCACCATGCACGTCCAGGAAGGGGATACCGTCCAGCGCGGTCAGCTCCTCTTTGAAGACAAGAAGACCCCGGGCGTGAAATTCACCGCCCCCGCCGGCGGCAACGTCGTCGGCGTACACCGCGGCGCCCGCCGCGCCCTACAATCGGTCGTCATCGAGCTCGACGACGCCGAGCGCGCCGGCAAAGGTGAGTCCGTCAAGTTCGCCTCGGCGACCGGCAAAGACCCCGCGGCCCTCAGCCTTGAGCAGGTCCGCGATCTGCTCCTCGAGTCGGGCCTGTGGACGGCCCTGCGCTCGCGTCCGTTCAGCAAGGTCGCCGACCCGGCCACGACGCCGCATTCGATCTTCGTCACCGCCTTGGACAGCGCTCCGCTGGCCGCCGACGCCAACGTCGTGCTCAGCGGCCGGGGCGAGGACTTCAAGCGCGGCCTCGTCGCCCTCGGTAAGCTCACGGAGGGTACGGTCTACGTCTGCGCCGCTCCTGGCACCGAGCTCGACGTCCCCTCGGAAGGACGCTTCCGGCGCGAGGATTTCAGCGGCCCGCATCCGTCGGGCACGGTCGGCCTCCACGTCCACCTGCTCGACCCGGTCGACCGCAGCAAGACGATCTGGCACGTCGGCTACCAAGACGTGCTGGCGATCGGCAAGCTCTTTGGCGACGGCAAGCTCGACGTCAGCCGGGTGATCGCCCTCGGCGGTCCGCCGGTGGGCAAGCCGCGTCTGCTGCGCAGCCGTCTCGGCGTCGCGGTCGGCGAGCTCACCGATGGCGAGCTGGCCGAGGGCGAGATGCGGGTCATCTCGGGCTCGGTCTTCTCGGGCCGCGCCCTCCCCATGAGCGGCAAGGCCGGCGGGATCCTAGGTTTCCTCGGCCGCTACCACCAGCAAGTCTCGGTCCTGCGCGAAGAGCGCGATCGCGATCTCCTCGGCTGGATGGCCCCGGGCCTGGATAAATTCTCGGTCACCTCGACCTTCCTCTCCAAGCTCTTCCCGAGCAAGACCTTCGCCTTCGGCACCTCGAGCAACGGCTCGGACCGCGCGATCGTGCCGATCGGTCTCTACGAGAAGGTCTTCCCCTTCGACATCCTACCCTCCTTCCTGATGCGCAGCCTGGCGGCGGGCGACCTCGAGCAAGGCGAGGCCCTCGGGGCCTTGGAGCTCGATGAAGAAGACGTCGGCCTCTGCTCCTTCGTCTGCCCCGGCAAGATCGACTACGGCCTCCACCTGCGGGAGCTGCTCACGACCCTGGAGAAAGAAGGCTGATGAAAGCCCTACGCAATCTTCTCGACAAACAAGCGCACCACTTCGAGAAGGGGGGCAAGCTCGAGAAGCTCTACCCCCTTTGGGAAGCGCAAGACACCTTCCTCTATACCCCGGGCTCGGTGACCCGCGCGGCCTCGCATGTGCGCGACGCCGCCGATCTCAAGCGGATCATGGTCACCGTGGTCGTGGCGCTGGTGCCCTGCATCCTGATGGCCATGTACAACACCGGCCTGCAAGCGGCCAAGGCCCTCTCGCAAGGCGCCGTGGCCCTGGAGACCTGGCAGACCCTCGCCATGGGACACCTCGGCATGCCCATGGACGACCCCACCAACCTGGTGGCCTGCGTGGTCCACGGGGCCCTCTACTTCCTGCCGATCTTCCTGGTGACGGGAATCATTGGCGGCAACGTCGAAGCGTTGTTCTCGATGGTCCGTAAGCATGAGATCAACGAGGGCTTCCTGGTGACCTGGATGCTTTTCCCGCTCACCCTCCCGCCCACCATCCCCCTCTGGCAGGTGGCCCTCGGGATCGTCTTCGGGGTGGTGATCGGCAAGGAAATCTTTGGCGGCACCGGCATGAACATCTTGAACCCGGCCCTCACGGCTCGCGCCTTCCTCTTCTTCGCCTACCCGGGGCAGATCTCGGGCGACAAGGTGTGGATCGCGGCCCAGACCTCTCCCGACGGCTACAGCGGCGCCACCTTGCTCGCCAGCGCCGCCGAGAGTGGCAACGCGGCCCTGGCCGAAGGGGTCACCTGGAACGACGCTTTCGTGGGGTTGATTCCGGGGTCGATGGGCGAGACCTCAGCTCTCGCCTGTCTGCTCGGGGCCTTCCTGCTGGTGCTGACCGGCATCGGCTCCTGGCGGATCATGGTCAGCTTGGTGGCTGGGTCGTTCTTGGCCTCGGTGCTGCTCAACGCGATCGGCTCGGAGACCAATCTGCTCCTCAATATTCCCTTCCACTGGCACATCGTGCTCGGCGGTTGGGCTTTCGGCGCCATCTTCATGGCCACCGACCCGGTCTCGGCGGCCCACACCAACACCGGCAAATACATCTACGGTTTCTTGATCGGCGTTTTGGCGATTTTCATCCGGGTCCTCAATCCCGCCTTCCCCGAAGGCATGATGTTGGCGATCCTCTTCATGAACATCTTCGCCGCCACCATCGATCATTACGTGATTCAGGCCAACATTCGCAGACGAAAGGCCCGGTATGCAACAACATAGTGTTTCCTACACGTTCCTCTTCTCCGCCGCGATCTGCGGCGTGTGCGCGATCTTCGTCTCCTCGAGCGCGGTCTCGCTCAAAGAGCTTCAAGACGTCAACGTCGAGCTCTTCAGGAAGCGCAACGTTCTCGAAGCCGCGGGGGTCGTCAAGACCGACGAGATTCTCGCCGCCCAGGAGATCGAGGCGCGCTTTGCCAACTTCGAGCCGGTGGTCATCGATCTGCGCTCCAGCGAAGAAGACGCGTCGTTCGACGTCGCGACCTTCGACCAGCAGAAGATCAAGAAAGACCCGGCCACCAGCCAAGTCGCTCCCAAGAACAACGCCGGCATCAAGCGGGTGCCCGACCATGCCCTGATCTACAAGGGCAAGGACGACGCCGGCAAGGTCGAAGTCTTGGTGCTGCCCATTGAGGGCTACGGTCTGTGGTCGACGCTCTACGGCTTTGTCGCCATCGACGTCGACACCAGCACCGTCCGCGGCCTGGCCTACTACGACCAGAAAGAGACCGCCGGTCTCGGTGGTGAGGTCGACAATCCGCGCTGGAAGGCCTTGTGGCCCGGCCGCAAGATCTATGACGCCGCCTGGAAGCCCAAGATCGAAGTGATCAAGGGTGCTTCGGGTCCGGTCGCCGAAGACCCTCATCGGGTCGACGGTCTCTCCGGGGCCACCATCACCAGCCGTGGGGTGACCAACATGTTGCATTATTGGATGGGCGAGAAGGGCTTCGGTCCGTACCTCGAGAAATTCCGAAAGGGGGCCGTCTGATGGCGAGCAAGACCTCAGAAATCGTTTTGGATCCGTTCCTGAACAACAATCCGATCACCCTGCAGGTGCTCGGGATTTGTTCCGCGTTGGCGGTGACCACCAAGATGGAGACCGCGACCGTGATGTGCGGCGCCGTCTTCGCGGTGCTGATCGGCTCGAACGTCTCGGTCAGCCTGCTGCGTAATAAGATTCCGCCGTCGATTCGGATCATCGTCCAGCTGACGATCATCGCTTCGCTGGTGATCGTCACCGATCAGGTGCTCAAGGCCTACTTTTTCGACATCTCCAGGCAGATGACGGTCTTTGTAGGGTTGATCATCACCAACTGCATCATCATGGGGCGGGCCGAGGCCTTCGCCATGCAGAACGATCCCAAGACAAGCCTCATGGACGCCCTCGGCAACGCGGGCGGCTATAGTTTGATCCTGCTTTTGACCGCTTTCATCCGCGAGCTTTTCGGCTCGGGCAAGCTCTTCGGAATTCCGGTGCTGGAGCTCACCACCGAAGGCGGTTGGTACAATCCGAACGGCCTGATGCTGCTCTCCCCGGGAGCGTTTTTCATCATCGGGCTCTTCATCTGGGTGCTGCGCACCTTCAAGACCGACCAGGTGGAGGAAAGCTGAGATGCTCGAAGCCTATATGAGTCTCGCCGTCAAGGCGATTTTCGTCGAGAACATGGCCTTGGCCTATTTCCTCGGCATGTGTTCCTTTCTGGCCTGTTCGAAGAAAGTCGAAACGGCCATGGGCCTGGGCATGGCGGTGGTCTTCGTGCTCACCGTCACGGTGCCGGCCAACAACCTGATCTTCATGTATCTGCTCAAGGATGGCGCCATGTCGTGGCTGCATCCAGAGCTCGCCAACTACGATCTCTCCTTCCTGGGATTTTTGACCTACATCGGAACGATCGCGGCCATGGTGCAGATCGTCGAGATGGGTCTCGACCGCTACGCGCCGGCTCTCTACGCCTCCCTGGGCGTCTTCTTGCCGCTGATCGCTGTGAATTGCGCGATCCTTGGTGCGTCGCTCTTCATGGTGGAGCGTGAGTACGGCTTTGGCGAGAGCGTGGTCTTTGGCTTTTCCTCGGGGATCGGCTGGCTTTTGGCGATCGTCGCCCTGGCGGCGATCCGTGAGCGCATGCGTTACTCCAACGTCCCGGCGGGCCTACGCGGCCTTGGGATCACGTTCATCCTCACCGGTCTGATGGCGATCGGCTTCATGGCCTTCTCAGGCATTCAGCTCTAGGAGAGACCTGCAATGATGACGATTCTTCTCGGCGTGGTGATGTTCACGCTGATCATTCTCTCGCTGGTGGCGATCCTGATGGGAGCGCGCAAACAGCTGGTGCCTTCGGGCGAAGTCACGATCCTGATCAACGACGATCCCGATG
>JACLAC010015017.1_pt1 | contig 11227 bp, 9 predicted proteins | sample 8027881 | NCBI WGS metagenome assembly JACLAC01 (sample SAMN15725517, study PRJNA655200) | protist metagenome | isolation source: fluorescence activated cell sorting (FACS) single amplified genomes of... | place: Spain: Blaines Bay Microbial Observatory, Mediterranean Sea | collected 2016-01-19 | reverse complement strand
GTTGCTTCCGGTCCTTTGGTGCGTAGTTCCTACAAAGCAGCAGAGTTTTTTATCGAGAAAAAGATTCGACAGAGTGCATGACTGAGCAACTTCGACTTGATCCAATTCGCAGGATTTCTGGAAGCATCACACTCCCCGGTTCGAAGAGTTTGTCCAACCGAGTCCTTCTGCTCGCAATGCTTTCGGAGGGTGAAACCTTCATTGAGAATTTGCTCGACAGCGATGACGTGCGGAGAATGATAGATGCCTTGGCAAAACTCAAAATATTGTATGAAGAGGACAGACCTAGTAAGAAAATTCGCGTCAAAGGGGAGGGAGGGAGAATCCCTGTAGATGAGACTGAATTATTCTTGGGCAATGCTGGGACAGCTATCCGACCACTAACAGCTGCCCTCACTTTGGGACATGGCCGATTCGTTCTGGATGGCATCGAGCGCATGCGAGAACGGCCTATCCAAGATTTACTTGATGGGTTGAATCAGCTTGGCGCTCAGGTTCGATCTATAAATAACTCAGGTTGTCCGCCCGTTGAAATAATTGCCAATGGGCTTCCAGGTGGAGTTACCAAACTTAGTGGGGCGATTAGCAGTCAATACCTTTCAGCAATTCTTCTAACCTCACCATACGCTCAAACTCCCGTTGAGATTAGAATCAGAGATCATCTTGTTTCTATTCCCTATGTAGAGATGACAATCCGGCTGATGAATCGATTTGGGGTGAATGTTGATGTTTCTGAGGATTTTAAAAGCTTTCACATAAACGCGCCACAAAGCTACAAAAGCCCTGGGACCTATTTTGTTGAAGGAGATGCCTCATCCGCATCCTATTTTCTAGCCGGAGCTGCGATTACAGGTGGAACCGTAACTGTCATCGGATGCGGAACTGATAGCCTTCAAGGTGACGCCCAATTTGCTAAGATTATGGAGATGATGGGTGCAGAAGTTCAGTGGGAAGCCAACCAAATTACAGTCCGAGGTTCTGGAAACCTTAAAGGAATTGACGTGGATATGAACGAGATGCCTGACGCTGCAATGACGCTCGCTGTTGCAGCATTATTTGCCAAAGGCACTACTGCAATTCGTAATATTTATAATTGGCGTCTCAAAGAAACCGAACGCTTGAAAGCCGTGTCCTCTGAACTTAAAAAACTCGGTGCCATAGTTGAGGAAGGTGAAGATTACATCATCATTGAACCACCTGAGAAACTTTTACCGGCAGAGATCGCAACCTATGATGATCACAGAATGGCTATGGCTTTCTCACTTGCGGCATGCAGTGAAGTGCCCATCACCATTCTTGATCCATCATGTGTGGGCAAAACTTTTCCTGATTACTTCGAGCAACTATCTGAACTGACGAACTGAGCTTTAACCTTTAGGTCAGCCTTCTTTCTCCCACCATTCTTCTAGATTCTTTACCGTCAGCCGAGGCATTCCAGGTAGTCTTTCTGCAGGTTGATTAAATCGATTCACCCAGACTACAGAAAATCCAAAAACACTAGCCCCTGCAACATCCCAAGCGTTTGATGAGAAAAAATTAGTTTTTCCAGGAATAACGCCTAGTTTTTCTTCAACCAAGCTATATACCTTTCGAGCTGGTTTAAAGACCCCCACATCTTCGACTGATAGAATCGCATCAAACAAGTCTTCAAGCTTGTTTGCGTTCACAGCACTCTGAATCATATTTGGAGAACCATTTGAAAGAATCGCAATCTTGTGTCCTTGATTTTTCAAACTTTCCAACAGCCGAGGGACTTCAGCGTAACAAGGAATTTCTAGATAACTTGAGCAAAGTTCATCAAAACACCCTTCTTGATCTATTTCAAAATACTCTAAAGCGTAGGACAAGGTATCCTTCGTAATCTCCCAAAAATCAACATGGACTCCCATCAGACTTCGTAACCAAGTATACTCTAATTGCTTTTTTCTCCATAGATCTGAGACTTGAGAAGCATTTTCTCCCAACAAGACTGAATGTTTGTGACTAGCAGCATGTATGTCTAGTAGTGTTCCATAAGCATCGAATACGTAGGCATGCTCTTTCATTTGTAAGGATCTAATTAAGAGTGTTTAGTGTAGTGTCATTTGATAATTTTTGAGCAATCTCTGATGGTATTTTTCCTTCATAATTTTCTTTCTGCGGATTTGCTCCCCACCTCATCAATTCGTCTATAACTAACTCCTGACCTTTTTGAGATGCGTAGTGCAGGGCAGTATTTCCCAAAAAGTCTGTTTCATCAATTTTTGATAGTTTTTTTTCTAACAACCATCGAACTGTAGATTCTTTTCCTTCTGCTGAGGCAAATTGAAGGGCAGTTGTTCCGTTGAGCAGTTCAACAGTATCAGAATCTGCACTGGCTTCTAACAAAACTTCGAGCACATTGATGTGACCGCGTTTAGCAGCTAAAAGCCATGGTGTACCACCATCACCGTGTGCATCAAGAACATTAATATTGAGATCGACTGTTTTCGTTTCCAAAAAAGTTCTAATCACACCCGCATGACCATTTTCAGCAGCCCTATGAAAAGCAGTCAACCCGAATTGATCTGTCTTCATTGGGCTTAAATTCGCATCAAGTAATCTTTTGACTATACCTGCTTGCCCTTGTAATGCAGCTAGATGGAGAACATTCTGTCCCATGAAATTTGAATGCTCTAATTTGGCCCCAGCAATTATTAATTGGTCTACAATCTCTTCATTTCCATTGAGAGCAGCAGTCAATAAAGATGTATTTCCAAAAGGATCTTGCCTTTCAAGATCTAATGGATACTTCAACAGAATCGATGTAAGACTAGGCTGACGGCTTCTAATGGCCAAAATCAAAGGAGTCAATCCTTTTGCATTCGTCAGGTTTGGATCAGCACCGAAATCAAGTAACCCAGATACAGTTTCTTGATGTTCACCTAAAACAGCCAACAATAACGGGGTATTCCCATCTTCATCTGCCTCATCTAGATTGGCTCCATACTTTTGAAATAAAGGTAATAATTCTACTTCACCAATTGAAGACGCGTACCTGAGACCCGCACTGGCCGAGATGCCCAGGATAAAAAGATTTTCTAGAACATCCTTTTGCCGATACAGAATTGCTTGTTCCATTACAGTTCGACCAGATTGATCTTTTAAAGACGCTGATGCTTTCCACTCTATCAGTGTTCTCACGATGCTTTGATGACCCTCTATTGCTGCTAATTGAAGTGGAGTTCTTTGCTGATGATCTTTTTTGTCCACGTCATCAGTGAAAGGTAAGAGGAGATTAATGATCTCTAAATCACCATGAAATGCAGCCCAATGCAGTGCGTTCCAACCTTCTTTATCTTCTTGAAAAATCAATTTTGAATCTACTTGTAATATCTTTTTTACTGTTTCTATTGAACCACTTGAGATTGCCAAAGAGAGTACATTCCAGCCTTGTAAGCTTTGGTGATTAATGTCAGCACCAGATTTGAATAGACTAGACAACATTTCTACATCACCTCTGCCTGCTGCAAGCATTAGTGGAGAGAATCCCCGAACATCTGAAATATTTACACCAACATTTTCTTTGAGAAGAACTGAAAGACGTTCATTGAAACCAAATTCTGCTGCAAAAATGACGTTAAGAGCTTGTGGTCCAGGCTGTGAAGCAAGATAGTCGGCAATTTCGTTGTTCCCCGCAGAAACAGCCACAATCCATGCTGTTTGTCCATTTATGTTCTTGGTATGTGGAGCGATGTTTTGTTGAACCAGTTCTTGAACTAAGTTAAAATTACCCTGAAATGCAGCTTCTCTTAATGCATTCTCTCTTGCTGAAGTTGCCAACGGAGCATCTGGAGGCTGTTTTAAAAGTAGTTTAAGTATTTGCAGATCCCCTGACATTACTGCCAACTCTAGGGGAGTCATACCTGTATTATCTTGGAGATAAGCGCTCGCTCCATTATTGAGGAGAAGATCTACTGATTCTGGTTTTTTTGAACTGACAGCTAGATGAAGTGGTGTCAATTCAAGATTATCCCCCTGATTGACGTTCAATCCAGAGGAGATTAAGAATTTGATTGTTTCCAAATGGCCTTCAATTGTGGCCAAGTGAAGTGCATTTCTTGAATGCATCTTCTCTGTATGTTCAATCTGATAAGCAGAATTTTGGATTAAAAGTTCTAATATCTTTTCATGTCCCCCTCTTGCAGCAAACATCCAGGCATTATATCCAGAGGCAGATTCCACTAGTGGATCTGCACCAGAACTAATTAAAAACTTTACGTTCGCTTTTCTACCATTTGTAGCAGCTACCATCAGAGGTGTTTTTCCAGAAAGATTCATTGCTTCTATGTTCGCACCATATTGAATGAGCAACTCTAAACTCTCTACTCCCTCTTTTGCTGCAGCCAAGTGAAGCGGATTATTTGAAATCACATCACCTTGATTAATTGGCGCACCAGCCTCCAACAATTTTTTGAGATGCCCAGTGAAGATTCCTTTGCGTTCAAGTAAATGATGAAGAGCTGTCTTGCCTAATTCATCTTGAGTTGAGAGATCAGGTTTTCTTGCCAAAATTATTTCAAGTTGCTCAATACTACCCATCTTTGTAGTCAACATAACCACTGTCATTCCGGCAAAGGGGCCTGAACCTCTCAAATCCCTCCAGTCCTCACTTTTGCTGACCAACTCCTTTACAGCATTAGAATTTTGTCGTAGTGCGACTAACCAATTTTGCCAATCAATATGAATTTTTGAGAGGATTTCATTCTGATTGGATTTTACTGTCTCAGCATGAGGAATTGAGAGGGTATTTTCACATAAACAGATAAATAAAATTAGATGGAGGAGAAGTTTTTGGAGAGTCAATGATCACCCTCGGAAGAGTTCAGTTGTTTGGTGAGGATGTGTTTGTTGGTGAATGTATATGATGACTGATATTTAGCAGAATTCCAGTGCAGATCATTGCCATTATTAAAGCAGATCCACCTGCACTGATGAACGGTAGTGGAATACCTTTTGTCGGAAGCATTCCTGAGACAACAAATAAGTTGATAATTACTTGAAGACTTAAAACTGAAGTGCACCCCAGAGCGAGATATTTACCAAACTCATCTTGCGCATGCCAAGCGATCCAAAATCCCCTCCAGATGAAAATCCCAAAGAGTGACACCAGTGCGCAGACCCAAAAATAGCCTAATTCTTCTGATAAAATTGCAAAAATAAAATCAGTATGTGCATCAGGAAGGAAGAATAACTTTTGTCTGCTCTCTCCAAGTCCACGACCAAACCACCCACCAGTCCCAATCGCTATAAATGACTGTATGATTTGAAAACCTGAATCTAGAGGATCTTCCCAAGGATCCAGAAAAGCGAGAATCCTTCTCATGCGATAGGCTTGTGTCATAACCAGAGCTGCACCTAATGATGCAACCACACTAAAGCAAGCAAGCAAGTGCCAAGTCCGACAACCACCAACGAAAAGCATCAACAGCACTGTTGTTGAAAGCAACACTACTGTGCCAAAATCTGGTTGTAACAGAATCAAAAGCATATAGAAACCACTTACAAGCAGACATGGTCCGATGCCACGACTGAAAGATTGGATCAATGGTCGTTTTCGCTCCAGATATGAAGCAAGGTAAACGATCAGAACAATTTTCATCAATTCTGCTGGCTGGATTCCGAAACCAGCTATCCGCAGCCATCTTCTGCCGCCTTTGACTTCATGGCCAATCCCTGGGATCAATACCATCACCAGCATCGCTAACATGATTAGCATCATCAATGGGAGCCAATCTCTCCATCTGTGGTAGGGAGTTAGGGTTGCTAATGCAATGACGCCAAATCCCAAAATGATATGAACCAAATGTCTTTGGAGGAAATAGTAACTGTTGTCGTAGCGTAATCCTGCGTAAACTGCGCTTGTGCTGTAAATCATGATGGTGCCCCAAGCTAAAAGAAACAGGACTGCGCAAATCAAAATGGTGTCAAAGTGAAACCTTCCAGTCCGCTGCCAAAAACTGAGGGTTTGAATCCCTGAGGAGAACGCAATCATGTTTTTTTCTGGCCTTTACCCCAAGTTTTTCCAAAGGACCACATGGCCAAGGCCTTGCTTATGTGTAGATTTGAATTTGCTTGACACAATGAATTTGATCGACATTTAAGATTATGAATTTTTTCACAAACATTTAATTGTTCCTTGGTACGACAACCATGAAAATTAAGAAAAGCTCTATCTTAAATGTACTCCGTTCAGGAGGCTCTTGGATGTCTCCAAGAGCAGTCAGAGAACAACTGAAGGTCAGTAAAGATCAAAGCCCAAAGGTAAAATCCATTCTCAGGAAACTAGTGTTCAAAAAGTTAATTCTGCAAAAGGGGAACCTTTTTGCTCATAGTGACCTGCAGAAAGGGGATCAGGATAAAAAGAAAAAATCCATTGAAAATCCAAGGCTTAGGCATCCTAAAAAGCCATCAATAAGAGAAGCAAACATTGTTGAGGGCAGATTCATCGCCACAAGTAAAGGGTTTGGATTTGTTAATATTGGCAAAGGAAAGAGTGATGTTTTCATACCCCAGGGGGATCAGAATGGGGCTATGGATGGAGACTTGGTTGAGGTTCGAGCCTTTACAAAACCTGGTAATGATCGCTCTCGAGGATACATTCAGAAAATCCTTCAACGTTCAACCAGTAAAATGTTGGCAAGATTAGTTCGTGGGCAGCGAACTAATCTGGCGATCCCAATTAATCAAAGAAATGGGGTTCCTCCATTAGTAATTCTCAAAGGGGATGACCAATCAACCATCGAATCAGGAACTTTGGTTGAAGTAGAGTTGCTCTCTCAACACGGAGATGACAATGAACTTTATGCAAAGGTCCTCCAGCCTGTCAGCAAGGAAATTCGTGAAAATTTAGGCTTTAATCTCATCCTGACAGAAAATCAGATTCGATCGGAATTTCCTGTTGAAACCCTGGAAGAAGCTGAAGCTTTCTCGAGTCGAGTTGTTTATGATGCCTCCACTTCTAGATTGGATCAGAGAGATTTAGGGTTTGTCACTATCGATGGCAAAACAGCACGGGACTTTGACGATGCTGTCTTTGCTAAATCAAACGGGGATGGTTCTTGGCAGGTATATGTAGCAATCGCAGACGTTGCTCACTATGTTCGGCCAGGTAGTGCTATTGATCAAGAAGCATATCTCAGAGGAACGAGTGTTTATTTTCCAACTCATGCGATTCCAATGCTGCCAGAAAATCTTTCAAATAATCTGTGCAGTCTAAAGCCTGATGTTAACCGGTTTACATTGACCTGCGAAATGCTAATCGATTCCACTGGTTGGGTACAGAGTTACCGAATTTACGAAAGCGTGATTCGCAGTCGAGCTCGTTTAATTTATGAAGATGTAGCTGAGTTTCTAGACACAGGCCAAACTAGAACGATCAGAAACAAAGAAATTTTAGACAACCTGATCGTAATGAATGAGGTTGCAAAGGCTCTTCAGGAAAAGAGAACCAAGAGAGGTGCAATTAACTTTAATTTCGCCGAGCAACAAATTGAATTGGATGATCAAAACCAGATGGTAGGTGTTTCCAAAAGGTTCCAATCATCATCCATGAAACTGATTGAACAATTCATGCTTGAAGCTAATGAAACGGTAGCAAAACATTGCACAGGCAATAGGCTACCCGCATTGTACAGAGTGCATGGTTCACCTGATCTGTCGAAACTAGAACGATTGAAAAAAGTCTTCCAGCGTTTCAATATTCCAGTTTCCCCAAATTCACTTAAAGATTCGGGTCAATTCAACAAAGTTTTAGAGTCAATTGAAAATCTGACAAATAAAAATCAACTACAGATTATTTTGTTAAGAAGTATGGCTTTAGCGACTTATGAGACTGATAATCAGGGACATTTTGGATTAGGAGCGAAATATTACTCCCACTTTACTTCACCGATCCGGCGATATCCAGATCTCGTTACACACAGAGCTTTGAAACACGAACTACACGCAAAACTGGGTGTAAAGCCTTCTCCACATTCAATTCCATCCATCTTGATGGCTGAGTATCTCTCTGAGCAAGAGAGGAGAGCTGAAAAAGCTGAATTAGAGAGTATTAATTTAATGAAAGTCAACTTTATGGAAAAATTCATTGGCCAGACTATGGAAGGACAAATTGTCTCCACAGAAAATAATGGATTCCGAGTTGAATTACTTCCCTACCGGATTGATTGGTTCCTGCCCGTTGAAGCCCTGAAAGATGACAACTACATTTTTGATGAAATTAATTTAGTTCTGCAGGGCCGTAGAACAAAAAGGCTAATAGAAGCTGAAGATAGAGTAGAACTTAGATTAACCAGAGCCGACACCCTTCATCGCCTGATGGAATTTGACATTTTGGGTTTCCCATCGAAATCACCTTCTTCTCAGGATTGAAAATATGGACAGGCGAACCTACGTCCTCTCAGCACATCCTGGATGTATTGAAGCAAATTATGTTGAACGGCGTGGATCCGAGATTAATTTGTTGACCAGGCTTGATAGCCAGTTTTTTCTAGTTAAAGAAAATGGCACTGACTCCGAGACGAAAGTCCTGGAGAAGTTCGATAAAAATGTCAATGAATACATAAATTCTCATCCATTGAAGGATACCAGAGTTCTATTTGTGCTTCCCTCTGAAGAAATCACCTTCCGTACATTAGTATTTCCTTTTCAAGATACTAGAAAAATCAAACAAGTTCTCCCTTTTGAGCTTGGAAATGAGATCTTAGGCCACCTTGAAGACTATCATTACACTTATCAAATAAAACTGGTTGATGAGGGTCAAGCAAAAGCGCTTATTCAATTAGTTTCTAAAGAAAAAAGAGATTATCTCGTTGAGTTTTGTTCAAAGAAAAACTTGGAACTTCAGGGAGTTTTAAGTTCTGCAAGCCTTCTTGCTGGATTTCTTCCACGTGATTGGAAAGTTGGCAAGTGCTTCCAAGTATATGTTGGAGTTGACGAGTGCTTTGTTTCAGTCCTTTATGAGGGTGATCTGTTGACGGTAAAATCATTCCCTAACCGTATTTTTGAAGTTGTTGAAAACCATTACCGTCAAAGTGAAGAACAAAATGCTATCGAATTAAGAGAGAAGCTTGCTGTTAACACTGAAAATTTGAGGCCGATTAAGAATGAATTAGTATGGTTGTGTTCACAGATTAATTTATTCCTGAGGAGCAATGTTGAGGATTACTCAAATCTTTCTATTTCTTTCCACGGTGTGTTTGCAAGTTTGTTTAATTGGCATAATCAGAGAGTCTCACTACAAACTAACCATGTTGATCAACAAGTTTTAGAAGGGGATGCCGAACAATCATCTCCGCAACAACTTCAGGCCAGTGAATTTGTTGAAACAAAAGTAACGGATGGCAAACAATCGCTTGCAATGGTCGATAGTAACATTCGAATAAGGGGCACTGACGAGCCTTCAGATCGGAATCCCTGGGGCATATTAGGTGACATGCCAAAGCGTTTCCCAAATTTTCTTGATCGGCATCCATTATCTCACTTTTCACAAGGAACGCCTGTCCAAAGATTTGTTAAACAAAATAGATTTGGTCTTGCTGCAGTCATCTTACTTTCAATCATTTTTCTTGGATCACTCGGAGGAAATTCCTTTCTTCAAATCAAAACAAAGCAGCAACTCATCACTCACTCAGATCTTCAGTTGCAGCAACAAATTTCACAAATTCTACCCAACTCTAATCTTCAAGCTGACCAGGCAATCAGTCATTTAAAAAATCTAATAACGCAGCGAATGCAAGTACTTGAACTAAGTGATAATTTTGCTGATCGAAATTATATCAGCTTAAAATTTTTGGAGCGCCTTACTAATTTAATGGAGTCTGATACCAAATTATCTTTAGAACGAATAGAGTTTTCCTCAGATAGATTCTCAATGAATGGTGCGATTGATAGTTATGAGAATTTACAAAAGTTGAAGGGTAAACTCGAAATCTTCCCTGAATTTAAAGAAAAAAGAATTATCGAAAGCAACCGAAAAAGTCAGGAGGACATACTTTATCGAATTACCATCGATCTCTAAATCCAAGTATTTTGGTTCTTAACCAAATGAGCAGTAACCGAAGAAGATAATATCTCAAAAATCGTCTTAATAAGCCTAAGCAGGAGAGACCAGCTATGTTTGAAGTAAGTTTAGAAAGTGAATTCATTAACAATCTCTCACAAGAGAGCCGGAGTTGGTTAGCAAAGGCAATAGGTGTTGTCATTTTAGGTGATGGCCAAGTGGATAATGAGGAACTAATTTCTCTTAAAGCTGCTATCAGCTTTCTTGAAGATGAAAGTGAAATTGTTGAATTGGTGACAGCCGTAAAATCAAGATCAAAACTTGAATTAGGACGGCTCGATGAAAAAATGAACAAAGCTGCCACAATTTATTTTTATTTGGCTACAGTGATCACGATTAACGGTAAGGTCACACGTGATGAAGCAGATTTATTTAAGAGTATCGCTGGTAAATTAGGTTTGCCCCCTGAGTATGCCAGGTCTGTCCTACAATGGGCTTCGGACGTAATGAAACTCAACAAACAGCGCAATCAGCTTATCAAGGCGGCTAAAGAGCTTCGTCCACAGTATTACTGAGAATTTTTGAAGAAGAATCTGAAAAAGGGAAGGATTTTACAATATGAGTTGCAGCAGGAAACTGCTTATGGTGAGGAATAGCTTTTCCGCAGACATCTTACCGGTCAGACCGTTTTCGATTTTCCTGGCACATGAAACTTTCAACTTTTTTTTAGGGAGGAGTTGAAAACCAAGATTGGCCTGCGGCTAGCTATTTTGAATTCGAATCAGCATCGAACTCTTTTTTAGGTGCTAAACTTACAATTAATTTAGCACACTTAGTTTTGCTATTACAAGATATTTGTGCAGTTGCACAAAATTTTTTGCTTAATTTGTACTTATTTCTAATTCTGTGCCTCATCGAGAATTGAATGGCAAGACATCATCTATATTTTCGTAATCACTCCATTGTTCCCCGCCGACAACTGATCTTGTTTGGACCTCCTGGGGAGGTAAGATCTCAATTTGTCGACCTTTTGCTAAAAACTGGTTGATTGCGTCTTGCACTTCCTGCCTTTGAGATTCTTTGCGCTGCTGCTCTTCTAGCAGGTTATCTTCAAATTCTATTCTTTCATGGACACTTTGAGGCATATTTTCCCTTATATCTGCAAAAACGATTTATTGCTAAATCAATACTGAGACAGCAATTAAT
>JACLAC010003089.1_pt1 | contig 11228 bp, 5 predicted proteins | sample 8027881 | NCBI WGS metagenome assembly JACLAC01 (sample SAMN15725517, study PRJNA655200) | protist metagenome | isolation source: fluorescence activated cell sorting (FACS) single amplified genomes of... | place: Spain: Blaines Bay Microbial Observatory, Mediterranean Sea | collected 2016-01-19 | reverse complement strand
ATTGGAGGTGATTTTAACGTGGTGAGACACCAAGAATTCATTCAGTTCTTTTAGGAGCAAAGGGCTTTCCTTTCTTAGCGCCCAAGCAATATGACGGTTATGGCTTAATGCTACACCTTTACTTAAACTGGGGTAGTCCGGTAGTAAGATATCGGCGACATTGCTATCGATTACAGTCGCTTGAATATCCCCCTTAGCCAGTGAAGACAATACATCCATTGGGCTCATGTTGGAATTGAGCGTTTTGATGATAATCGGGGTTTCGAGGTTTACATTGAGTCTATTTAGGGTTTCTAGAAATGCCGAGCCTTCTGGAACAGCTATTTCAATATTCTCCAGACTTTCGAGACTATTTAGGGGGTTGCCTGAAGCACTAATGACGACTTCGGCGATTTGCTTAACCGGCATGGTAAACCCCACTTTTTCGCTTCGGGCTTTGGTAACGGTGAGGTTGGTCACCACAATGTCGCCTTTGCCCGCATTAAGCACAGATATTAAGTCGGCAAATTGGTCAATAAAGACCCATTGCACCGATAGCCCTAACTGTTCACCAAACTTTTCCGCAATGGCTTGGTAACCCTGCACGGGGATACCACCTCTGGGGAGCCCCTCGACACCGTCAAATCTGGGGGCAATTAGACGTAGAGTACCGCGCGCCCTTATGGCTTCTATATCGCCGGTTTCTATATAATGACTCTCTTCCTTGGGGGCTTCTGGTGCTTGTATCTGGGAGGAAGAGGTTTCACGCTTGCTTTTGGGCGGATCATCGCTGCATGTAAACAGGCATACCGTGATGATGAGGGTACAAATGACTTTTAGACAGTTATGCATAACTTATGCTCGGCTTTTGTATAATTGTAGCCTCGATCTTGTGATCCACTACCTTTACAGCTCAAAGCAATACAAGTATTGTCATCAGTCAAGAATAACATTGATACCATAAATCAAGCATTCGAGTGTAATAAGATGGCAAGGGAAGATAGATACAAAACCACTAGAAGTGCGTTTATAGCCAGTGTATTAAGCGTAGCACTGACAGGCTGTGGCGGGGAATCCACCTCATCGATTCCCCTTACCGTACAACCACCTAGTCCTCCTGTCAATAATAGTACTGTTGAGACCCCCATTAACACGGAGGTCGTCGTAAATGACGTTATCCCAACAGAACCAGCCCCTACCCCCGAACCGGAAGAGCCCAATAACGATGCGGCTCCAGAGCCATTCCTTCCGACACCTACACCCACAGTAACCACTAAAACCACCATTAACGATACTGGTAGTACCCTCTGCGCCAGCCTGGATGAAACGAACCTTGCTTGCAGTATTGCTGGCTTTCCTGGCCAAGATGGGGAATACGGTCGTGACGCTGAGGCACAACAGACGATAGTGAAGGTAGGTGGCGGCGATGCTGGCTTTGACTTTAGTAAACTCAGCAGCAACGGAAGTGTGTTATCTACCCAAGAAGGCGTTTGGGCGGAAGATGGTGCAGAAATATTGGGTTCGCAATGGCCATGTGTCTTAGACAATACCACAGAGCTAGTTTGGGAAGTAAAACACAGCAACCCAAGCCACCCTCGTTACGGTCTAAATACCTTTAGCTGGTATAACCCAAACGAGAATGAAAATGGGGGAATTGCCGGAACCCCCAATGGCGGAGCCTGTAATACCGAAGCTTGCGACACTGAAGGCTATGTAGATTACGTGAACAGTGTTGCTTTATGTGGTTTTACGGATTGGCGTATGCCGACCGTTAATGAGCTGCACTCTATAGCTCACCAGGGGAAGGTTGACTTCTCTATTGATGAACACTATTTCCCCAATACACTAGGCCTGCGATACTGGACAACCGAATCTGGCGCTGCGATTCCACAATTAGCTTGGTATGTGTACTTTAGTGATGCCAGTGTTAGCTTCACCCAAAAAGATAATAAAACTTTCGTGCGCCTTGTACGATCAGACTCCGATAACGACTAGCACCGAAAGTAGAGATTCCTATCATGAGACACATAACGAAGTATATAACGGCTAGTATATCTTCCACAGTATTGCTTGCTAATGTCGCAGTTGCCGAATGTAACCCCAATATTGTGCCCAAGATTAATGCCGAACAATACACCATTAATACGGATAATACGGTCACTGATACCAAAACCGGGTTAACCTGGATGCGCTGCCCAGTTGGCTTTGCATGGAACGAAAGCTCACAAGATTGTGTGGAACAATTGAACGAAAAGAGCTCATTTAGCTGGCAAGAGGCTCTTAGTTTTGCCAGTACCGCAACCGATAGCAATGGTACGCCTTGGCGCTTACCCAATACGAAAGAGCTTCATTCTCTGGTAAAACTAAGTTGTTATGAACCCGCGATTGAGACGTCCGTCTTCTCTACTCTGCCAATAACTACCCATTGGACATCAACCCCCTCATTATCCAGCGCTGGTGCATGGTCCGTTAATTTTCGCAGCGGCGGACAGATTCCCGTAGACAAACAGAATACCTATTTTATTCGTTTGGTTCGTGATAATAACTAGAATCTTTCGGTTTTAGTTATTGCTTCGAGCCTCCGTGATATGACGTACGGAGCAGGATGTAGGTTGGGATGGTACCCACTGCGGTGTTTCATTGAAGGGTTTAAATGTGGGGTTATGATGCATTCCGACACCGGTTTGAAGTGAATCCCAACATGACCAGATATAACCTCGGAACTCAACTCCGACAATAACCATACCGTTTCAAAAGTCGTCCTTCGATGAGGTTAAGTCTCGTGTGTGAACATGGTCATGTTGGGATTCATTGCGACACGCCGTTCACATACCATTTAATCCAACCTTTGATACCGTTCAATTAAACCTTTCCGCAAACGCCATCCCAACCTACATTCTGCTTCGTAATGCACCGGTGTAACCAAAACGATGTATAAGACCTAACTCTCCTAGAAACAAAAAAACCGGTGAGATTAATCACCGGTTTTAGGTATGAAAACAAACAGAACAATGTATCCACTTTAGCTTCCCAAATTGTCATGGGAAGCTAAAGTAACATTTACTGCTGAAGCACTACTGAGGAGCCGGACTACTGAATAAGCGGAAAACCTCACGTAGATCCTCATCACTTATTTCATCTGCCGTATATGCTGGCATACCTTGTATGATGCCATCACGCACGTTACCAATAAATTCATTTTCAGTCCTGGGATTGTCTCTAAGACTATTAAATAAATTTGCCCCTAAACCTCTAGGTGCTGTTCGATCAGTAGAATGACAGAATGAACAATCGAGCCCACTGCCTGGAATGTTTGAGAAACTCTCAGGAAACACCAATCCACCAAAGAACTGATAGGTCTGACGTAGATCATCATCACTGATCGAGTCCACAGTATACGCTGGCATCGGACCGACACCGTCACGCACAACCTGAATAAAAGCACTTTCAGTCGCACTCGCAGTAGCGTTATTAATCACCTGGTCAAATAGATTTGGCCCTATACCACGAGGGGCATCGGGAGTAATGCCATGACAGAACGTACAAGCTGTAGCGTCTCCGGGGCTTGCGAAAGTAGCAGGTAACACGGGCTCTGGTGTTTGCACCACGACTACTGGAGACGGCGACGGCGATGGCGATGGCGATGGCGACGGCGATGGCGATGGCGACGGCGATGGCGATGGCGACGGAGATGGCGATGCAACAGGCGCAAGCGTTTCTGCTGGTTCTGGAATTACAGGATCAGCAACCGCTGGATTACATTGCGGCGCAGCAACGGCACTATCACGGAAGCTAATCATATTCGTTTCTTCGATAGAACCTCTGCCAATTGGGGCTTGCCCGACATGAACCTCCACACCGTTCACTTTATTGACAAACAATGCAGGGCCATCTTTTCCCGGTGCATTAAACAAAGCATAAGTCGCTTCCAGGTTGAAATCCACACCCGCGTCCAAATCCAAGATCAAATCGGTATCTGTGGCCGGTCCCCCCTCAAAGTGACAAGTTACACAAGTCTGGCTATAAATAGGTATGATATTGGTCTCAAAGTCCTGACTGAGTACATTACAGTCAACGACTTGGTTTCCTGGACCAGGGATATCATCCCCATCTCCAGGCGTCACACCTGCATTCGGGTCATCATCCGGGGTATTCGCTAGATCGTCTCCTGGGGTATCCCCTGTATCGCCACCGGCTGGCGGCTGAGGCGCGGGGCTTTCAAGTCCGGTCGGTTGTCCGGCAAACGGGCCGTCATTGGCACTCTCATCTGTGCCTACACAACCTGACGCAAGTAGAACGCTTAGAGTTAATGCTGCTGGTTTAAAATACTTCATCGATAAATCCGTCAGTTATATTTAGTTATAGTCATGACTTGAACCACCAAAAGACACATAACCTGAGCACTTACTGTGCTTTACTTGCGTAACCGTATAATTGAAATATAACAGTTATGTTACGCAAGCCGTCTCACTGTGCGGCAAACCACACATATGCCATCTTTTGGTTATTATTTTACTTCTAGCCCTACTAGTTCCTTGTTTATAATTTATTCACATTGAATATAACACGCTGTTAATCCAAAAATCAACGTGTAGACTTTTAGGCCATAACGAGTAAAACAAGAACAAATAGAGCGGTAAGATCTCAAACAAAAATCAGCACCGAGGAGTGGGGGAAACCAGAGAAATATCGCGCAAAGCCAGAGCTGGCAAGCGATTAGACATAAAAAAGCAGGCCTTGGAGCCTGCTTTTTTATGTTAGAAAGAGTGAGGAGTGAACGCCGCTTTCGGCTATCTTAAGATGTAATCTATTCGATGAATGGACACATCTACCTCCTTAAAGAGAAAGGCTCCACCTGGAGTTCCGCCATTAAGTGCTTGCACAGTACTACCACTTTGTGTTTCTGCATCGACAGTCAAACCATTGTAACTCTGCCCCCGCGACCCATTGTAGTCCGTATAAGTGCGGTTGTAGTTCACTTCGCTGTAGTAGTCCATATTCTCCATCGGGATAGTGATGCGAATCCACTCATCGGCATACTTGTTCTGATCAATCCGCAAGATCTTATTCGAGCGTTTGTCACCGGCCTCAAAAACAAAGTCGATATTGACCATGCCCTGATCCAGCTCGTTCACTTGCCCTTCGCTGAGAAATGGATAAGCTTGGCGCACGTCCTGTACAGTGGGAACATAAGTTCCATTGGAATTGATCTTCAATTCGATCACAAGGCTCTCGATATCCCCTACCGCAACCCCATTGACGCCCTTCTTGAGACCATTAGAATGAGTATTCTCCCAAGTATGGTATTTTTTCACTAGCGTGACATTATGAGTGCCATCACCACTACAATCAGAGCTGGAAGAGACACCTCCAGTGCCGTACTCATTAAGCGGTTGACGCAGGCCATTAAAATCACCCGCCTTGCTTGGGTCAGTCACATGGCTCCAACTACTACCATCAAAAGTATTACTAGCACTGAAGATAGAACGAGTATTACCTGGTAGATCTCCTTGGCCACAGTCGATTTTTTCAATGCTGGTTCCATTGATCTGTTCTACATCACCTTTCGTGTCTGCCAAATCAACCGCATCCGTTGCATCAACCTGGACACTCACAGGAGAGGCTTCACCTTTTGCACCATCGGCCGAGGTCACCAATATCGCTGAGATAGTGGCTTGGTCTTCTGAAGCTTCAAATAAGAGATCCAGCGTACCGTCCTCAACAGCAATATTGCTCTCGCTGATCTCGTAAGCGTTATTCTGGCCTGCCACCGAAAAGAGATCGAGCCTAGTGGCTAATATTATGCCTTCTGCTTCAATATCCATTTCACGCCTGCCTGCACGGTCATGGAAGGTTTCTGCCGTAAGAATGGTGACATTATAGCTACCTTCCGTCACGGGCAGTTCTACCTTGTATTTCCCCCAGCGCTGGCTCGCGTACAGTTCATCATCTTCGGTACCTTGGATATCCGCTTCGGTACCACTGGTGCCACCATCGCCGCCGTTGTCGACAACAAAGACTTCTCCTTCAAATAACTGACCATCTGCGCTGGTGAAGTCTTCGTCGCTCCCCAAGTTAATCGCGTAAATCACTTTTAAGTTAACGGGTTCGATGACGATGTCGTCACCAGGAGGGGGGGTATCGTCTACAACACCGACAATATCACCACCACCGTTTGGAGGCGTGCTAACATCTCCAGAACCATTAGTACCGTCGTTAACATCGGTATTGTCAGGAATACCCACATCATTACCACCGCCTTCATTGCCAACCACAATGACATCATCAGGCTCGTCAACACTCACCACTTGAGGAGGGGTAATGGCCGTAAGGTCGTTACACTCAGGAGAAGCAACAGCACGGTCACGGAAATTGATTAAATCGGCTTCTTCTTGCGACCCTACAGAAAGAGGGGCTGATCCGCCATGATCATCACCACCAACAGGTTTACTTGTCAAAAAAGCAGGGCCGTCAGTAGTGTTCAAAAACTGGTAAACGGCTAGGTAATTGTTTTCATCACTAGCACTAGTATCAAGGATAAACTGAGTATCCCCTGCTGGCCCGTTCGCAATATGGCAGAAGGTACAGGTGTTATCCGTAAATATGGGTAAAATCTTATTGGAAAAGTCCTGGAAAAGTGGGGCACAAGTAACATTAGGTGAAGTGCCATCCACACGAGTATTATCGGGTTGATCGCCTGCGTCGTCGGATATATCACCAGGAAGCTCGTCCTCTGGGGTAACGGTATCCACGACATCAATCGGGTTTTCGTCTACCGTGCTCACGGTCTCGGGATCAAACATTATATCGGCATCATCATCGGAGCCAACACAGCCAGTCATTAAGATAGCACTAAACAGTAGTGCCGAAGGATGTATATACTTCATTGTTAAACCTGTCAATGTTATTGATTATTATGTGCCAAAACCATCTGGCGACGTCCAACTCAACTCCCTGCCCTTACATTTCCTTTTAACAGATCTAAGTCCAGCAATTTCATCGCCTACAACACGTCATCCTTTTGGCATGTAGCGTCGTCTACATATTATTCATCTTGACTATATCACGACGCCATTTGGCGTCGCAATCGACCAGCTTTCGTTTGTAGCTCCATTGGCACGCTACATGCTGGGTTTGGGATTTGGTTCTCTTTTTTGTCACGGGAAGTATTTAAAGTTAAACGCGCCACCCCCCTATTTATCCTTTTATTATCGGCAAAAAAAAACCCCGCAACCGTTAAGTTGCGAGGCTTTTGCTCTTTTCAAGAGGTTTTCTTATTAGCTAAGAAGACCTAGGTCATCACCACCAAGACCTTCGTAAAGGTTACTAGGAATACCCATACCTTTTGGAATTGCACCGTTAAGATCTTCTGTGGTACCCGCCGAGAAGGACGAGAAGCTATTGTTAAAACCAGGTAACTGAGAAGCCACAATGAAAGGCCCATTTTCACGAGAGTGATCTCGACCGTTACCCATACAAGTCACTTGGACAAATACAGTGGTTTCAATAAGCTTTTTACCATCGGGGCCGTTTTCTTGCATCAAACGTTGTAGCAGATATGCAGGAACATCGCTTAAATAGCGTACCATCTCATCATTGGTTTCGGGGCCACTACTGTGACAAGAGTTATGAGCATCACCTTTGTAGGCAGTATTGTGACCGTACCAATCCCCTTGGTGGTTGCCTAACTGCAAAGTAGCCACTTTAGTTAAACCACACTGGAGTGCTGCTACGATAATGTCGGCTTGCGCCTTACCACGGGATTGAATGTTATCCTCATGGTTGATACCGGGCTCCACACAAGCACTTTGAGTAGGCTCATCACTGACTTCCAAAGAAGCTTTAATACGGTTTTCAATTTTCTCTAATGCACCGCCATGAGTATCTAAACGCTCGCGTTCGTCTTGGCTAAGCTTATTTTTAATAGACGCAAGTGCATTTTGTTGCGCTTCGAACACCTTCAAATAAGTGGTATCGGGCGTAACACCAGCAACCGGTGGTGGCGCCGTTTGGAATAATTTTTGGAAAGCCGTGGCAGGGTTATCTTCACAAGGGCCAATAGTACTACACAACACACCCTGAGTAGTCGCCTGGCTGCCCAGATAAATACCACCAAAAGGTGAGGTCGCCCCTAAAACACCCGCTATTCGAGTATCCATTGTAGGAATACCATAACCAGGAATACCCAACGCTTGCGTAGCGTTGGAGTGACCTTCGGCCATCACGTTTACTTGGCGAAAGTTACAGATACCAGCAACATCATAACCCTGTGGGCCGTATGGCTGGGTGACGATATTCATGTTACTAGGGCTATCCGGTAACCAAGTGTGATTTTGCGCTCCACTGTTTAAATAGACGTAAACAACACGTGTATTGGTGTAATCTTGATTTTGAGCTAAGGCATAACGGTTAGCCATAAGCCCGCCTACAAGCGAAGAGCTTTTTAGGATAGGGGAAGAGATGCCCGCTTTACCAACCATATCCAAAAAGCGACGACGCTCCTTGTTTACTGTTTTTGTAGCCGTTTCTCGTGTTTTTTCGCTCTGCTTTAGGTAGTTTTTAGTATTCTCTGGCCCTTTGGCCATAAGAGAATGCTTAAGCTTGAACATCCGTGCCTTTTTGCCCGGCAATGCCTTCTCTATGTCTTTTATTGTTTTCATAACTTTACCTTTCAATATTTAGTCGCCAATTTGATGTCTGTAATCTTTTCATAGTATGAGGTTTGGCTACCTAGGATAAGCCTTTGCCTATCACCAGGTAGTTTCTTTGCCTATATTACTTTCTGAAACGAATCACATCGGACATACCTAAGGCTTTGAGCATTGCTCGTGGGCTTCCATTGCTTGATTTTAACTCTGTTTCTAGGGTGTCGGCAACACAGCTGAACTGGTTCCTTTGAGTAGACGTCAAGGTCTTCTCTTCGGTCACTTGTCCCGCTACGTTAACAGAGGTACCCACACTATAGCGGAAGGACTTCTCTACCAAACAGGCATTGATACTGTCGATATCAGCAAGCTTCTTACCTAAGTCTTTAGCACCGCGGAATTTGATTCCAGTACCGTTAATACCATCAATTTCGGCATCGGCTAGGCTGTTAGGGCCGTTAAGTACACCGTTGGCAACAAAATCGATCACTACATTTTCTTTACCTTGATCACCTAAACCACGCTGAACTACATCACCATTAGCTAGGACTCGACGAGGCATACCTACGTTATCAAAGTCATCCAGACCAAAGGTTGGGTTGATAATATGCTCGTGACAGCCATCACAAGATGGGTTACGCGTTTGAATATCATAGAACTCTGTAGTAGTTAGTTCGCCACCAGGCAGTAATGCATCTACTTGTGCTTGGTTCACGGTACGATCCGCACCTAAACCAGCAGACGGTGGTGGTGGAATGATTTGACAAAGCATATCTTCACGCATATGAGCAGAACGCTTAATGGGTGAGGTTCTATCCATGTGAGCATTGGCCGCCATGAAAGCACCTGTAGTTAAGATACCGCCTCGTGCTGTATTGGTAGTATTGACAAGACCGAAGTTCATATGGCCGTTACCACCACCTTGAATGCCATAATAATCGGCTAATGTGCTATCGAGCATGGTGAACTCACCGGCGTAGAACTGCGAGAAAGGCGTAGCTTCATCGTAGAATACGTGCTTGTATAGCTCGCGTACTTCCTGCGCCATAGACTCTTGCACTTCATCGGTGAAGGCGGCATTGTCACGATTGACCTGCTCAACAGTGTCTGTACGCAACCAGTAGCCAGCAAAACGGCCTACTTGCTCTTGACCTAATGGCGAATCCAATAGGCGGTCGATCTGCGCTTCCAGCTCGAATGGGTCGGATAATTTACCACTGCCAGCGGCTTCAAGAAGCTCATCATCAGGGATCGATGCTGTAAACATATAAGACAGCGCAGAAGCATACTCGTAGGGATCTAGTGCGTAAGCGTCGTTGTCTGCTCGACGGAATTTAGCTAAGCCGTCTTCGTTGCTGTCATTAGCGTCAGCATCGTTGCCTCCGGATTGAACTGCTGGTGCTACGGTAACATCACCCACATAAAGGTTTTTGTCATTACCAGGCGTACCATATGGCTCACGACCTTCATCTTCGTTCGTGAATGCCACGTCAACCGATTGGTTACCACTAAGACCTGTCACTAAGTAACGGTACTCACGAAGACCTGCGTGATCGACCAATTCTGTGGCGATAGTTTGACCACCTACGGTCACTTGCATTTCCGGCCAACGATCTTCAAAGTCATTGCCTCTTACTTCGACAATCACCAGTGCTGGGTCACTTAAGTTGAAGTTGTGCGTTACATTACCAGTAGAGTAGATGTTGTAAGTGCCGTCGTTGCCGTTCTCGCCTACGGATTTGTTATTGAAGTCGACGCCGTTAACCGTATTGCCACCAGGGCCAGCTTCGTAACCATCGGCGCTGCTGTTACCACCACCGCTAGATACAACAGCACTGGCTAAGCCCCAACCGTCCCGTAAAACGTCTTGAACGGGCGTACCCAGCTCGGAACGGTACAAGAACTGTGGTGACATGAGGACAGAACGAACCGCCCAACCAATACCGGTGCTCAAGTTATTGGCACCTGTAATAATATCGCGATAAGCGCTAACTTCCTCACCGGTTAATGGGCGACGGAAAGCTTTGAAGGCGAAGTCATTGAGGAAGTCGTTAACACAACGGTTCTCGTCATCACAGCTGAAGGGTAATGCATTATTGCTAAGTGCCCATTCTGAAATTTCGATAGCGTTATCACTGTAGGCATTCATACGGCCTTCTGTGACAGGTTCGCTTGAATGGTTAGGCATTCTTGCAATGGTTTTATCCGCATTCGCTTTAGCTTGTGACGAATAGTCCGCTGGTAACGGTTTAGTAAACAGAGCCTGCATCGAATTGTGATATTCGAAAGAGGTTAATAGCTTCAGTGAACGCTCGCCGTAGTATACATCGTCGACACTACAGTCATTATTTCTAGCTACGGGACCAGGAGTAGCACTGCGTTGTGACCATAGGTACGCCGCAATATCTTGCGCACATTGTGTATCACAACCACCAATGCCTCCAATAGGCATTTGCTCTTGGATAAATACCGCCAAGTCAGACGCATTTGCCGCGGGATAGCTTTGACCACCGTATCTAGCAGGTTTATTGGGGAAGAGGAAATCATCCACACTATACACGGATTCATCCCCAAGAAGGGCCGTGTAGGTACCATCACCATTTT
>JACLAC010017344.1_pt1 | contig 11229 bp, 11 predicted proteins | sample 8027881 | NCBI WGS metagenome assembly JACLAC01 (sample SAMN15725517, study PRJNA655200) | protist metagenome | isolation source: fluorescence activated cell sorting (FACS) single amplified genomes of... | place: Spain: Blaines Bay Microbial Observatory, Mediterranean Sea | collected 2016-01-19 | reverse complement strand
TGGAAATTGCCCGTTTTAGATTTGCCCCAATTACTTTTCAATTTTATTTCTTCAAGAACTCTCACAGCACGGGGGTTTCGATTTAATAACTTTTCTCTAAGTTTTATAGGGTCAATTTCACTAATTCTAGCTATTTCATCCATGAAACATTCAATTGCAAATTTGTTCCCAGATGCCCCAGTACTTCTCCAAAAACCCCATTTAATCGGAATATGAGATGGCACATATCTAACATTAATATTCGGAATTGCATATTGGTTATCAATATCGTCTAGGGGTTGTTGAGGCATTCCATCCAACATAAACAGGTCATAACCTCGTTCATCAATCCAAGGTGGGAAATAAGAGCCTAGAGCTTCCGCGAGATGTAAAGATGAAGAAGGTGAGACAACTTTAGCATCAAAAGTGCTGGGTAATCCATTGGCGTCGAGTCCTACTTTCAACCTGACAAGTGAGGGCGGTCTGTAAAATCCACTCCGGATGTCTTCCTCTCTGCTCCATGTAATTTGAACAGGCTTACCCAAAACCTTAGACGCTACAATCGGCGGTACAACATAATCTGCCTCTGATTTTCTGCCAAAACCACCTCCAAGAAAAGTTGTGTTGACTTTGATTTTATCCGGAGTGAGTCCAGTTACTTGTGTTGCAACCATAACTGGTAAGTCTTGGACCTGAATGGGCCCCCAAAATTCACAGTGATTTTCTGTAACATTTGCTGTGGCAGTCAGCGGTTCCATTGCAGCTTGAGCTTGAATTGAAAGTTCGTATTCATGTTCTAAAATTCTTGAGGATGAAGCAAAACCTTCTTCAACATTTCCAACTGTATTTCCAGCTTGAATTCCTTCTAGCTTTGAATCTTCTTGTAATCGAATTTTTATAGATTCATTATTGAGATCAGGATTACCATCTTCTGTCTTAATAATTATTTTCGAAGCACTTTGCATTGCGGACCAAGTTGAATTTGCTACTACGATAACCAACTCTTCAAGAGGTATGGAAGTGATGTAGCCATCAATCAATTTAGCTTTCGTTTCATCGATGCCAATTATTTTACTTCCAAGAATGGGCGTATTTTTAATTGTTCCATAAAGCAATTCTGGTAGATTTATGTCTGCACCGAATATTGCTGTACCATTAATTTTTGATGATGTATCCCATCTCTTAATTGATTTTCCAATAATTTTAAAATTACCGGGTTGCTTAATTTTGGGATTATCCGGAATAGTTAGTCTGCCAGCTTTTTCAGCAAGTTCACCATAACTAAATTTCTTATTTGTAGCTGGATTAAATACATACTTTCCATCCACTTTGAGATCATGAGGCGAGACATTCCATTCATTTGCAGCTGCTGAAACTATCATTTCTCGAGCAGTGGCCCCAATAATTTGATAATGCTTACCCCAACCCATAAGGGATGTACTCCCTCCTGTCATCTGCAACTGCAACTTATTGCCAGTCATATAAGACACAACAGGATTCTTAAGGGCCGGATGGAAAATTGTCTTAATGTCCTCGACTTGTTCTAAGGTCATTTCAAGTTCTTCAACTACACTCATAGCTAAAGAAGTGTACATACCCTGTCCCATCTCCACCACTGGAACGCCTAAACGAATTTTCCCTTGATTAGTCATTTGAAGAAAGGGACCCAGTTGGGTAGAAGTGCTTTGGACTTTGGCGGCAGCAGGCGTCTCGAACCCCAACAAAAGCCCACCTGTAACCAGGGCTGAGCTTCTCAAAAAATCTCGTCTGTTTAGAGCAATAATTTTCATGCTTCCTCCTTTTGAATTTCGGCAGCCCTGTGCACGGCGGCCCGCACTTGGTTATAAGTGCCACAACGGCATATATTTGTAAGGAGTCGGTCAATCATAGGATCTTCAGGCTCTGGCACTATTTTCAGGAAAGCTGCAGTTGCCATGATAAAGCCTGGTTGACAATAGCCACATTGAGGAACATCAATTTCAGCCCAAGCCCGCTGAACAGGATGTTGATTGTCCTCGGAGAGACCTTCGATAGTGGTGACTTGTTTGCCAGCGACTTCTTCTATCATTTCGCCACAGGAGCGCACAGCTTTCCCATTTACGTGAACAGTGCAGGAGCCGCAGTTTTGTATGCCGCAGCCATACTTGGTACCTGTCAGCTTGAGATGCTCTCTCAAGACCCATAGTAGGGGGGTTTTTGGATCAATATCCAATTTGTAGTTAGTACCGTTGACGGTCAGTTTGATCATACTTCCTCCTTCGCCGATTATGTCCTTAGTGGACGTAGAACCTTGGATAGACAATCCCGGAAATTATTCGAAGACTTCTGAGAGTTCAGTCACAGTCTGAAGGATCGCTTTAAAATGCTCACTATTTATTTGTGTAGGCTCTCGAGGGGCTCTTGGGATTCAGTGCGCATTTCACTCAAAAACTTATTAATGTCCTTTACAACCTCCCTCACGTGGACTGGTGCAGTTGCGTTGTTTGGATAAATGAAATTATTGCCGCAACATAAAATCAATAACTTACATTCAGATTGAATGATATTTTGGCAAACATAACGCTATTTGATAAAGTTGTAAACAGTCAGTCTTCAAAGCTCCTTTGAATCCGTATTTTCCTTGTAACCACTGCTTTGGGCCTCAAAGAATCTGATAGACAGACCCTCTAGAGCTATAACGAGTGATGTTTTTTCGAGTTTGTACTACGCCTGCTGCTCATACTTTCGTTCCATTTCTTCAGTAGTGAACATGACTGGATTAGGCACGTCCAAGAGCTACGGGTTTAAAATACTGCCCTGCATCACAAGCAAGAGATTCTTCTTTTTTTGAGGATGCAGATTCTATTTTTAAAATTAATTATACCAAGTATTTTCATTCATGTTTCCTGGTAATGTTAGTGGCGAAGCGATATCCAGTTGCGGCATTACGCTCAGCAGTTTGATCTACCAGGAGAGCTACTAGTTTTAAATTTTTTCTGCCCCAGATAAGCAATCAGATGAAGCCAAGCAGATACTGGGATGGTCATCGGTGCATACTCTTACTTCAATGTATCTATATTCAGTAATTGCAGCATACTTAGAAAATTGAGCTTCGACAACCCAAACTACCAAGGGTTCCTCCTACATCTAAAGAAGATCCATCTTGTGAAGCTTTCCAGCCAACATTGTATGTAACACGAGCTGGGCTAGAGCAATATTTAGATAAAAACAGATCCTCTGATTCTCCAATTAAATAGGGGTTTTCTAAATTATCGGACACAGGTATATGCTTCGTTTACGCATAGTATTTTTGTTATCGTACAGCCACCTTTTCACTGCCAGTTAAAATACAGATACATAACTTCCATTTAGGTAAAACGGTCTCAAAGTCAACCTTCGCCCTCGCAATTCCTCCTCAACGGCTGGACAAACCAAAAAAGTTCCGATAGCTTCAGAAATTACTAGTCCCTTACAGTCATCACCATAGTGAAACTGACCCTCACAGGGTTGTTCTAAGTAGCTTCCCTGAAGCGGTATTTCCCTTGAAAGTAGTCAGCAAACTATTGTCACTTCTAAAAGACTAAAAAAAACTCCTGTGCGAAAGAAATTGGACTCGTCCAAATATCTTGACCTTCCCCATTCCAGAGCGTATCAGCGCCACAGTATTGCTGAAATTCAGCATGGACGCACCTTTGTAGATCGACACTACTATCGCGTATTGCTCGATTCGATGGTTAACGATCTGTATGATCCGAAGCGAAAACAACTCAAACTATTGGAAGAAGCTTGGTCAGCTTCAGAAAATTCTGATACTCCCAGACCAGACTGAAAAAGCCACATTTACGCAGACCTGCTGAATGCCTTTTTGCCAATCTTAAGAGCATCTCCCTTCAACTAGACGAAGTCTCGCAGATCAATTGAAAGCCCCACTTCGCATACCTACTTATCCCTGTTTTGAATGTTTGCCTGTTTTGCCCAAACCCGATTGTGGTCATTGTCCTCAATAGACTGGATGAATCTTAGAGGTACACGTCGATCAATCAGATCTGAAGAGAGTTTGAAGTGAAGGTGAAATCAATGAGAACAAAAGAAAGGATCTAAAAATGAATCAAAAGATCTCCTTGCTGGATGCTGCACCAATTCCAGATGGTGATCGTCAAGAAAGAGCACTTATTCACGCCTACCACGAGAGCTGGCAGCTGTATACAAGAGCCTGTGACCTTAGGCCAGTTTCCAATATTAGTGAAACTTGGCGCATAGATTACGTCATAGTGAGAGACAAGGATGAAGATGCTGAGCGCAAAAATGATCTTTGGCAAATACTGCAGTACTCAGCAGGCTTCCATCAATTAATTACAAAGAAAAGTGAGCAGCTTATCCCACTGCCATACTGGAATTTCATCTTTTGGAAAGATCTCCCCGTTTTTAACTACACAATTGATGGCCATGATTACGCCTATATGACAGCCATAGAAAACCTGATGGTGGAGAAGCCATCTGTGGCTTTGGCTCAACCAATCCCCGAAGCAGAAGTTTTGAAGATTGAGACTAAGTGGCCATTTGAGAATCTTGAAAGAGCATTTGGAGAAATGATTCGACAAAAATTGGTCGAAACAGGAGCAGAATTACTTGTCCCCAAGCGCTTTGTGGAATTTGGAAAAGTTGAACCAGTTCCTCCTAAAACTGAATGCTTTGAATGGCTAAGCTCCCAGGCCAGGCTTAGGTGCGTGGCCACTGTACTAGACCTGAAGAAATCAATTCTGCATCAGCATTTTCTTCATAAAGGAAAACCTTTGAACGAAAATGCGATGCAACGAGGTCTGAAAGCTACCGAGTACGACTACTCCGAAAGTATCAATAATATTCTGAAACCATTCCTTCCCAATTGATTGACCCCGCTCTATTTGAGGGGTTCTTCTGCCTGGTTCCTTCAACTTTTGACCTATTCTCATCCCTGAATCCTCAGCCGGATTTCCGCGAGTTTTTATCGCTATTATTAGTCTATCTGTCAAGAATTTTTTGTGGTTGAAGAATTCATTTTCTTAAAATTCATTAAAATTTTTATTTAATTGTTTTTATTACAGATTATCTGTATATTTAGGGGTTTTTTCCTTGCAAAGTAAGGTTTTTATTCTGTTTGATTTGTAAAATTTTTGGTTGATTATCAAATTCTGATTTCAATGGTTTGAGAAGTAGAGTGTAGAAGGCAATTATCTTAAGTTTTTCAAGTTTAGAATTTTTGCATCTATTTTAATTTTACTACCAGCGCCAAAATTGTGTTGACTCCAGAAAAATATCAAGATCAGCCATTCCACTAATCCGTAGGATTGCAGCATGAAAAATAAAGCCGTTGAGCATTGGATTGAACAATTTAACGCTTCATTTACCAATTTAATGAATATTGATCTGGACAGTCTGTTTCAAAAGGAATTTTTCTGGCGGGATATCCTCTGCATCTCGTGGAGCCTGAACACCTTTGAAATGCAGCAAGAGGTATTGGGTGCAATAAAACAAAACAAGGTTGCTTTGCCCCTGCGGATCGAAGGTTATTATGATGTAAAGCGAACTGGGGGAGTAGTGGAGTGCTTTTTGGACCTGAGCAGTGGTATTGGGAGAGGTAAAGGCTATGTGCGTCTAAAGGATGGCAAAGCTTGGACTCTCTTGACCACCTTGGAAGAACTATTCGGACACGAAGAGAAACTCGGCGATAAGAGAATTAATGGAACGCTACATGGTGCTCACAAGAATCGACGAATTTGGCACGAAGAGAGACAGGCAGAAGAGCAGGCCTTGGGGTATTCCGAACAACCATATTGTCTGGTTGTTGGTGGAGGTCAGGCTGGCATTATGTTGGCTACCCGACTTAAGAAGTTGGGAGTTCCGACAATTGTACTGGAGAAAAACAAACGAGCTGGTGACTCCTGGCGCAACCGTTACCGCTTCCTGACTCTGCATGATCCTGTTTGGTACGACCATTTTCCTTACATACCCTTTCCGGATGATTGGCCAATTTTCACACCTAGGGACAAGATGGGTGATTGGCTTGAAATGTATTCAAAGGTGATGGAGCTCAACTATTGGACAGAAAGTAGGTGCACTAAGGCAAACTTTGATGAGGCCAAGCAGGAGTGGGAAGTCAATGTAATTCGTAAAGGAAAGAAGCTGATTCTAAAACCCACGCAACTCGTTTTCACTACAGGAGCCTATGGTCCACCAAAGCGTGTCCCAATTAAGGGTAAAAAGCAGTTCAAGGGCCAGATCTTCCACTCGAGTCAATACCAGGATGGACGTAATTTCAAAGACAAGCGCTGCGTAGTAGTTGGAGCTGCAACTTCCGCTCACGACATTTGTCAGGACCTATGGGAATGTGGAGCAAAGTCAGTAACCATGGTTCAGCGTTCATCAAGCATCGTCATCAAATCAGAGACTTTGCTAGAATATGGTTTCGGAGAATTATATTCGGAGCAGGCTTTGAGGAAAGGAATTACTACAGAAAAGGCAGATCTCTTGTTTGCCTCCACACCATTCAAGTTACTTCCAGATGAACATAGAAAAGTCAGCAGGCAGATGTACGATCATGACCAATATTTTTATGACCAGCTTGATGCAGTCGGTTTCCAGTTTGATTTTGGAGAGGACAATTCTGGGCTTTTGTTAAGAAATTTGAGGACTGCTTCCGGATGCTACATAGATGTAGGGGCATCGGAATTGATCATCCAGAAGAAGATTAAGCTGAAGACAGGAGTTTCCCTTGAACGGGTAGATGAAGAAACTCTCTACTTCGATGACGGTAGTAAGTTGGCAGCTGATGTTATCTTCTTTGCAATTGGCTATCACTCGATGGACAAGGTTATCGAAAAGCTGATCTCAAAGCAAACTGCCGAAAAGGTTGGACGATTTTGGGGGATTGGTTCTGGAATCAAAGGAGATCCAGGCCCCTGGGAGGGGGAGTTACGAAATCTTTGGAAGCCAACGAAACAATCGAATCTCTGGTTTCACGGCGGGAATCTTCATCTATCGCGTTTCTACTCCAAGTATCTGGCACTCCAGATCAAAGGGCGGATGGAGAATATGGAGATAAAACCTGTCATGCCGATCTAATTTGTAGATACAGGTAGAATTTTATTGTTCATTCCTTAACCATTTGCTGAAATCTGCCGGTACACTGAGTTAGTTCCATCTCAACTATTGCTTACGAGACACGATTGCCTCGATGATGTTATCCAATGGAGCCACTTTAGCTGAAGTCGCTCATCAACTTGGACATGCCCCCGGCTCCCCGATGACAAGACGCTATGCTCGATTTTTGGAATCTGCTCAACGAGGGATTGCTGATCGAACCCAGAGAGTAATGGATGAGATGTTGAACTAAAGATTTCAGAATAGAAATCTGGATTTGATTAAATTAGGAACAAGTCTGTCTTACTATCATCAATATCAACCACTCCAATTCAGAAAATAAAGGCATAGCTTTTCTTGCGCGCCCCTTTCCATACATTCCCCCGAAAACAGAATACAGATAAGCCAAAATAAGTAGCTGATATTTAATTCTTATTTGAAATTATTGAGCAGGCAATAAAATAGTCAAAGTTAAAGACAACGTATCGCCCCATTAATTACCTACCGCTTCCAATCTCCTTTATTTAGGTTGATTACCAGTGCAGGACACTGATGGCCTGCAATGATCAATTTAATTAAGGAGCTGCCCATGGCATCCCAATCCAACTCTGCATTCATAACTGAATCCGAAGCTGCAAAGTATCTTGGTATATCCAAGAAGACTCTCCAACGTTGGCGCTTTGATCACAAAGGGCCTATCTACGCCAAGCTTAACAACAAGCTGATTCGCTACCATCTACCTGAACTTGATGAGTGGATGGATCAACAGACTATCACCCATGAAGACAAAGAGTTTTGATGAAGACCCCCAATCAAATTTCTTCAAAGCCTATAGTGGACCAAACGGACTCATCCAAATCATTGAAAGAGAGCCCAGAGAGAGCCCCCAAGCAATCCGGAGAGAGTACTGGTTCTTCTGCTGATTTCAGCCGCTTCCGCCTTTCACAAAACTTTGGCAGTTTCAGTGGGGTCAAGAAAAAGTTGACTACGGTACCGGTTCGCAAGCCCAGTAAAAATCAATGGTTCCGGGTCCATCCTGAGAAAAAGATGGACGCCTTGCTCTTGAAATACGGGGAAATTGGTGAAGAATTTTACTTTATTGAATCAGATTATGAATATCAGGTGAATAAAGATGCCAAAGCTTACCGGTTGGTACTGGCCATTGATCGGCAAGGTGATCCATTTTTGTGGCCCATAGTTATCCCCAATGAAATCAATTCCTTAAGGTGGCACGTTTCGGCTATGGAGGCTGCGAGTAAAGCTGAACTCGAATGGACGAAGATCCAGGCCAATAAGAATATTGGAGCCTATGAGATCCTTTTTGCAGAAGGCGACCTGGAAGACCCTGAATGGCCTGAACTGTCACTTGATGAGCTTTTGGAGATCGCCTTCAAAAACAAAATCATCAACCGGCCTGACCATTTGGTTTTGCTCCAATTACGGGGAGCCGTCTGAACTTCCTGCAAGGGAAGCGCTTCCAGCAGATCTGGTGTGTAGACTTTGAGTTTGGTCAAAGCTTAAATCTCACACCGGAAGTACGTTGTCTAGTTGCTCGTGAGTACTATAGCGGGCAACTAGTGCAGCTCTGGCTGGATGGTGTAGCTAAGCCGGCATGCCCTTTTCCTCTGGGAGAAAATAGCCTCTACATTGCTTACTACGCCTCTGCTGAGATGGGATGCCATCTCGCCTTAGACTGGGACCTACCAAACTTTATCATTGATCTCTTCTGTGAATTTCGATGCCAGACCAATGGGCTGAAGTTGCCAGTAAAGAACAACTTGCTGGGCGCTTTGAGTATCCACAGTCTGGAACATATCCCACTGGTAGAGAAAGAGGAGATGCGTGAGCTAGCTCTTCGCGGCGGGCCATACAATGCTGCAGAGCAAGTTGCTCTGCTGGACTACTGCCAGACGGATGTCGATGCACTGATTGCTCTGCTTCCAGAGATGGCAACAAAGATCTCGATTGATCATGCGCTTATTCGTGGTCGCTATATGAAGGCAGTAGCCAGAATGGAGTCGGTTGGGATTCCTGTTGACTTGCCGCTACTGGAGCGGTTAAGGGCCAACTGGGAGTCTATTCAGGATGGGCTGATTGAGAATGTTGACCAGGATTTCGGTGTCTACGAAGGTAGAACCTTCAAAACAGACCGCTTTGCTCAATACCTCAATCGGAACCAGATGTCCTGGCCTAGACTACCCAGTGGGAGCTTGGATCTGCAGGACAAGACCTTCCGATCGATGGCAAAGTCTCACCCTCAAATAGCCCCACTTCGAGAGTTGAGGCATTCTTTGGGACAAATGAGGCTCAACGAATTTAAGGTTGGAGTTGATAGCCGAAATAGAACTCTACTCAGTCCCTTCCGCAGCAGGACAGGACGCAATCAACCGAGTAATAGCAAGTTTGTTTTCGGCTCTTCTGTCTGGTTGCGCGGACTAATCAAACCTGCTGAAGGTTGGGGTATTGCCTATATCGATTGGTCACAGCAGGAATTCGGCATTGCAGCAGCACTATCGGGGGATGAAGCAATGAAGCAGGCTTATGCTTCGGGTGATCCCTATCTGGAGTTTGCCAAACTAGCTGGAGCAGTACCGGCAGATGCGACCAAGAAATCCCATCCAGAACAAAGAGCCCTCTATAAAGCAACAGTGCTGGCGGTTCAATACGGAATGGGCGCAGAGTCCCTGGCTGCAAGAATTCAGCAGCCAGTGATTGTTGCCAAAGACTTACTTCGTAAACACAGAGAGGCTTTCCGAACTTTCTGGCAATGGTCTGATGGCAATGTCGATTATGCGCTTCTGCATAAACAGCTTTGGACAGTCTTTGGTTGGCAGATTCAGGTGGAAGGACAACCCAACCCAAGAAGTCTAGCAAACTTCCCGATGCAGGCCAATGGAGCGGAGATGCTGAGAATTGCCTGCATCCTGATGACCGAAGCCGGGATCAGGGTCTGTGCTCCGGTACATGATGCAGTGCTGATCGAAACTCCTCTGGATGAACTTGACGACAGAGTTCAGCAAGCTCAGGAGTTGATGCGAGAAGCTTCGAGACAGGTACTGGGAGACTTTGAGTTGACGACTGATGCGGACATCTACCGTTACCCGGAGAGGTATCGGGATGAAGAACGTGGTGGACCGTTCTGGGATCGGGTGATGAGTCTGCTTTCGGAACTCGAGACAGAGTAACTTAAGCCCGGATAACCTGCACACTGGCGTGCACCCGGTTCCTCTATTAGAATATCTATTTATAATATTATGGTACCCATTAGAGAGAAGAGAGTAGCATACAAGAATCCTCAACTTGAGGTAGTGTCCCTAAGACAGGAATCAAAATTCTTTCTTCACCCTCAAATACAATTGATATGGATTGAAAAAGCGGCCCAACTTGGAATACAGGCACTAGTGGTTGGCATTCTACTACAGTTTAGAGCCTTGCTGAGTCAAAAGGCTGAGGTAACACTGCCACAAGACTTTCTCTCCAGGTTTGGGGTATCCCGAGGCACTAAACAACGTGCCCTGAAGAAGCTAGAGGAAGCAGGTTTGGTAAATGTCACTCAGAAATCGGGCCGTACTCCTGTGATAGCTGTGCTCAAGGCGTAGCGCCAGAGCAAAAGATCACTTCATTCCAAAGAGGGGGGCAGGACACAAGCCTCCCTACCCATCAATTTTTTACCTCCCCTGATCGATTTTTATACGCATTGAACTGATCCCCACTCAACCTGCCTTTGGCGTGACTTTCCAGGCGAGTCACCAAACCATATTGCTTCCGGTGTTGTTGCTTCTCTGTATTCCTGCCTGACATCCCAGCATAGATCAGTTGACCTTCCCTCCAGACCACATAGACTCCTGCAGCAGAGATTGGAGTAAAGGATGTAGTGCCATCAATGAGATTGGGACTGTCAATGGATTGCTGTTAAAAGGTTGTGCGATTCTCTAATTCGCATCTACATCAATTCATTGGCTGGACAGGCTCAAGGCCTTCAGAAGCACTTGAGTTACTCTGGAAAGACATTGATTTTGACCGAGGGAACTACATCAAACGCGACACCAAGAGTGGCAAGACGTTGATCCAGCCGATGAATGAGAAGGTGTATGAGGTGCTTGGCCTCTTAAGGGAAAGCAGTCCTTTTGTCAGTCTGTACAACAACATTGA
>JACLAC010003853.1_pt1 | contig 11230 bp, 4 predicted proteins | sample 8027881 | NCBI WGS metagenome assembly JACLAC01 (sample SAMN15725517, study PRJNA655200) | protist metagenome | isolation source: fluorescence activated cell sorting (FACS) single amplified genomes of... | place: Spain: Blaines Bay Microbial Observatory, Mediterranean Sea | collected 2016-01-19 | reverse complement strand
AACCTGGCCTACTGGTGATGACAGGGATTCCATTACAAGAGGACGAGTGACCTGGGCTGGCTCAGGTTCTTCTTCAACAGCTGCCGCAACATCTGATTGCGCGATTGTCTCACTTTCGGTGCATTTCGTTTCTATCTCAGCTTGCTCATCTTTGTCAGTCTTCTCAACTCCGGACTTAACTTCATCCACAGCAAGAGCATCTGCTGCAGAGGTGCTGAGACGCACTTCGCCTTTGTCACTACTTTCGTCCCAGTCGTCGCCCGCTTGCATTGCCCCTGCACTCAGAACTGATTCTATAGTCTCCACTTCCCCTTCTGTTCCAATGGTAGCATTGTCCTCATTATCACCAGAACCTTCTGGTAAATCCATGTTTTGGGAACGTTCACGTGCATTTCGATCTTCCGTGGGCAAGTCTTCTAGTGAAGTTGGACCGTGGGTCGCTACTGGTGTGTGTGGCACGATTTCAGCGGATTGGTTTGCATCTTTTGAAGCATTCGCTGGCAGGCATTCCAACTCTGCGACACGCACTACTGTGTTAGCAGTCATATCTGATGCGTTTGCACGCCTGGGCTTAGTAGGTAAAACCAGTGCTTTCACTATGGTTGGATCAGGTAGAGCTTTGGAACGCGGTATTTCGCCAAACGACGGGCCTGCGAGGGGCATTTGTTCTCGATCCGCACCTGCAGAGTTTTCAAAAGTCTCTTTTGGGTATCCAACAAACCTCGCATTCTCTTTATCTTGTGTTACCACAACTGCATCACGATTTACCCAGTCAACACCAAGAGCATGCATCGCTATACCACGACTTTTCTGGCCGGAAGCCGTGCTTAGAGGCTCATCTTTTCCAGTAGACTGCCTTGGTAGCAACTGGGAGATCTCGCCGACTGTGCCTTCACCGCCGCTATTGATTTTGTAAGTACTGATATCAGGATGTCTGTACACATCTACTGGCACTTTAGTGCATTCCCAGCCCACACCCTCGGGTCCTAGCACCAGAGTAAACTCCTTCTTGACTAGTTGCGCTTCTTCTATTGCCTTTTCTGATTCTGCACGCTTCGTCTCCAATGCAGCACGTACTTCGACTTCAGATAAAGGTACCGGCGTTGGGTTGTAAATGGAAAGAGTCTCCATGAAATTTTTCGGTTGCTCCTCAACCGCAGCCTTGCGAGCAGCTGCACCTTCGCTCATTGGCTGAGTGCTATGAGGCACAGGTTTAATTGGGGCTTGAACAATAGGCACAGTGCCATAAGGACCTGTATCTGTAGCCACTGAGCGTTCTGCACGCCCACTGAGAGCATGAGGGGTAACCCCTAGGACCGAGTAAGTGACTCCGGATTCGGGGTCGACATACGTTTCTGGTCCATCTTTATGAGTTGGAGGGCGTTTTTCATGACGGTGACTTACTGGAGTAGCATTATGCACCTGCATCTTCCGGCCTCGCCCAGTGGGGGTACTACTACGGGACACACTCATCTCACTCCGAGGTGACATCGGTCTGGGAGACCGACTACGTGGGCTCTTGCTACCTGTCAGGCCTGGTGATAGGTGATGGTTGTGAGCATGCTGCTCCTGCTGTTCGCCATGGTGATGAAGATTTCTTACAACGCGACCATTGATGTCATACTCAACTTTGCGTCGAGGCTTTCGTCTTACCAACCTGCCATTCTGATCATACTGAGGCGCCGTCTTGGAGCGTAGGTACTTAACTACAGGTCCGGGTTCCTTCTTCCGATGGCTGACTGGCTCAGATTGTGGCTGTGGCTGGGCAATATCCCGTCTGGGAGTTCTGGAGTTGGCTTCATGTGATTCCACATCGCCCAATTGTACCTCATCGGCGCTTTCCCTCAATATGTCTTCCCCTCGAGAAACTGACGCTGGAGCTGTGTGATGGTTATGGGTGTGAAGTTCGATGAGGGTTCCGGTCAAGCGGTCAAGCGCCGTGTCAATCACTTCCTGCACTTCCCCCTTCACACTCTTTTCGCTCTCCCTGATTCGAGACTCCAGTCCTGTGGCCACTGTTTTCATGACCCGACGAGCGGCTACTCTCTCAGCAGCCATATCCTTCTGCGCTTCGTGCACTTGTTGTTGTAGCCTACTCATGTCTTTCTTGTTTTTCTTCATCTCTGCACGAAGCGCGCGAGCAAGAGGTAATAATGTGGCCTTGGCAGTTTCAGTGACGACTTCTTTGACCTTCCTCGTCTTACGCCCTTGAGCCTTTTCGATCACTCCTTCATCAAAGACTTCAGTGGGCTGGGTGCGCAGCTGAAGTAGCTCTACAGGCATGCGCTTTTGCATGCTTGGTACTAGCGAGTTAGCTGGGTCAGTGCGACGCACAAGCGGCGCATGGCGATCTTCGTCAGTGTCACCACTAGCAGTGCCATGCTTCGACGGCCTTTTAGGACTCCTGGCTTGTGCCTCTATTCTAGCATCGCTTACACCTCTGTACTCGGGAATATGCATCGATGACATAAGCTCTGATCGGGTCATGCGGCTGAAAACATTCCCTTCACGTATGCCTTGCGAGTCTCCAGTAGCTGCTTCTGCACCTTGACCTGCATCAATTAGGTTGGTCCGCAGTCGGGCATCGACAGAGGATGCACTCGCATCTAGTGTCGATCGGACTGCACCCGTAGACGATAAGCCCGTGTCACTGCCTACTTTCTTCGCTACACGTGAAGCGTGGGCTCGGTCGCGCCCGACATATGCCGGCTCCCCTTCTGGGGCATTCTTACTGAAATGCCTCTTCGCTCGAGTAATTGTATTACGCGTGAGCACTTCGACCACAACGCGTTCTTGAGATATACTTTGTAGCTCTTGTTTTAAAGTTGTGAGCTTATTATTAACGCCCCCTGAGTTTTCATTATTCTCGATTTCCACTTGACTTGCAGCTTCCATGATGCTTTTGCGGTGTCCGGTAGCCATTTGACGAAATGCGTCTGGAATCTGGGAAGAAAGCGCATTTAAATGCTCATATCCATCTTGAACGAGGGTCATACGTTCCTCTAATTGTTTCGCCATGTCTTCAGTATCCTTTGTCATCTCAGCAAACCGGTCACTGAAAGTTGGCAAGGAAGCAGCTAGGTTATCGCAATTCGCAACAAAGCTTTCTATTCCAGACATTTTCGGTCGATATTCAGAACTAAGCAGGTCTGATATAACTTTTCTCTAGGTGCGAACAAATAATTTCTGAGTAGCTTCGTAATATCTCAACTTGTTTTCAAAAAGTTTTGTTTGTGTTTGCTTTTAGCCACACTCGAACAACAAAGACAAAGAAGAAGGAGAAGAAGAAGTAGAAGAAGAAAGAAACGAGCAGAAACTATGCAGAAGAATGCAGTGTGCTTTTGATGTTCTAGAATCTCTACGGAGGGAAGTACAAGCTCGTATAGATTTCGAGGAGGCCACTCTGGAACACCGAGCTCAAATCTTAGCTTTTCTGCGTGAGTGTGAAGCTGAGAGTATAAACTATAATGCGCCCATTGATGATAGCATTGATGTGAATGCCCAATGCAAATCGCCCAAGCGGAGTGCAGAGCTCCAAAACCGAAGTCATCAGAGGGACAGCCACGAGGATAGCCAACCATCAAAGCATTCACCCGAACAGACAGAAAGGAATAATACAATATTGACATTCGCAGATGATAGTAAAAATATCACAACCCATGAAAAAACGACCACGAAACCTGCTGGTGCGCCTCGTGTGGACTCCTTTTCTCTCGAACATATCCTCAGTCAAGCAAAATCTATTAGGGAGGCAAAGGCTGCGAAGGCACCAGGAGCGGATGGAAGCGTACTTGGTGGTCGCGCTGGAAGAAGCAGCAGCAGTAGCCATAGCAGCAGCAGAATAGCAGCCGGGAGCGATGCGGACGCACGACGGGACCGCACGCTGGCCCAGGCGAGAAAGAAATCCAGCGAAAGAGCCCATGCGAGTAAGCGAGTATCCGACTCAATGATTCTCAATAAGTATCACAAGCCTGTATCCAACAAGAATGCTTCGTTAGGAACAGCTGCTGAGAGCGTCGCAAAAGCAAAGAACGGTGCTTCTCAGCCCCGACAGAGAAAGATAAAGATATTTCCTGATAAAAAGCCTGCGCAAATATCGAATGAGAACGCAAAAATCCCTGGCAGCCCCAAAGAGGATATCTCTCGATATCAACCCCATCCTTTGAACAGTGACCTGACAGAGACCCAGAAATTTGCAAATATAATGTCGCTGCGACAGCAGGTGAGGATTCTCGAGGACAATCCTAGGTACTTGAAATATTGCATGATGCGACATGCAGGTATACGCTTTCGAGCTTTACAAGAAGCTCCCAGCACAGAGTTGCTCATGAGTCAGATACAACTCTTATCATACGTGCAGGGTCACACATGTCTGCCTCAAAGCGCAGCGTATAAGACTGCCCTGCAACTCACCCCCCCACTTGGAGGTGCTCAGCTGGAGCAGAAATGCAGTTTGGAGAATATTTGTGAAGCAGCGGTGAATGTAGCAAGACAAGCGCGTAGCGAATTCGACCGGCATTGGAAAAATCGCATGGAAAACCCACAAAGCTTGAGTTTACATGATAAGAAGAAGCTGGCTGGGCTATGGTTTACTCTCCGGGTGTGTATAGACGAATATGACTACGCAATGCAAGCCCTCAAAGGCTTAGTCGACGATGATAATGGCAATGCTAGTAATAAAATGGATTCAAAGCAAGATGAAGACCTCAAAAAGAGTGAAAAGCTGCTGGATATGTGTCGCAAACTCGTGTATGAATTCCCACATCGCGGGGATATTGCAGGGGTAGCTTTGCAGCCCATTCTTAATGCGTTCACGTCTCGAGTTATATACATTGCGGAGTCTGCTATAGGTACTTTTGCAATCAAGGACGTCGTCAGAGCTCTGCGTAAATGCTGCGAGCTTGAGCTTGAAGATCAGTGCAGCCGGCAGCAGTGGATTGAAGCCTTTCGGGCATTCAAGCATCTATACTGCTGTCTGTGCGCAGAAGGACAGGATGCTTCTTGTTGCGTTTTTCTGGATAAGGAAGCATCACCTTAAGCGAGAATTGCATTAAAAAGAGTAAAAAGATGTGAATGAGGCGGGGGGGGCAATCATGATGATTCTTTGTAGAAGTAGCATATATTGAGAAAAAATGTTTTTGCGTTTCCTTCACGATGATTGGTTGACATAATTACACATGCTGCTACTCTTGTGGTCCACGACTAGTTTTCCGCTCTTTTTTTTTTCAAATCAGCGACCGCAGCTTTGATAGCGTCTTCCGCTAGCATTGAACAGTGCAGCTTCACAGGCGGTAATTTCAGATGTGAAGCAATATCCGTATTTTTAATGGCAACACATTCATCGAGTGTCTTTCCTTTCATCCATTCTGTGGCCACAGATGAAGATGCAATAGCACTCCCGCAACCAAACGTCTTGAACTTGGCATCGATAATGGTTCCATCATCATCGACCTCAAATTGTAACTTCATCACATCTCCACATGCTGGAGCGCCAACTAAACCAGTACCAACATTTAAACTGTTCTTGTCCAGCGAGCCTACGTTGCGGGGATTCTCGTAGTGATCGACAATGTTTTCATGATATAATCTGACACCGCCCGCTCTCTTAGCGACGTTGGCGGACCTTGCCAACCTCATAGCGATTCTAGACACTTGCATTATATTATCTATAGCTTATATCACCACAAAAACGAAATATTATTCAGTAAAATACCTTATTTACTTGGTATGATGATATTCTTTCCCCTTCATTCACGATTGTTTTTTCTATGCGAAATTGGTAGGATTTTCAAGTACGCAAAAAATGCGTCAAAAAAGGCGTCCAGTGGCGTCGTACTACTAATACGGGACGTGTCTCTAGTTCTCAGCTAATATTTTTTCTTTGCCTGGGTTAGATCTCAAATGCACTGAAGAATATATGACAAATTTACTTAAGTTACACTGACACATCAGACCACTTCCCTATGCAGCCTTCAAGTTTTTCCTGCCATGATGCTTCCAGCATCGCCACCGGCGCAATTAGGTGTGCTGTGCATCTTGGCCCCTCCTTCATTCCATTGCGACGGTGTTTTCGCTTGTATACTCAATGCGTGTATTCCTCCCATTCCAACTCCGTGCTCCAGTTCCTCAGCCAGGACGGAATTCACGAGACGATGCCGTGCCAACATGTTTTTGCCGTCAAAACTTTCGGATACAACAAAAACTTTAAAGTGGCTTTCGGCGCCTTTAGGCACATTGTGCTTATATGATTCATTGACCACTTCGAGGTGCACCGGTGCCAATGCATTCGTCAGCTTGGTAGTGATTTGCTCTTCCATCACCTTACCTTTCGATGACAACACTCTACGGGGAAACGAGAGAATTTCTCGATAGGCTCCACGCGCAATAATACGCTGCATACACGTAATGGAAAATTGTATGAACGTCAATCAATAGTGCAGCGAATTTAATAAACAAATCTCCTTTCCCGCGGCGGGTGTTCTTTAAGTGTTTCTTTTAAAGAAAATTCCTTCAAATATGTGGGGGTTTGTTCAATACCCCGCCTTACCCGGTAACCGGGAGGCGATTTTCAGCTTAGTTTCCTACTTAGTTTCCTAGGAAACTAGCTGTCGTTTAGTATTAATAGTTCGCCTTAAATAATCATCTTTTTGTGTGTCCATCCGAGTACACAACACTCGAGACTTTTCCTCACACATGTCTTCCGGTGCATCATCAGAAGCCATTGAATCTATGAGAGTCCTCGCTGTGACTGTAGGGACCCTATCGGCTCTTGGAGGCTGCATAATCTTACTGACTCTTTTCTGCTTTCCTACTATGATGTGGAAGGAGAAGCGGATTCGGAACAGGAATCCTGAGAGCCGAGACTCGATGTCTGTAAGTTCAAGAATTTCCCATAATACCACTGACACTGCGGGGGTGCGAAGTGGTAAGGAAACTAACACATACATGCATATGGTATGCATGCTAGCCGTCTCAGAAGTTCTGGGTGCATCGGCGTATGCGATTGGATACCCATCATCGCGCAGTGTCTGCATCGCACAAGGAATATTAGTGCTATTTTTTCAGAGAGCAAAGTGGATATGGAATGCATTCATTGGGTATCAACTATATCGATTTATGGTGCACGATATGAGGGGACTCTCTTTACTGCAAATGCATGCTGTGTGCTGGTCTGTCTGTCTCCTTTTTGAGGTACTTCCCCTCTTAGGTGGAGTTGGTTACGGTGCTAATTCTAGCGACAGGGGGACACAAACTTGCTGGTATAGCCAAAGTGAAAGTGCCGAAGTGCAAAGGGCTGTGCTTAATTGGTTTATCGTGATGTATTTCGTCCCACTCGTTTCCTGCATTCTCATTATGTCTTACTCAGCTTACCATCTGTGGATGCGTTTTCAGTATCTCGACAGCCTTAACCGTCAAGATGATGCAAGCATGCAGATAAGAAAGCTATGCAAAACAATGGTGCTATATCCCGTCGCCATGCTCGTCACAACACTGCCCAATATGGTCTGTTTTTTCCTCACCGCCCTCGAAGTCGACTGGGCGACACCAGAGCACCAATACAATGTGTTTTCCGTTGCTTTGACTTGGTCTTTCTCTTTTGGTTTGTGGTTGTGTGTTATTTTTTTTTACAACTCCCAAGAGGCTAAGCGGCGATGGAGATCACTCGTGCTGGGGGTTAAGTATGAGGATGATGGTAATAGACTGATTCGGCGAGATCCGGATAAGAAGAAGCAGGTGACTTTGACCAATTTTGAAAAGTCGATAAATGTGGCCCTCAACAACACAGCTGGTAAACCTGTTGGACCGAACAAGACTTTGTTCGAAAAAAGTGAAGTCGGAATTAACACCACAGAAGGTGCCAAATCTCAAATCTCGCAAATAGAACCCCCTACTGATAATCCGATGTTTCAATCTCCTAAATCGAGTTTTGATGCAAAAAATATGGATGATGTAGTTTGACGAACACGCAGCGCAGTATGTGCCCTAGCCGCGACTCTTATTTATGCTTGCGAGTGCTGGAATTTTTTGGTGTTGTATATTTGAATATTTAGGGTCGTCTTGGATCCAAAATTAATCTTAAATCATAATTTTTTTGACCTCTCAAAAACAGGTTATTTTTACAAGTATGAACGAAGATTACTCTACATTTAAACCCCGAATCGCGTTTGAATTCAACGTTTTTTTATTTTCATTAGCCGCTTCTCACCGCAGCGACATTCCAAACCACATTTGCAGTGTGCACGGACACATCCACACGATTTATACTCGACAGTCCCACCATCACTCAAGACTGCAGATGCGGGGATGTAGACGCATTTCCTACTATGAGTTGTTCTGCTGTTGCTACTGTTGGAGACATCAGCATCCCCTTCATCCATTACTTCTCCTACGCAAGGACCATTAGCCTTTCCAGTTTTTGTCGTCGAAAGCATCCCAAACCAGCCACCTCCAGAACTGGCGGTCACCGATTGCTCAACATTTTGCTCGACTAAACCTACACTCTCTTCCTTCTCCTCGTTATGTTGTATGTCTAGACAAAGCTTGATCGATGCATCGCGTGCATTAGCACCACCTTTTTCTTCATCATCTATAGAAGATTGTGTTGTAGGTTTTGATTTACTTTGCATGTGTAATTCGTGGGCTTCCTGAAATTTCGATGGCATGCCGTACATCCTCAACAGTAAGGAAGAGACAACGATGGACACACTGCTTGCGGCCATAGCCGCACCTGCAAGCATAGGGTCTAGTGCAAACTGATAGGAAGGATAGAGTGCTCCAGCAGCGATCGGAAGTAAGATAACATTATATATAAGCGCCCAAAAGTAGTTGATTTTGATACGTCTGTAGCATATGGTACTAATATCCAGTCCCGCAAGCAGCGCAGACAGGTCGTTTTGCACTAAGACCATGTCACCTGTATCAATAGCTACGTCCGTTCCGCCACCAAGAGCGATACCGACTTCAGCTCGAGCCAATGCATTAGCATCATTGGTACCATCGCCAACGAATGCCACTTTCCTGCCATGCTTCTCTTGCAATCCTTGAATGAACGCTTCCTTGTCTGAAGGCAGCGCACTTGCCAGAATATGCGATCGAGGTATACCCACTGCAGCACCAATAGCATAAGCTGTAGCAGGTTCATCACCTGTCACCATGTAGCAAGCTGCGCCTTGGACTCGCAGGCAATCTAGCACGGCGCGAGCCTCTGCATGTATCTCATCAGAAATTCCAAGCAATGCAGCTAGTTTGCCTTTGACAGCAGCGTATATAGCGACTTTTCCGTTTCGCCTAAATGATGTCGCGTCCTTCTCAACCTTACTTGTTTCCACTCCATGGGAAGCGAGAAAGGTGGAGCTTCCAACGAGCAGCAAAGGCTCCTCAGGTGGGGTTTCGCTTTTCGACTCCGCGTTAGCAAATGCCTCTGCTGCGGCCTCGTTGGCATGCAACCTCAAGCCTCTTCCTGCCACGACTTCAATTTCATATGCTAGGGCAGTACTTATGTCCTTGCTATCATTCTTCTGCATCTTGGATTGACAAAAGGTTGCTATGGCTTTTGCTAATGGATGCGATGATCTACGTTCTGCTTCATACAAAAGCTCCAGCAGGTAGGCTTCTGTCACCAAACCTTCGTATTCAAAGCTCATGAAGTCAGTTACAACCATCTGTCCAAGCGTTAAAGTGCCAGTTTTATCAAATGCGACGGCATCGATACTTGCAGCTCTTTGTAACGCAGATCCTCGTCGTATGAGGACACCATGCTTTGCAGCCACACCTGTAGCTACCAGCACAGCAGTAGGTGAAGCGAGACCAAACGCGCAAGGACAGGCAGACACCCAAACTGCTAAAGCAAATAAAAATGAAAATAAATATGGCGATTCGAACTTATCTGAATACCATGACTCTGGTACGGAATCTGTAGCGCTCGCTATGCTCCATACTAGAAGAGAGCTTAGAGAAATAAGAGTCACGACAGGAACGAAATAGGCAGCAACACGATCGGCGTATTCTTGAATCGCAGGCTTATCTGCCTGTGTTTGCTGCACAGTAGAAACGATGCGACCAAGCATAGTGTCGTCACCATATAACTCCACTGCGGCGGTTGCACTGCCTTCCAAAACCATGGTACCTCCAAACACAAGACTTCCAGGTTTCTTACCCACCATTACGCTTTCCCCAGTAAGCATAGATTCATCGATACCCACATGCCCGTTGATCACACGACAATCTGCTGGTGCCATTTCTCCTGTTACAAGCCTACACACATCTCCTTTTTGCAGCAGGGTCACGTCAAGGATCTGATCTTCTTCCTTGTCTTCGGTTGCTTTTGTGGTTGTTCCTGTATCATTTGGTTCGGCAGCAGCTTCAGCACCCACGGACGTACGCTCCCAGTGGGAACCGGGGGCCCACTCTGCTAGTCTTGCTGTTTTGCCACGAATATTCATTAACATGTTAATTGCACTTGCTGTCACGCCGCGCGTATATACTTCCAAATATTTTCCCAGTAGAATTACTGTAATAAGCACTGCACTCGTTTCAAAGTACATGGCCTCCATACCGAGTGACTGTCCTTGAGCAAGCCCGCGAATAATCGTGGCAACAGAATAAAAGTACGCAGCTGATGTACCAGTAGAAACAAGAAAATCCATCCCTACCTCGCGAGTCTTCAAAGAGGAAAGTGCCTTTTTGTGAAATCTCCATCCGGAGCCGAATTGTACTGGTGTGCACAAGACCCACAGCACAAGATCTCCTACACTCATACCAGGTACTAGTTCGCGTCCAATTGTACCCGAGGCCTTTTGCGCAAGGGTATGGTCCATCAGCAACATCGACATAAAAAACAAAGGCAATGTAAATACAGTTGCAATCACGGTGGTCCTGCCAAGTGAAATCATTTCCTTCTCATATTTCGCTCGCATCAGCTTAGCCAAAAGAAAGCTACCTTGCGGCTCCACGGTCGCTTTTAGACCACTATGAGGTGGTAAATTAGTGTGAATATGGTGCATAATACTCCGCGCCCCAGTTCCTTCCGCGGTCGTCTCATTGATGGTGCAGTGCACTCTGCATGTAGCGTCTTCTGAGCCTGTAAGCAAATCAACCCCAGTCAGCCATGAGAAGGCGACACGATTGTAGTGCATCAAGCATTGTAAGAGATCGTCACTTCGTTGTGGGAAACCCTGAGATTTTTCTGGGCTGAGCTTGTGCTGTGCCGGTGCTTCGACGTCTATCATCT
>JACLAC010004958.1_pt1 | contig 11231 bp, 7 predicted proteins | sample 8027881 | NCBI WGS metagenome assembly JACLAC01 (sample SAMN15725517, study PRJNA655200) | protist metagenome | isolation source: fluorescence activated cell sorting (FACS) single amplified genomes of... | place: Spain: Blaines Bay Microbial Observatory, Mediterranean Sea | collected 2016-01-19 | reverse complement strand
TCTGATGAAAAATTTTAACTTGTTTGTCAGATGGATAAAATTGCGATTTAAGATTTTGGAAATTATTGAACCTGTAGGCCATTGTGTTTCCGGAAGACGTGAGTCCCTAGTAGGCGGCCTCGTTTTTGCTCTCGCTACTGGTTAAGCTGCATGCAAAGGGGGTCCAATCTGCAGCATGGTATCGCTTCTGGGTTGGCTCTTCGTAGTGTTCGCGCCGTCAATGAGGATGGCCTTCTACTTCTACTATAATTGTCTCTTTTGAGTTTATGTATTAGCACCGGTAAGCTGTAGTGGTGACGACAAATCCAATCCTATCAACGTAAGGAATATGCAAAAAAACGAATCTATTTTCTTTTCCTTGTCTTTATTAGGGGAAGGAGTGCGGTGAAGTATACGAAAACTTTCTTTCACAACACACGACTACTGATGACACTGTACTAAAAAAAAAGGTCTTCCATGACTATGACAATGATAATTACTAAAAATCTAAACTATTAGGTATAGGGCAGATCGATCTCCAGATGAGCACAACAAAAATAAAAAATATAATAAATATAATATTTGAAAAAAAGAGTAGCAGCACTAGTATTAGTAGCACGTCAATTCACAATGGCACAAGAAACGATATTCAATATGAAGGAAGAAGAGAAAAAAGAACAAACACCTGCTGCGCTGCTTCTCTCTCTTCTTCTTCTTCTTTTAAAATATATTATTATCAATTATATCAATAGCTATTCATAATATAAAAAAAGAAAAGACCACTATTGAAAATTATTACTATTTATTAATTATTACTACCGACTTATTTACTATGAGTACCACTCTTCTTTGCACCACCTCTTCTTATTCTTCATATACAGTCACACCTCAACAAATTCACCATCTTCAAAGCAGCGGAGAACGTATACGAAACCAATCGATACAAAACTGTAGGTAAAACGAACATACAATCAATATTTGATAAACGATTTTCTATCCTGTTCTCGTAGCAGCAAGTTATTATGGCATCGATTGCAACGAGCGAGACCTCATCACCACGCGATGACTTCTACAAGCACGTGAACCAGGCTTGGCTGTCCGCACCAGAGAACCAAATTCCAACTGAATATTCCCAGTGGGGAGGATTTACAAAGCTGCACGACGAGGGGCTAAAAAAGCAAATACAGCTAGTAAAGGATCTTCAAGCCAAAACTGATCGTAATGAAGAAGAAGAAAAAATATATGCCATATGGAAGGCCTCGTGTGACAGATTTACAATGTGGCAAAGGGGTGAAGGACCTTTTACTCCACTATCTAGTGAATTTCAGCAAATGGAAGATATTTTGGACTTAAAAACTCCTTTTGCTGATGACGAAGATTTTGCAAAGCGCATTGCAACTTATATTCATTACACACAAGTCAATGGCATTAGGAACGTTATTGATTTCGATAAAGGTAGTGATCTTAAAAACGTAAATAACGTAGTCCTTGACTTCTCAGTGTGTGGGCTAAGCTTGCCCTCAAGAGAATACTATTTTGATGACAACTTTTCGAAGAAACGAGAACTTTTCAAGACACACCTTGAAAACGTTGTCAAGCTGGTTGAAAAGAATGACAAAGAAAATTGTATTAAAATGAGCAATACCTTTGTTCAAGATGTTATTGATTTTGAGAAAGAACTTGCTTCATATATGATGAAGCGGGCACAATCTCGAGAATACGATCGCTACTACACCAACTCCACCCTATCTGGTTTGTATGATGATATCAACAACTTAAATTCACTGCCAGATAAAGAATTAAACTATGATGACTCAGATCGTAATTACCGCGTCACTGATGAAACAGTAGCAAAGATCAAAGTTTTCTTTGAAACAATATACGGCCTATTTAACTTTCGGGAAATATTGCAATCGAATCGATTAAAACACTTTCAGTACAGTCCAGAAGGGCCTAACGTTGAGCACTGTACGGCTTTCGATGGTGATGGTATAAGACGGGTCTTAAGCATGATATTGGAAAAAAAAAACTTTGAGAAGTACAAGTCATACATGCAATACAAGATTATTAACAAAGTATTCAGTTTTTGCTCGAAAGATTTTGACGATGAATTTTTTAACTTTTATCAAAAAGAGCTACGTGGCCAAACGGAACAGAAAGCTCCAGAGAAACGTTCGATCAATATTGTAAATGCATATGCTGGAGAAATGATGGGTAAAATCTTTTGCGCCAAGTTCTTCAGTGCACAGAGTAAAGAGAATGTGCGAAAAATGATACTTGAAACGCTGAATATTATGAGAGCTTCGATCCAAAAGAACGACTGGCTGACTAGCGACACAAAAGCCAAAGCGCTGGAAAAATTGAGCAAGTTCAGGCTCAAAATTGGATACCCTGACGTATGGAAGGACTATTCTGATTTCAATGTCATGGTCGGAGACTCGTTATACGATGTATCGAAAAAGGCAACAAAGTGGAGACTGGAGATGGAATTTTTTCGCAAATTAAATTCGGTTCTGGACCGTGAAGAATGGCGTATGACACCTCAAACTGTAAACGCATATTTCATGCCGACACAAAATGAAATCGTATTTCCTGCTGCCATACTTCAACCACCATTTTTCCATAAGGACTCTTCAACAATTGATTTTGATACAAAAGACGAAATACTATTGGATCAAAATATGGACTTATCGGTGCCAGCAAATTTTGGTGGTATCGGCGCTGTCATTGCACATGAAATCACACACGGTTATGATGATAAAGGACGGAAATTCGACGGAGATGGCAATTTAAATGATTGGTGGACGAAGGAAGATGCGCAGTTGTTCACCGGCAAAACCGAAATTATGGCAAAATCTGCGGAAAAATATCAATTTATCGATACTCAAGACAATAACAAGGTATACAAAATGAATCCCAAATTGTGCATGGGAGAAAATCTGGCGGATTTGGGGGGATTGTCGTTAAGTCTTCAAGCTCTGCTGAAGTCATTAGATGGTCAAAGTGCTGACGTGATTAAGGCTTCTTTGAGAATCCTGTTTAAAAGTTGGGCAAATGTTTGGAAGCTTAATATTAAAAAAGATTCGCGCATCAATCGTCTGACCACGGATCCACATGCTCCTTGTGAATTTAGAGCAAATCTGGTGCAGCATATGGAAGAGTTCTACGATGCATTCGATGTTGTTGAAGGTGATGCAATGTTTTTAGAGAAGGATTGCAGGGTGAGAATGTGGTAATTGTTGTGAAACGTAATTGTTTTCCCTTTTAAAAGTTTTAATCCCTTTAACAGTATACGAACAAGAGAGATATATATACTTGTTGTACGACTATTAAAATTTACAGTTAAGCAATTTTAGAATATACGGAATAATATATTACAAGTGTTAATACGAAGTACGAATATAAATGCACGCGTACACATATTTGTATTGTCTACTTCCTTCTACCATTGTTGTTCCCCTTTTTCTTGTTTGAGTTTTCTGCGGCCTGCTTAGCCATCTTAAAACCCGACATAAGGCCGCGTCCTATCCCTCGAGCAACAGCAGAGCCTGCAGCAACAGCAGAATCAACTAGCTCTTCCCCAGGATCTTTTTGCTTTGCTTGGGCTTGGTTAGGTTGCTGCGCGTATACAACTGGCTGTTGCTGATATACTGGTTGAGCAACCGCAGTAGGAATTGGTGCTGGCTTTCTCGGTGGTTCGTGAAAACCAGCATTTGAATTGTTGATGTAAGCTGGGTTTCTACTCATATTTTGTTGTTGCGGGCCGCCTTGTTCCATTCGTGATTGTTGCTGCTGGGACCGTTGTAATTGTTGCTGCTTTCGTAGATCGATTTCTTCGTCTGTTGGGCAGCAAGTTGAGCCACAACACACTCGACCACAAGCAACGCACGGATAGCCACAGTTGTGGGTACACGCACCCTCATCAATCGAACCCTGTAAAGCTGCAAACATAAATGCTATTCCACCAAAGAAAAAGAATATCCAAGAGAGCGTGATAGAAATTTCCACCATGACACTGTATGTAAATTCACTGCATGAGGTAGAGGTATTTCTCCAGGCCATCCCAAGAATATTCCAAATAAATGCAAATATCAAAACGCATATATAAAGTGCCATACCAACATCTTCGCATACTAAATGGCACAATCGTTGGTAAAAGGTATCTCCATAGTGTCCCATAGGTTTATCAAATTTTCTCATTATATATATTGCCATGAAAAAATGGATTAAAAAGAGCACAGCCTGGACAATTCCAAAAACTATCATGGACGGCCCACCTTGAGCATTTTCTTGACACTTTGAACAAGCATCTGAACCGCAGTCACCGAGGAAAGCGAATAAGCATACTGCAGGAGCAAAAGCTGCCAAGAAGGTGAAAATAACGAGGGAGCTAAACGGCTTCTCCAAAAAGTGGCTCATGTATTCGCAGCATCCGCCGAAACATTTATTCAGCTCAGCACAACAAGGACCACAACATTTTGTACACTCCTTTTCCATCTCATCACAACACTTCCCACAACCCTCACAACAGCTTGTACACGCCTTGCCACACAACTCAAATGGTTTGCAGATAGCCCGACAAATCACCGCAGCCATTCTTCAGGTTATATGTTTGTTCTTATTTAATTTTGTTGCTAACAATTAATTTCTTATCAATCTCGTTATTGCGATGCGGCATCGGACAGGTGTGAGATGCTACACCGATCGTCGTCGTTACAAGGAGGAGAAAAGAGAACGAGAAGAAGGCACACAACACAACAACAACAACAATGGAGAGAAAGAGGAGAAGAGGACGGGTTGTTAGAAGACAATAAAAATAGTTGTGGTGGATGATGGTGCTGTTAATAATTAAAAATATATAAAAAAAATATATTATATTAGCACTACCTGTATAATAAAAATATCTCGTCGTTTTTTTAAATAATTAAAATACTCTACTACTGGTATAATAATAATATATAATAGACGACTAATAAATATGTTGAAGAAATAAGTAATGCAGGGAGAGAGTTTACTATGATAATCTCTATATACACAGGTCCCGTAATAATAGTTGTGTGGTCGTGGTATTTTTGAATCAAGAAATGATGGAAGAACCAAGCAGATAGTCTAAAATAAATTTTTCCAATCTATCTGCTGTGCTACCAAATTTTCCAGCTGAGGCTCACATTCCTTTGCGTAAATACCCTATTTCTAACTCTATAAGTGCGGTCAATCGGTTACTGTCCCGCGTCACCTGAAAGAGAGTATAAATCTCTTATAGTCTAAGCGGAGCGTAACACCTAAGAGACTAACTCCATCATCATCCTTTACTCCATGAACGCAGATGGCTTAGCGAAATACGAGTAGTAAGTAGCTAGCACTAGCTAAGTAAAAAAAAGGGAAAAAAAAAGAGAAAAGAAGAAGAAGAAAAAAGGAGAATTACTATTATTATTTGCCAACACAAAACAACAAACAACAACAAAACAATAATAAAACAAAATAAAAAAAAACTTGATAATGATATGATGATGGAGAGGCATCATATATATGAGACCATAATGAATTGTGTATATCATGCTTCATGTTGCGTCATATTATATGATGCGCGCATGATCAACCTATCGACCATGTCGTTACTGTCATTACAGTGGAGACCGGATAGATTCATCGACTTCTGCAGGCAAAATCCAAAATATTCGCATCGAAAGCCAATTTAAGTTTATTGAGAACAGATATGATGCTATATAACACTGGTTGATCAGCATTTTCCACATTAGGAAATTTTATTGTAGTTCATGGGGTGCGCTACATCCTCGCCGAGAGTACATACAAAACCGGGAAGAGGAAGTGCTTCAGTGGGGTCCAGATTTTGCAGCTGCGACGTTAGTGATGGCACGTCTAGTTTTGTATGTGAAAAGTGTAAAAAAATCAAGAAGACAAGTAAAAAAGTGGTTAAGCGTGCAATAAAGAAATCCAAAAGAGAAAAGCAAAATAGAATGCACCAACAGCAACTGCAATCTCTACAGGTCGAGGATCAAGACGGTGCGGGGCCAACCAACAGCCCGAAACAGTATCGCGATGCACCGTTGTCGCCGGGAAAACGCAGAAATATGTTACAGGAGGTTATTGATTTGAGAATGTTCCAAGAAATGGCTTTGAGAAAGGTATTTCGGGATTATGACGTTGATAAAAATGGAACGATGAATGCCCATGAAATTAGAGATATGATATTGAACTACCAGGCTGGGACTGGTATATACCGTCCACCAACAATATTAGAAGCCGAAGTGTTCATTAAACATGTGCTGGGGCCAGAAGAGGAAGGAGCAAATGTTTTGGGTGAAAGAGAATTTATAAGGGGCATGATGAACACTGAATGATAAAAAAGATAATAAAATAGCAGAACAACAGCGCATCATCGCTGAACAGAAAAATGAAATGAAACAGATGAAAAAACAAATGAAAAAGCAGATAAAACTGCAAAGAAAGAGGCAAAAGGCAATAAACAAATCTAAGCTCGACATTTCTGGATTGGGAAATAGCAGTTCACTCGATAATAGTAACGACAGCGGTGTCATATCGCCGAATCATAAATTGCCACGCTTGGTAAAACTAAATCCCGGCATGAATACAATGTCGTTAAGTTTCAAACCAACAATGTCGCTTTCTTTAACTGGTGAGGGGCTGTCCAGAAACGATAGTGGCAGTACTCTAGCAAGCTTATCTAGTTTTGGTGATCGGCAAAGCGATGAAACCCTGGATTTGAATTCTTCGGCCGATGAGGTGGCCTCAGATTCTACGTCGAGTAATACATCTAGCAAAAAGAGTAGTACCAGCACTATTACACGTTGACAAATAATAATATTATTATTAGTCTCTCTATTATATATTTTTTTTTCTGTTGTTGTTCTTCTTATTATAGAAATTATTGTTGTGTACTACTTACTGTACAGAGCTTATTCCATATTCGACGGTGGTACGTTTCCCTATTAGGCGTCAAAAGCAATTCTGTACAGTATTATTAGCACTACCAGGATTTGAATCTCGTCTATTTTTTGATGTTTTTCACCATCAGGGGTACCTCTTATTTTTTTTTTAATATGAATATTAATAATTAGCAGTGTAAGTGGTGGGCAGCACAAAAAAGTGCAAAAAAACACACGAGCTACTATTAAATACTAAATACGGTAATTAATAATAAAATACAGGAGCTACTACTACTACGATTGTTGTAGCCCATCGATGATAATAAGTACGAGGCATGGCGGTGTGGCCGCATGGTCGTCGCCGGTACACTAGAAAGCCTGCCCTTCTCCAATCTGAAACCGGGTAAAGTTTGTATGATAAAAGTGTTGCTGTATGTAAATTTTTGCTGTTAAATAATCAAATATTCCGAATGAACAATAGTAGTAGTAGTCCTGAAAAGGAATGGCGTCTTGACTCGAAAGAGCTAAAGCTAAAGTTTGATGGTAGCCCTCTAAACGACCCTTCGGAAAAGAAGAAGCAAGATTCTGTTAAAGAATACGTTCAAGCGCAGAGAAATCTTTTGGATGCATTCATTGATATTGACAGCAAGTCCTCGAACGACGGATCACGTGCAGATGCTGATGAGGAGAATCCGGCACCTGCGGAGAACAACGCCAATGAAATATCACAAAATGATAGTCTTGGTGGTGCAGCGACTCAGGGCGTAGGGAAGATACAGTTAGTTTCGGCTGCAGTTAATCTTTCTTTTGGGGTGAACATTATATTGTTTATCCTGAAAATTATTATTTCAATAACAAGTGATTCTGCATCAATTTTGGCGTCTACACTTGATAGCGGCTTAGATATCGCGTCTGGGGCCATTTTGTATTTAACCAATCGAATAAAAAATAAGAAAGAATTTTACAAGTATCCAACGGGGAAAGAGAGGCTGGAACCAGTTGGAATCATTGTTTTCGCATGTGTTATGGGCGTTAGTATGCTGGGGTTATTGCAGGAAGTAGTTTTAAAGCTATTTAATCGAAGCAATGATTCTACAGCTTCGAACAGTATCAACATGGATTTATTTGCGATTTTGGTGCTTCTTGGCACCATTGTCATCAAAGCTGCGTTAGCTGTATTCTGTAATTATGTAACTTTGAAAACAGGTTCAATATCTGTCGAAGCCTACGCAGATGATCACCGTAATGACGTCATTTCTAATATTGGAGTTTTGCTAGCAGCTTGGGTAACATATGCCTATCCATCGCTTTGGTTTATTGATGCTGTATTTGCTATTTTGATATGCATTTATATAATTTACAATTGGTACGACACGGCACGAGACCAAATTAGGAAGTTGATTGGCCTATCAGCTGATCCATCGTTCCTATCCAAGGTAACATACTGTGCATATAATCACAGCGAGGAAATATTGAAAATTGATACTGTCCGTGCATACCATTTTGGACTCCGCTTTCTGGTTGAGTGTCATATTGTGTTGCCAGAGGAAATGCCTTTGCGAATGGCACACGACATTGGAGAGTCACTGGAGATAAAAATTGAAGATTTTGAGGATGTTGAACGAGCATTTGTGCACCTAGACTATGAGTGGGAACACAAACCAGAACATGGGAATCCATACAAAGACTAAATATTTAAAATTAAGAATGTATTAGGTCAAACAAGATTATGAATGTTTTTTCTTCTTTTTCTTTTTTCTTCGTTTCTTTCTGTCCTTGTCCGGAAGATTATCTTCGACGACAAAATTTGCATCTAGACCATCTCCAGAAACATTGCTCGTTGATGTTTCTGGCCAGGACGGTATCGTTTTTGTATCATCCAGATCATCAATACCTGTGCTAATACTTTGATCGAGTAATTTCCGTTTCTTTGAGGTTGCTTCATTGTTTGCTTGAAGCTTTTTGTTTTTGCTTGGGCAGTTTTTAGCTAGATGAGTGTTTTCGCCACACACACGGCAGCAGCCTCCATTTGGATAAATTCCATTTTTGTTTTGATCGCACTGACTACTCAAATGACCAACAGAATTACATATAAAGCAAGTAGCAAACGTAAATCCATTTCCAATCTTTGCCTTCCTACACTTTGCTGCACGGTGTGAGGTATCCCCACAATTGTAACAAAATCTCTTCAACTTCTTATTGTGCTTATCCTTATTTTTAGGGCAGTCCTTCAAAACGTGATCTGTACTCCTACAGAGTAGACATGGCTTCTTTCGCTCTTCCTTCTGCGACTTGCCGTCTTTGGATTGAGATCGATCACCATCAGCGAAATCGATACTTTCGTCTTTTTGACTCCATTTACTATCTGCGCTCTTCTTTCTCTTTTTGCTGGAGTTGCTACCACGCGCTAAACTAACCCTCACCAGTCTTCCCAAGACAGTCTTCTCATTAAATTTCAGTGCGTTGTCTGCTGACTCAGCATGTAAATATTCAATGTGACAAAAATTCTTGAACTTTCGAGTTCCACGGTCCAATCCCCAACGGAGTCCAACAACTTTTCCAGCTTTGTCAAACAAACGCAACAAGTCATCTTCACCAACTTCATTATGCAAGTTACCAACAAATATTTGCTTCTGTCTTCCGTCGTCCTCCTGGTGTATAAAGTTGCATGCAGTCCCTTTATCGCAATACCCATTGCGGTACGCAAGGCAAACGCCGCCAGAAGGTCGCTGAAAATCGATGCGTTTTCTGAAAGCCATAACTTGTCTAATATCCCTTTGATGTATCTTAGTCGTAAGCAAACAAAGTGGGAAGCGCAGGTGGATGTGGTAATGGCAGATAGAGAGGAAAAGTTAGAGAAGAAAACAACAAATAATAATAAATATATAATATATTATAATAATATAATAATAAAAAAAATATATTTTTTATTATTAAAAAAAATAACAACGCACGACAAAGGAGGAAGAAGGCGACTAAAAAAAACATAATAAAAAAAGAGGAAGGATAAATAATGATGATATGAAGAAGAAGAGGAGAGAAGAAGAGAAAGCCAAAAAATAACAACAACAACAAACATGATGCAGCATATAAGCGCGAAAAAAAGGTACGAGGTTTAAGTCGTGGTGTGTTGTTGTAGCGAAAAATAAATAATAATAATAGTAGTGCTACTTCACGAGGAGGAGGAGATAAAAATGTAAAGTAGTAGAAATTGTGGTGTTGTGGTATTCGCTGCTGATGTTCCCGAGGTCTACTCAGGAGACCTGAGTTTATAACCAACAACCCCTATCTGGTGTGGTTGGTTTTATAAACCCCAGGTCGTCAACTGCACAACTTATTCTTCAGCAACTAATAAACACAGAATTATGATATCAAGAAAAGTTCGAAGTGCAGCCAACTAGCCTTCAAAATAGTATGGCTGCAGAGCCAGTCATGTTGCCTGTTTTAAGTTTATGACCTTCTCGTGTGTGCAATTTTGGTTCCGAAATTGTCCGGAGTTTACGCCTTTATCAAGAGTATGTAAAATGGTACTCCAGTCGAACTTGAATTTCCTAATAAATTAGGTCCAAAGAACGGAACATATCCAAATATTTGTGCATTACTATGGATATTTTTATTACAAAAATATACTATTATACAGTTAAAAGAATACTAATGTATCGACACCTTCGGATATATATTTCCATGAAGTGAACAAGAGCTTTTACGGGTTCAATGGGTTACTCAACTTATATTTTGAACGCAGCATCGACACAGCACTGTTTCGACCACTGAGCAAAATTGAATTAGCAGGCTCATAGCACTAAATAACAGCCAGGCCCAATGGTTACAATTGAAAACATAACAAATAAGAACAGAGGAAGCTGAGCAGAATAGATATTGACAACCCGCCGGTGTCGGTTTGCAGGTAGGGTACGGTTCACAAGACCATCAACACAGCAGACCTTGATCGACGGATTACCAACAAAATAAATCCTTCACGGGAAAACGAATTGAAAAAAAAAAGTTAAACTTCTACATACTAAATAAATTTAAACGCACAAGTCGACTTTTTCAAGTAAAGGTTAATCTGTTGCTACACACTATAGCCATAATGACGAAGAGTCACCGTGGGGCATTAAAGTATAGAGCACATGAACGATTTGAACTCATATGCAAAGCGGAACGCATTGCATAACTTTATGACGTGACAGAATCGGAAATTGCTTGCGAAAACATTCCGGATGTAGGTCATCTCACTTATTTCTTGCTCTTCTTCTTGGACTTCTTGCTCTTCTTCTTGCCCTTGGACTTCTTCTTGGCCTTCTTTGCTTTCTTTGCTGGCTTCTTCTTTTTGGTCTTCTT
>JACLAC010004857.1_pt1 | contig 11236 bp, 7 predicted proteins | sample 8027881 | NCBI WGS metagenome assembly JACLAC01 (sample SAMN15725517, study PRJNA655200) | protist metagenome | isolation source: fluorescence activated cell sorting (FACS) single amplified genomes of... | place: Spain: Blaines Bay Microbial Observatory, Mediterranean Sea | collected 2016-01-19 | reverse complement strand
ACACCTAGCATATCCATCATCTACACTCATATCAGCCCAAGTCCAAGTCTTATCCAGTTCCCTTAAAGTCGGATCTGCATTCTTATCAGCATAGTTAGCCTGACTACCATCAGGCTCTTTATCTCCCCAAGGATAACGCTTACCTTCTAACCCACCACGAGCCGCATACTCCCATTCAGCTTCTGTTGGTAACCTTTTACCCGCCCAGTCAGCATAAGCTTTAGCATCAAACCAGCTGACCTCTACCACTGGATGTCTATCAGAGGGTGAGGCTCGGCTAACCCAATCTGGCAAGGGCCTATGCCCCGTCTCAGCCAAAAACTGCTTGTATTGTCCTACTGTTACTTCATAAGCATCCATGTAGAAAGGATCAACATAGACTTGATGCAAATCGCAACCAGGAATACCTAAAACTATTCCCTGCAACGTTATTTCTTTCCTATTCCTTAAAACTAAAAATCGAATTTGATCGCCAATTCTTAAATCTTTTATAGATTTTTTAATATCTGATTGATCTTTAATGATAGTAGTATTTACTCTTAGGACATAATCACCAGGCTTAACCGTTGCTTGTTCTAAAGTTCCACCGATAACAAGTTCATCCTTTCGAATCTTCCACTTTCGGAAAGAAAAACGGGCCTTATCAACAAATCCTGACATCCCAAGCTTAGGTTGTGATGAACCCATTTGAAAACTGCCTCCAGGGATCAAAACCATTTTGGCTCCATCCTGAGCTAAAACTGTTGTTGATTTTTGAGTTTCTACTTGAGGTTTAACCTGAGGTTTGGCTTTTCGTTGTAATTGCTTCAACTTCAATCGAGCTAAAGCTGACAACTTTCCAGCTGGGAAAGTAGATAGGAAATCCTCGATATCTGACATCTCACCAGAATCTTTGACCATAGCCCACATCTCAGCCTCAGTATCAATAGTAGGCGCAACCTGGGTTGGGGTAGTTGCCACTGCTGACTGACTAATACCTTCAGCTAAAACTAGCTTAGCCCCACCCTGTAAGCTTAACCAAGGCGTCTGCTTCTTATTGCGATAGGTTTCAGCCCAATCCACTACTTTGCTCTGAGTGTATTCGGCCAAACCCGTCACTGTTACCTGACCTTGGCTATTAGCGGCTTGACCATTCAACCCTTCCAGCAAGTAATAACTAAAGACTCCGTGTCCTTTTTCTGACCATTCATAAGCTCTCTCGCCTACATTACAAGCATACAAAGTAGCACTCACACTAGGCTGTCCGTTACTGCTACTCCTACGCCTAATCTTGAAGCCTTTAGAGAAATCATCTGTCAGGACATTATCTTCGCCACTACGCCCCGTCTCAGGGTTATTACGACAGGCATCGATCACAGTCAATAGTTGCTGGGCCTTAACTGACGACAGGATCTTGCTGACACGATCCAGGGGAACAGCACTCAACTCCAAGGTGTTCTGAGTAGAAGTATCGCTATTAACAGCCAACAAGAATGAACTGCCACCATTGACGATACCGTGACCTGAGAAGTAGAAGACCAAGGTATCATCAGCTTTTATTCGTTGAGACAAAATATCTAGTCGCTTGACAATGTTGATGTTAGTAGGCTGCATCTGTCCATCCATCTGATCGGTCATCAGATAGACATTATCCTTCTCAAAGCCAGCCACATTGATCAAAGCTTCACGAAAAGCCACCACATCAGCCACACAATATCGCAGTGGGCTAATGTCATTAGGATAGCCGTTGATGCCTACCAGCAGAGCGTACTTTTCAGCTACAGCCAGAGAAGTAACTAGCAACCCAAACAACAAACACAACCTTCGGATTTTCACCTTAATAAACACCTTCAGCCTTAAGTATTGATTAACAACATCATATTACAAAATCAAAGAAGAAACAAAATCATCCACCGATCAGCCAAAGCCAACATCCTCATCCCATCTAATTCCAGACGGTGGTTCAAAAGGAGATTCAACGGCCACCATTTCAGGCTCTAAGCTAACAGCAACCTGATCTGGGCGTAACAGAGGATCATCGGCCAGAGCCAAGAGCTGATACCAGGCTTTGATTTCTTCCACCTGCTCAGCCGTTAATGGATCCTGATGATAGACATAGCAGTGAGTCGCACCTCCGCCTCTCTCCGCATCACGGACCTCGACCGTCACTCGACTTCGTCTCAGGCCCAAGATCTCGGCCTGTTTCTTAACTCTTCGTTCCAGAGTCGAATCACTAACAAATCTATACTGTGACTCACGTTCGTCAGTTTGGCTATTAATATTATTCTTTATAGCTAAGTTGACGTTCGTCTCTGATAGCAAGGATTTCAGCTGTTTAGCATTAAAATAACCTTGATCTTCTAGTAGCCAATCCAAACCAGATTCAATTGCATCAATTTTCTGACCTTGGTTCTGGGCATAATCTTTCAAGGTGGTCAAACAGGTCGGTTTCAATTCCTCAATTGGTAGCTGGCTGATAATCAGGATCTCTCGATCTTGGTGGTTGACGCCTCGGATCCGATGAGCCGCCTGGACCATTTCATCCTCTCGGAATAGTCGAGCCACTTGCTCGACTCGTGGATCCACATACTGCCTGACCTGAGCCTGATATTGCTGGCCTTGATAGTCCTGATAGTTGTAATTCTTCCATACCCATTCGGTTTCCATTGAGATTGGATCTTCAGCTTCAACATACAGGGCGTTGGCCATCTCTTCTACGCTGACTGAACTTGTACTGGGTGTGCCTAGCAAAATACAACGTTGACGGTCTTGGTGCTGGTTGGAACCTTTCAGGTTGCCGTAGTGTTCGATACCAACTTCGGCTGGGATTTGACCCTTGGTTTGCAAGTCTCTCAGGTAATCGGCCACTTTCTTCCAAGTCACGATCAGTAAATTTTCAGGCTGATATTGACAAGCTGGTAAAATGACTTTCTGCATCAGTTTGACTAAGGTTGGTTTGGGTTTCTGATTCTGGCTATCCCATAACGAGGTTAAGCCATACACTCCATCCACCATCTGGCTGATCTGGACTTGGGCTGATACTGGGGCCGACCAGAGTTTGACTTCTCGGCCTAATAGCTGACTCATCAGTTTGGCATTACCTTGACCGTCCAGTAACACCATTGGCACGTCTGATGGTACTTGGCAGTGCTGCCTGATGTTCAGTTTGAGACCGCTAGTGGTCATCACCAGGGCCGAATTGTAGCCCTGATCTTGGATGTAAAGTTGGTACTCTCGATTGAGTGTCCGTAACAGGTTGCTCTGATAGTTGAGTGGAATCTCTTCTTCCCTGGAATCAAACTCACTGCTGATGGGCCAGCCTTTCTGTTTGGCTAAATTGGCTTCCACCCAGATACGACCGTTATCGATTGGGCTAGAGGCCGATTGGGGGATATATAGTTCCTCATTGCCAATTAGTACTTGGTAGGCTCGCTTGGTAACACCGATAAAGGCATCGATGCTAACTACCACTTGCTGATGCTGGCTGGGCCGCTCGGCTTCTACTGCTTCTAGCAATTGGCCCAGATCCTGCCCTTTGTTCTCCGCTTCCCTCGCTATGGCTTCCATTACTTCTCTACCGATCAGTTGACGCCTTTTCTGCTGCTGCAGAAACTTCTGCTTTCCTTCTATTGCTTCTCTGACTACCTGTAATAGCAGTTTCAGCTCGGCTGACCAGACATTAGCGATTGAGTAGGTCAAATCTTTGGTACTGATATCAGTGCTACGCACAAATTTATTGGGATCTGGTTCGTCCATCACTACTACCTGCTTGGGGTTGGTGATTCGGTCTCGGAAGATATTCTGGCAAAGTCGATCGATAAATAATGTCTCATGTACGGTGGCTATTGATCCTGGCATTTGATACTGGCGGAAGTAGGCACAATTACCCTTCAGTCCAATTTCGCATTTACTACTACACAAGTTCTGGATTACGCTCCAATTCTTGATCGCTAACTGGTTGGCTTCCCGTTGTCGGTGGCATAAGATTTTGTATTGATTGGTGTGAATGGGCGCCTGATTCCGTTGGGATTCTTCTTTCATCCACTGCAGGTATTCTAAGCCTTCTGCTACAGATAAACTGAGGTACTTGCCACTACTTGGCCGTCTGGGTCTGATATGTGTCCAACTATCTAATTGGTGGCGTTCAATGGCCTCCTGCAGCAGCTGATGACGAGGTGAGGCCAGGATAATTCGATAGTCTGGCTTCTCCAATACTGTCTTCAGACTGATCGTGGTTTTGCCTACTCCCTGGGTGGCTCGTAGCATTAAGGTTTGACCATCGCCCTCAAATTGGTCCAGATAGTGATTGGTTTCTTCAGCTATTTGTTGTCGGACTTGGCTCAAACTTAAGTCGGGAGTCTGGATCTCAATCTTGACTGGGGCGATTCGTACCCGCTTGGTCTTCTGCCAGCTGATCACTCCTTCTTTTTCTTCTGCTATCGGGGTGGCTGGAACTTTGTTTAATTCTAGGCTGGCTGACATTGGTTGTAGCTGGTACTGGCCATTCTTGACCAGCAGATCATCGATCCCTTTACCTTCTTCTATCGGCCAGCTGGCCAGTTGACACTTCAAGTGATGAGCCATTAGTAATTGGGCCAGACGATTTATGGCTTGCCTGACCGCTGGATTGGTCTGATGGTCAGCATCCAAGGCTATTACTACCTGCTTGGCTCCCAACTGACGTAAGGTTTGGATCAGTTCATCTTTCTGGTAGCTGTTAACTCCAGCCAACCCGATCACTGTTTGCTCCAACTTCAAGCTGGCGATATCTGCTTTCAGTAGTCCTTCTGTTATCCAGACTGTGCTCTGGTCTCCAGCGTTCTTGGCCACATGAATCGGTGAACCTGACGAAACACCGCCACGTTTTCGTTGGCTGGAACTGGCACTTAACCATTTGTATCGACTACCTTGATTCCTATCACTGCGGATTTGGGCTCCCACGATTTGCCCTTCAACGTTCCGACAGGGAATCATCATTCCTTCTTGTTGACTGATCCAGGTATGGCCGTTCTTGCTCAAGTAAAATCCGCCAACTGTCAATAAATGGCTCTGCTCATTTTTTAGGGCTTGCATCAACTCGATTCGTTGGGGATGTGTTTCTGGCAAACTGCCATAGCCTAATTGCTGGATCTGATCGATTGATAGTCCTCGTTGTTTCAGTTGCTGTTGATGTTTGGCTTGCAGGCCTAAAAATGAGAGTATTTGACTATAGATCCGATCGGCTGTCTTGGCCTTGGCTTGGGGTCTTTGAGATTTAGTTTGGACTTGAGGCTGAAACCGTTTGCTTCTCTCGACTGGCTGACGGGTCTGATTCAGGAATATCCCAGCACCATCAATCATAATGTCTGGCGATCGAGTCCAAAGATGCTCTCGACGACATAGACTGGCTTCAACCACACCTGATACTCGGTCGACTAGCGTTTGGCACCAATCGCCCTTTTGACAAATTTGGCACTCTTGGTTTGGGCCTAGGTTGACGTATTCAGTTCGATCAAACAGGCTGACTCTGGTATTCATTACTGCAGCCCTCCTGTTCCAGTTGCACCCTCTTGACAGGGGTAGTGGTCGACGATTACGGCCCGCTCCTTCTGCTTCCGCACCTGATGCTCGATCTTGACTACAAACAGTTTGTCTCGTAGTTCCTGCAGATCCAGTTCTTTCCCTCGGTAATCTTCTGGTTTCTGGCCTAGTACCGAATAGATCAGTTGTCCCAGTTTCGAATTGGCGGTGAAGTTTTGCGAGGTAAAGTAGAACAAGGCGTAGCCCAGTTCTTGGAAGGTAATATTGGTATTAATATGGAACCTGAATTGTTTACCGTACTGGCCTTCAGTTTCTTCGATTCCTGAGATGACCGCTTTGAAACTGCCTGCTGGGTGCAGGTCGCTGAAGGTTGGACTTATAATTAGATTAGTTGGCATTTTGAACCGCCTTTTCGGTTGGCCGCTATTAGCTTGTTTTTAGTTAGCGACGGCTCAAATTACCGCTACAGTTGAGAAGTCAGTATTGTTTTGTGTGTCCTTAGACGTCTAAAGACATTTTCTTCTTTACTTCTCTGATCTTCAGACTGTAGAATAAGTCTGCCGTCGTGGTTGCGGTAAACAAAAGTTTTTGGGTTATTCGACAGCATCCGCCAAGATTCGTCGAATGGCCCTTTTTTATTGCTTACCTTTTCTTATACTTTGTTACTTCCATCTACGACAACATAATTGAAGTTGAGTATCCTATCATCGCTAGGTGCGTTACTCGATATGGGTTAGTTCCCATCATACTGTCAATTAGTTTTTGTTCCTGTTTGCATTGATGATACTTCCTCCCCTTATCATAACATAAGTATTCTCAAATCTGTTAGATGTGTGTTTGTTCTCTTTTTATTAGCTATCTTCTTTGACCTCATGTCACTAACACTGTTTTCCTTATCTAGATTTTTCTATTTTCATGGTCGCACTTTGATCGCTAATGCGACCGTATCAAGATCTGAAACTTTTTGACCGCATTTTGTCGTTATATTTGACCGCAAACAACGAGGAACTAAAAATTGAAAGACAAAAACCTAACTATCAGGGTTTCTCCAGAATTACACGAGCAAGTCACAACACTCGCGAAAGATAGTGGTATTAGTAATACTCAGTTCATGCGACAGGCTATTAAAATTTATTGCGACCAAATGCGGTCAGGCGACGACCATTCGCATTCAGAAAGCGGTCATCAAAAAAATCAAGACCAAATTATGTGGTTACAAAACCAGTTAGACTTGGCCGCAAATGACCGCAAAGCTAGTGCAGGAATAATTCTTGAGTTACAAGCTGAAAAGAAAGCTTTATATGACCAGATAGAACGTCAACAAGCATTGCTCATCGAAGAGAACAAAAAACCGAGAACACTATTGATGAGACTCAGATCCGTTTTTACAGGGTAATATGACCGAGAAGAGATATGAAACCGAACACCAGCAGCTAATCGAAATGAAATCCAGTTCATTTTGGCAGAAGCTTGACATCAGTTTTTAAATAAAATGGAATGGCTAGTAGTTATCCTGATCTCAGTATTTATTTTTAGAACAATACTCAGTATCTTAGGATTTGGAACACGAACTCTATTATTAATAACTGCCATCATCCTATTAAGTGCGTTTCTATATAACTACTTCAACTTCTAAACAATTAACATCTAGACAAGATGAAGTTGTTGACAAAAAACCTGATTCAGATGATTGGCTGACAACATTAATTCAGTGATTGTAATTAGCTTAAGGAGCTGCCTCTAAAAAGCCTTACAATACCCTTAAAACGCCCTGAGAGCAATTTTAACTGTAAAAGCATAGTAGAATGCTTGGAGTAGACAGTCCACGTTCAAAACGGATTCTAAGGCGTTCTTCATTTGCTCCATCTTCGAATAAAATTCTCTGTCAACAGACTTTTTGATGAGGTCTTGTAATCAGTTCTTTACGGCTCAACTATATTTGTTTGGCTTGATCCTAACGATTATCCTGGAGCCATCCCCAAACCGAGCAATAAGAAACTTATTAGGCAGCCATACGTAATGTTACGCCAAAACTTACTGGTCCTCTCTTTGAGGTCACTGACTTCTACTCTTTCGACATCATTAGCCCGATAAGTATAAGTATTTTTTTTATTACCAGAATCGCTGGTAACTTCAATTTTAACTCGATCAGGACCACGTTCTATAACTCTTCCCTTTACTTGTCTTCCACTCTTCAAATGAATAATATCTGCCCCATCTGTGCTATCCCTTTCAGTGTAGATAATGCCAGCATGACTAAATAAGCCAATCAAACAGAACAATGCGATTAACAACCAAACCATATACTTTCTCAAGATCTTACTGCTCCAAGAATAAATCTATAACTGTACAAAAAAGATTAGACTGATGCATTAGGCGTGCCATTGGTCTACCCCTGCAATTCTCCCGTCAGCAATCAATCCTAAAAAGAGAAAGGTTGGATAACTGTGACACTAATCTTGCAAGTGCGACAAGAGAACAGCATGTAGTTTTGATCGACCAAAACCAAAATCAGTGTATATGCTTCTGGGACTCCCAAACCATTTAGACATCTCAACATTGGACACACTAAATACTTAGTGTTAAATTGTTTTCAAACTTTTGACTTAATTTGATGGCAAAAAACATTCGACTAATATTTTTTATAATCTTGTTTTGTGGATGTACCACAAGACAAATGTATTTAGCTTCTGGAGCTTTATCAGGGTTTGCAGAGGGTTATACTTCCGCAAGGTATGGTAGTGGAACATCTTCGCGATTAATGCTTTTTGGAGGGGTTGGAAACAAAGTTTTTTTAGGTTACCTGACAGGTTCTGAATTAGATCCAGATTCAATATCAAATGAATATGGTAAATATGGTTCTAAGTATGGTGTTAATTCAATTTGGAACTCTTATAGCCAGTATGGAAGTAAATATTCTATCTACAGTCCTTGGAACTCATTCGCAACTTCTCCCCCCGTAATTGTTGACTCTTCAGGTAAATTTTATGGTTATTTTACGGTAAATAAATATAACTCGAAACGTACCAGTATTAAGTGGATACAAGATGTACTAGATAAATACCCTCAATAACACTAGTCTCATCAAATTGAACGATAAAACCCTTGCCAGTACTCAGATAAGACACTGATGTCCACTCTGGATGTTGATAAAAGGAAGGATAGTTAGGCCGAGATAAAAGCCTCGCCCAGAGAGTAATCATAGCCATCAGATCGATGGACTATTTGGAAGTTTTTGTAGGTTGTCTTAAAAGGTTTTGAATAGCCATTAGGCTTAATAGAGAAGCTTCCATCTTTACGAACACTGGTGATTCGAGTGATATAGGTACCAGCATTATTCTTGCCCTCAGGTACTGAAACACGAGCGATATCACCCGTTTGGAAGCCATGTACTCGCTTAATGGAGCGAGGAGCAGCATATTCGCCATTCTTCTTCTTACGACGAAAGCCAAATTTGTCAGTTAAGCAAACCTGCTTCTGGCCTCTACCTGTGGCTTTAATCAATAATGGTCTGACATGATTTATCCTTAGATCTTCTGGTGTTGACTCACCAACACAAACCGCATCTAACCAATGAGTTTTTGGCAGATTACGCTGTCGGCGATTGTATTTGGTTCGCCCACCCGTCCCCATCTCTACTGATAACCCCAGATCATTAAACATGTTCCAGATGGCCCAACGGGTAGCGTTAACCGCAGCTGCATCTCGTAATGGTCGCCTAGCTCTGGCTTGCACTTCTGGGTATCCGAACTCAGTGGCTGTTTGGTTCCCTTTATTAAGATTACAAGGCCGACAGGATAAAGTTAGATTGCTAACACTATTGCTGCCACCTCTGGATCGAGGAACAATATGTTCCACTTCCATCGGTACATCCGTCTTACTGCAATAGACACAAGTTCGATTAAACTTCTCCAGCAAGTACTCTCGAACTTCGTAGCCGTACAATTCTCCCTGCTGGTATTCAACACCTGATATCTCAGGGTTATCCATCTTCTGCATATCAAAACGAACGGTTTCAATGCTGACACAGTTGATAAAACACCGCTGGGCCAAACGTTGGTACCAAGTTTCGATATTGTATAACCGACTCATTAAGGAGGGTGGTAGCCAGCCTTTGGGTCGGGTTCGGTTATTAAATCGGGGTGGTCGATAACGAGTCTTTCGACTTCGTCGTCCAGTTCGTAAACTACGTCTACTTTCTAACGCATCCTTGATCAGCCAGCCTCGATGCGATAATTCAGCCGCCCAAAGTACTTGACCAGTCTGGTCATTGACTAAGGCTAAACCTGATGTTTTGGCGCCAGGATCGACCTTGAAACGTAAGGGTTGTGGGTTAGCATCCTCCACCTGACGATGAAGAATGATCGTGAAAGGGTAACGACGATAAACTGAAGCCTTACCACTGGACAGTAAGCGACGGGCCTTACCAGCCGAGCAAGGAGATAAAGGTTGTTTGTTGGTATCGATGACAAATACTTTCATAAATAAATGCGGTTTCCCGCTAATCGCTGACTAACCGAAGTCAGTCAGGTAATGGTCACCTCGTCAATGTTATTGGATGGTTTCGAGTAAAGGACACTGGCTTCATACCCAATATGCCTGTTTAATCCAGTACCGCAGAGCGTCGAACTGGTGAAGCATTCGACGGTGCCTATATATTCATCCATAACGTAGTCATTTAAGACTTAGACTGGTCAGCGCTGGAACAAAGTTCCGCACAGTTTCAAACTGACGAATCAGCCCCCCAGAAATCGGGGGTTTGAATCCAACTATGCTGGGTCGCTGACTGGCGTGAACCGTTGGGTCCAGCGCAGCTGCGTTGGGGTTTGAATCCAACTATGCTGGGTCGCTGACTAAAATTTGTTAGTTACAAAAAACCCCAAAATCGTCGTTTGAATCCAACTATGCTGGGTCGCTGACGCTCGGCTGTTTCGCGTTCGAGCGTGTCAACATGCGAGCCGAGTTTGAATCCAACTATGCTGGGTCGCTGACGCTCCTGATCCTTAGCCTTGACGGTATAGGAGTGAGTGAAGTTTGAATCCAACTATGCTGGGTCGCTGACCTTGGCGTTGAGTTTCTTTTCATTGTTCTGGCTCCAAGTTTAAATGCAACTGTGCTGGGTCGAATTCACCCCAAATTAAGATTAATAATAAATTGGCCTCAATCCTTTACCAGCATTAGGTTTGCACCAATATAACCAATTGACAGTTTCCGTCAACCCCCAAAACAAGAGTGATTTTAACCATCAATATTAGGCCCAAAAGCCACCAAAAACAGCTTAAACCTAGGCTGCAACTGAATCCGTCAACCCCCCTAGGTTTTTACACAATTGGAGGTTGACGGAATATAGCAAGAATTTTAGAGGTTGTAAAGAGAAGAAATGAGAGGTTTGAATAATGACCGATAATGGCTTTTATCGGACATTATCTGTCCGACTGGCAGGCTCTAAACACAAGATCTTGTAGAGAGGCTGTCATTTTTCAGACTCAAACAGCCAAAATAAATGTCCGATAAGTAATGTCATGCTGGCATAAAGACCAAACTATCAGGAGTAAAGGACGCGACTTCGTCGCTGGTAAAGGCCCCTCCTGCGGAGGGGAAAAGGGTAATTAATTCGATCCTGACACACATCGAAATCCGTTGAGGCCGTCCCTAACATTCGGAGAGCGGTTGCTGCGAACAGCCAGCCGCAGGCGGTCGGTCCAACTGACCCAAGAACCGCCCCGCAACACTCGTG
>JACLAC010013407.1_pt1 | contig 11237 bp, 6 predicted proteins | sample 8027881 | NCBI WGS metagenome assembly JACLAC01 (sample SAMN15725517, study PRJNA655200) | protist metagenome | isolation source: fluorescence activated cell sorting (FACS) single amplified genomes of... | place: Spain: Blaines Bay Microbial Observatory, Mediterranean Sea | collected 2016-01-19 | reverse complement strand
TGAGTGGTTCTCCTCAAGCGACGGGCTTGATTGATGGATCGTAGAGGAATCGGGGCTTAATTGAAGAGCTCCCCAAGGGGAGTGTGGATTTTTCGGGAAGTCGTAGGCGGTGGATTTCGTTCGTTCAAAAATGTTTCCCGAATGGTACGATGACTCTGAGCTTGCCAGTTTTGAGGTAGGCGGTTTAGAGGTTCGGGCATTACACTTGGGCTGAGCCGCTGGAAAGAGGTGTTTCCGCTTAGGGAGTTGAATCTCCTCTGCTGTTTTAGAGAGTATGCTGCGATGGACGGGTTCGGGTTCAGTGAAGAATGGAGACGACGTTTTCGAGCCGGCCTTTGGGCGCTCGTTGCTCTGGGCTTTCTCTGTTCGTTTATGGTGCCCATCTCCGCGGAAGCTCAACGCCAATTAAAGCCCCGGCGTATCACCGTGGGCGCCCGATCGATGCCCGCAATCAAGCCGTCGGTTCGCAAGATCGATTTGCGACGTCAACAGAGAAGGCGTGCTTGGCGACGTGGCGACGGCATCAAATATATTCCGAAGCGATTTTACGTCTCCCCCAAAGTCGAGACCTATCTAAAAGAGGTGAAGCCTCCGCCCAGGGTGGAAGATCCCTTGATGGGTATTCAGAGGAATTACCCTCAGCGCAGGGCCTTTACGTCACCGGATTTCAATATAGAAGGGCTTGCCTTTAGTGGCGCGACTCCGCCGGATACGATTCTCGATGTGGGCAACAACTATGTGATTCAGGCGACCAATACGAGTGGAGGTTCTGCGTTCAACGTTTACGACAAATCAGACGGGAGTCTCGTCGCAGGACCTTTATCCATGCAGTCCTTAGCGACGAGCGGATCAGATTGTGCCACGGGTGCGGGTGATCCCATTATTCTTTTCGACGAGATGGCCGGTCGGTGGATGCTTTCCGAATTTTCAGATTTTGGAAATAAGCTGTGTGTTTATGTCGCGATTACATCAAACCCGATTAGCGGTGGTTGGTATGCTTATGAGTTTCAAGCGTCTGAATTTCCTGACTATCCGAAGTTCGGCGTGTGGTCCGATGGCTACTACATAGGGACCAACGAGAGCTCGGGACCTGCTCTTTATGTCATCGATCGATCGAGTATGTTGGTGGGAGCATCGGCCTCGATGCAAACCTTTAGCGTGTCGTCCCTTGCCGCCTTTGGTTTTCAAATGGTAACGCCTGCCGATCACGATGGAACCTTAGCGCCGCCCGTCGGGAGCCCAGGGCTCTTCGTCCGTCATCGTGACGACGAAGCCCACAACTCGAGCAGTTCGAACGCCAGCGAAGACTACTTGGAAATTTTTGAGCTCTCCGTAGATTGGACGAATCCGGCTCTGTCACAATTGTCCGGCCCCGTTCTTCTTCCAATGTCTGAGTTCGACTCTCACCTATGCGGCTTCACCTCATTTAGCTGCATTGACCAGCCCGGCGGAGGCCCCGGCCTTGACCCTTTGCGTGAAGTGTCTATGTGGAGGGTCCAGTATCGGAACATGGGGACATACGAGTCGCTGGTCGGGAGTCACGTGACCGATACGAGCGGCAATGATGAAGCCGGCATTCGATGGTGGGAAGCTCGCAAGGCCGGAGCGGGCAACTGGGCGCTTCATCAAGAAGGGACCTATTCGCCCGACAGCCTCAACCGCTGGATGTCGAGCGCCGCCATGGATCGAGCGGGAAATTTGGCCTTGGGCTACAGCGTTTCAAGCACGGCAGTGTACCCGGGGTTGCGGTACACAGGTCGGCTTTCGAGTGATCCAGCCGGTGTGATGAGCCAGGGAGAGACCACCATCGTGTCGGGAACGGGCTCACACAGTTCTGAGCGGTGGGGCGATTATTCTTCTCTCAATGTGGATCCCGTGGACGGATGTACTTTTTGGTACACCAGTGAGTATGGGAAAGCGGGGGGGAATTGGGCCACCAAGCTCGCCAGTTTCTCGTTCGACGGATGTGAAGGCGGCAGTATTAGTCTCGCAGGTTCACCTCTTACCCAGACGGTCTGCGTTCCACCGGCGAGTCTTGACCCCATTGCTCTAGATGTAACTGGGTTAGGGGGGTTCTCCGGCGATGTCACTCTCTCTTTGGCCGACTTGCCGAGTGGCTTCTCGGGCACTTTTTCCACGAATCCGGTGGTCTCAGGAAATTCAGCGAACTTGCAATTGTCTACGGACGGCACGACCCAAGCAGGCTCACAGACTCTTAATATTGTGGCCGAGGGGCAGGACGTGAACGCAGCGACCATCACGGCCAGTATCGATGTGTATACGACAGACCTTTCCGGCGAGGCCCCTCCGTTAATTTCGCCCGCAGATACCTCCACCTCAAGCAGCTCATCGCCCACTTTGACTTGGGATCCGGTGGCACAAGCGACGAGCTATACGCTTGAGATCGATGACGACGCCACTTTTGCAAGTATCGACTACACCTGGACGGGTTCGGCCACCACGCATGAGGTGTCCACGGCTCTGGCTTCAAGCACGACTCATTTCTGGCGGGTTCGTGCCACGAATCCGTGTGGATCAGAGACTTCAGCCGCTTGGTCGTTCGACGTCGTTACACCCACTCTCTTTTGTGAGAGCCCGAGTTTGTCGATTGACACGGGCGTGAATAGTGCCGTCTCGGACTTGGCTATTTCCGACCCTGGGACCATTGAAGATTTGAAACTTCAGCTCAATGTGACGCACAGTTGGGTAGGAGATCTAGGTGTTGTTTTGACCCATGTCGATACAGGGACTTCGGTGAATATGATCGACCGGCCCGGTGTTCCTGCGCTAGGAACATTGGGCTGCGAAAACGACGATATTGATATTACTCTTTCAGACGATGCAGCCTCTTTCGCAGAAGATGAGTGCAGCTCTTCTTCGCCTGCGATTTCAGGTGAATTGAAGCCTAGCGCCGCCTTGGGAACGTTTGACGGCGAATCGATCACGGGCACCTGGCGAGTTTCGGTCTCCGATTATGAGGGCGGTGATGATGGCGAATTGGTTTCGTGGTGTCTTGAGCCGACCTTTGTGCCTGAACCCGGTGCGGGTGCCATGCTCCTCGTGGGTGTCTTGTCCTTGCTGGCAGAACGGAAGCGTCGTTGTCGTCGTCTGAGTTAGGGCTGGATTGAACGGGCTTTCGTCTCAGTGAAGAAAAACGCTTGTCGAATGAGTTGGAAGGCGAGGCCACGAGGTGCCTGGGCTTCGGGGCTCTGGATGATTCCCTTGTTTTTTTGCGTGACGTCCTCGCTTTTAGCTGAGGAACCGTTGCCCGTTTCGCCTTCGCTGCCCGCGGCAGGAGGTCTTGAGGCGACGGACTCGATTGAGACACTCCGCGTAGAAGGTTCACGATCGCGACACGCTCAAGTCGAGGGGGCCGTTTCTTCTTTTAGGGTGGATGAGTTGCAGATTACCCGAGCGATCCCAGAGGTGTTGACGGACGCACTGCGCGGCGTGGGAAGTATCCATATGCAAACCACCACAGCGGGTCAAGGTTCCCCCTTTTTACGAGGTCTCACAGGCTCAGGCTTGCTCAGTGTCGTTGATGGGATGCGCTTGAATAATGCGATTTATCGGTCGGCACCGAATCCGTACCTAGACCTTGTGGATTCTCATTTAGTCGAAGAGATTCATGTCATTCGTGGCCCCGCCTCGGTCCGTCACGGAAGTGATGCAATGGGGGGAGTGGTATCGGTAAGGAGTCGTAGGCCTTATTTCGAGGGCGATGATTGGGAGATGCGCGGACTCCTCTCGGGCATGTTTGCATCAGCAAACCTTGCTCGAGGTGTTCGAACAGAATTCGAAGTGGGGCGTCAGGACTTTGGCTTAAGGGGTGGGTTTACCGGGCTTGCCACGAGTGATTTGCGCGGGGGAGGAGACACGGGAAAGCAGATCCCCACGGCCTTTGAAAGTGTCGGAGCCGACGCCGCGTTTACTTGGGCGTTGGATGATGGCCAGAGTTTAAACGGGGACTTTCAATTCATGAAGCAACCCGACACACCTCGTTATGATGAGTTGGTGGCTGGTTTTGGGCAGACTGAACCCTCTTCATTGATTTTTCAGTATCAACCTTTGGAAAGACTCTTTGCTCATCTCAATTATGAAACAGTAGAGCCGTTCCCTGGAGTGAGCACGCTCGACCTCGATGTCTCCTTTCAACGAATTCGTGATGATCGAACTACCCGAGCCTACCCCAGCCCCGAGAACGACTATGAATTCCGAGAACAGAATGCCAGTGAGCTATTCGGCGTGGTTTTGGCGGGCCGGAGTCAGGTGACGGACCAGATCGATTTGAACTGGGGTGCGGATGCGTATTTGGACTGGGTTTCAAGCACGCGGACCCGAGAGGAAGTGGCCACAGGCTCAACCGAACCTTGGATATCTCGTTTTCCCAATGGTTCCAAGATGAATAGCTATGGCGTCTACGCCGATGTGGTGATGCAAGTTCTCCCGACACTAGAGGTCAACGGGGGCCTGAGGTACAGCTATTTTGATACGTACATTGCCCCCAGCGTCGAGCGTAGCCAGAACCAAGTGAATCAGGACGTCACAGGCGCACTTGGTTTTGTATGGTCACCCACCGACGAGTTAAGTCTGATCGCTAGTTTTCGTCGTGGATTCAGGGCACCTAATGTTTTCGATTTGGGAACGATTGGGCCGCGGCCGGGCAATCGGTACAACGTCCCGACAACAAATCTCTCCCCCGAAGTTATTTATACGTATGACTTCGGGTTCACTTATTCGGCGTCGCGAATCGATGCCGAAGTCTTTGGTTTCTACTCAAATTACAATGATAAAATCGCGTCTGTGTTGACGGGCCTCACTCTGCCGGATGGTCGCGCGGTGGTGCAGAGCTCAAATGAGAAGTTGGCGCGTCTCGCGGGGGTCGAGGGGTCACTGCGCGTTCTTCTGTCTTCCGAAGTGTTTTTGGTCGCAGAGGCTTTTTATACGTGGGGTGAGCAACAGGTTCGAGGGGGTGAAGTTGAGCCGGCAGACCGGATTCCACCCTTTCAAGGAAGAGTTGGCGTGGCCTACCAGCCTCTTGAATGGATCTGGATTGAACCGTATGTCCGTTTTGCAGCATCTCAGAATCGACTGAGCAATCGTGACATTCAAGACCCCCGAATCAATCCAGAGGGGACCCCAGGTTGGGCCACCCTGGGCGTACGTACGCAGTGGGCTTTACGTGAAAACCTCGATCTGGTTGTTGAAGTTCGAAATATTACCGACGCCGATTACCGAGAGCACGGATCCGGTTACCAGGCGCCGGGCGCAGGTGTAGCCACCAGTGTGGCTTTCAGATTTTGATGAACTCGACCAAGAGTACCCGGGTTCGATGCCCCTCGGAAATAAGCCTCTTCTCTTGATTAGGCTCGTCGTCCTCTGAGCCCCAGTCCCACCAGCCCAGCTCCGAGAAGCAGGGCGGTTCCGGGCTCGGGAATAATCTCAAATCGACCGGTGACCGAGGCGGAGTCACCTGGGCTGAGAATGAACCTAAATTCTAATCCGATGGAGGTGGCCACACCCGCAGGAACGAATTGTTGGGCAACGTATCCGGAGCTGACCGCTGTACATCCCGGTCCCCCGCAGTCGGCCACAGTCAGGGGAAGCGCATTGCTGTTTGGATTCATCTCCAAAGCAGTAGCGCCATTCACTTGGCCTGAATACAGAGGCAGAGTGCTCGACGGGGACGTTAAGTTACTAAAATAAAGCGTGCCGTCGCCATTCACGTCAGTCGCTGAAACTCCGATGCTAGACGAGATCACCTCGTTATAGGCGTATGCGGGAATGGGCAAGAGGGCACTGGCCGAAAAAATCTGATTGCTTGAGCTTGTGTTGGTGACCGTCATGTTGTTGGCCACGTATGGGTCAGGGTCGAAGGTCATCTCCCAGCTGTCCACTCGCATATCATTGAAGATAAGCGGGGAGGAGAGGATCCATGTGTACTCTTCGTGCTGCACCCCGTCGTTGTCCGTCGTAAAGGTCGAAGTTCCTTCGCCGTACGAGTGATAATCCGCTGGGGCGATCTCTTCGGAAGAAAAGAAAATACTGGGGGCCGACGGAAGGGAATGGGCTGTTCCAGCTATGAGGAGCCCTCCTGCCAGGACAGCGAAAAGCCCAGTTCGTTTTTTGAGGTGCCTTGTTCCCATGACGACCTTACCCTCTCAGTTCAATATCGTACCCGGACAGATTCAATAGGTGCCTACCGCTCAAGCTACTCTCTCATCCTATTACGAGAGACGCACTAACTCAAATTAAAAGTCGAAGACCCACAAGATTCCTCACGCAGAGGGGATAAGTGATTCCCCGGGGAAATGATATGCAATTCCCATTGGGAAAAGCCACTCTGGCTACCCGGTTCCATGAGGAAAAGTGTAACGATTCACCGCGGATCGCTCGCCCGCCTGTTAAGGGTGAGCGAAGCGCCAGACGTCATTGTCGACGTTTAAGTAGTTGGTGGGGTCTGTGAAGTCGAAGGTTTCTCGGTCACCTCCGAAAGTGTAAATACTCGGTTTCAGCCCCAGAATGCCATCGCGAACGACCAGTGCGTCGAAATCATATTTGACCTGGGTCGGATTGACTGCGTTCCACGGGGAGTCGCTGACTTGATCCCAATGGGCTCCATTTCGACTGACCCATACATCCATCGGGTTGTTCAGAAGACCAAACCCTCCGAAACAGGCGATTTGGTCCACCACGACGACGCACTGATGGCCAGGACGCGCCACCCATTCTGCGGCGGGTGTCATCTGTTCCCATTTTCGTCCGTCGCGAGAACGCCAAACGTCATTGAAATAAGGGGGTGTGCAGAAGGGCAGAGGCTCGCATGTGAAGCCGTCTTCCCCACCAATCATGTACAGGTACTGCCCCTTGCTTACAACGACGGCTCCAGCGCGGGGAGCCCAAGGGGCTTCTTCGGTCACCTTAATCCAGCGTCGGCCGTCATAGGATTTCCAGACATCGTTGAAATATTTGCGTTGAGGAGGACCCCCAACAATGGCTTGATCATCGTTCACCGATCCCCCCATGACATAGAGAGCTCGTCGGTGAACCACTGCACTCAGCCCAGCTCGAGGGGCAAAGCCGGCATCGGCTGTTCGTTGCTGCCAGTGAACACCGTCTCGGCTGCGCCAAACGTCATTGAAAAAATCTGACTGCGAGACGAAAGGAGGGCAGTCGGGAACAAATGGCGGACACTCATTAGGCTCTACACGAAAATTTTGACCGCCTATGACATACATGTATTTGCCTTTGCGAAGCGTTTGGAAATAAGCGCGCGCTGGCCAGTGGCTGTCATCGTCCGTCTTTAGAATTTCTTCCCAGGTCTCTCCTCGATCGGTGCTTTTCCAGACATCTCCCCAAATTTCGCTGTCGCCTGGAATGGGGGGGAAGCTCGGTGGGCGGGGAGTGCGGCCACCCATCAGGAAAAAGTCACCGGATAATTCAACGACTTGGAGTCCGGCTCGGGGAGACCATTCAGCATCTGGATTTTTGAGCGTCCAAGCATAGGACTCAATGTCAGTCGCTTTCTCATAAAGTCGCACAATCTTCTGGAACCAGTGTCCGAAGGAGTAGCTTAAAGCGGGGCTACTCAACGAGATCATTAGGAGACTTACGAGGGATAGAGCGACGAGCCTTAGGCTTTTTGAATGCAGCGTTTTGTTCAGCTTCAGCATGGGGATCCTCTTTAAATCATTGCGTTTCGTGCATCACTAAATCTCGAGAGGAGTATGTCTCTCGCAATGATCAGGGAGAAGGAAGTTCTTCGGAATCAGGTTGAATTCCTCAGTTTTTTCTGAGACACGTGCGTGTCAGACGTGAAATTTTAAGCATGAATTTTGGATACACACCTTTTCAAAATGACTTGGTGCGGATGACTTCGAATCAACCGCGGTATAGAGGGTTCGACTTTGCATGAAGGTGAGCGTCGGCTAGTGTCGGACATCTGTTTCGAACGCTTGTTCGAATTGCAGAGTATGGACACTCTCTGCGCTCAAGAGTGTTCTTGTCTGCGGGTAGGGCTAGGTTTTTATTAACTAAATCAAGGTGTTATCTATTCCATGACGTTATCTCCGGTGGAGGAGTCCGAGTTTGGGGTGTCCGGATGTTTGGATACCAAGCAGCGCTTGCTCGATGCGGCGGTGAAGATCTTCTCTGAGAAAGGTTTTCACGCCACTTCGATGCGGGCGATTACCCAGGAGGCTCAAACGAGTCTGTCCGCGGCAAATTATCATTTTGGAACCAAGGAAGAGCTTCTTCGATTGGCTCTCCAACAGCGTGTGAAGCTCTTTAACGATCGTCGCTTGACTCTTCTTCAGAAGTCAAAGAAAGAAGCAGGCGAGGCGACCCTCAGCATCGAGCAAGTGTTTGAGGCTTACCTGCAGCCTTTTTTTGAGCGCCGGACTGAGTGGGTCTTTCAAGGAGTCAGCCCGGCTGGACTCGCCATTAGACTTTATTTAGATATGCCAGAGTTCGTCGCCAGAGTTCGGAAGGAGGCCTTCACGGTGATCAACCATCGTTTCGTTACGGAGTTAGAAGAGGCCTTGCCGGGATTTTCGTCGTGTGTCTTAGAAGAGGCACTTCAATTGGGCACGGGTGTTGCGATCCACGCCGCCATTGATGTTTTCGAGATGAATTTGAATGCCTCCGATGAAAAGAAGAGGGCCGGCTCTCGACTTGAAAATACGGTGCGATTCGTTGCGGCGGGTGTGTGTGCGGTGAATGGCGGGCCGTTTATCGGTCCGTCTGACTTGGGAGAAAATTCTTGAAGCGAGTTGTTTTATATCCACTGCTAATTCTTCTCGTGGTTTTTGGAATCGTCCGAGTGATCGCCTGGATGGCCCCAGAAGCGACGAAAGAGAAGGTGGCTGTTCCTCCACCTTCGGTACGCATCCAAACGGTGGAGACTCAGCCTTTTCAGTTCCGTATCGACGCACAAGGAACAGTGGTCCCTCGCAGGGAAGGCGTCTTGCGACCTCAAGTCTCAGGAGAGGTTCTATGGGTTTCGCCTGATTTGGTGTCGGGTGGTTTTTTTTCAGCAGGAGATCCCCTTCTTCGCATCGATCCCGTGGATTATGAAGCGGCTTTAGAAACAAGTCGGGCGGCTTTAGCACGTGCTGAGAGCGAGTCCGCCCGCGCGAATAAAGAGCTTGAGAGGCAGCAGACTCTGGCCAATCGGTCCGTAGCCAGTCAAGCGCGGATCGATGATGCCGAAAATACGGCTCGCGTCGCGAACGCGGTTTTGAGAGAAGCAAGGTCGCGATTGGGCCAGGCGAAGCGCGAATTAGAGCGCACTGAAATTCGGGCCCCTTACTCGGGGCGAATCCGAAAAGAGAACGTCGACCCGGGACAGTTTGTTTCGCGCGGTGAATCTGTGGCTGATTTATATGCGGTGGATTATGCGGAAGTGCGGCTGCCTATTCCTGATCGTGAACTTGGCTTTATGACGCTGCCTTTGGGGTATCGGGAAGCCCTTGGGTCCGCTGAAAGCACTCAAGCTCTTGAAGAGGGTGAGGAGGCTCCGGTTGTGAGGCCGCGTGTTCGCCTTCGCGCTGATTTTGCGGGCACTGAACAGGAGTGGTGGGGCGAGCTGGTTCGTACGGAGGGCGAGATTGATCCCAAAACGCGAATGGTTACCGCGGTTGTTCGGGTGGAAGACCCTTATGGGCTTGAAGAAAAAAGGGAAAGCCCGCCTCTCGCTGTAGGCCTTTTTGTAGATGCTGTGATTGAAGGGACTCAATTGTCCGAAGCCATTGTCCTGCCACGAAACGCATTGCAGCAGGGGAATCGGGTTTTTCTGCTCGATGATGAAAATCGAGTTCACCTTCAAGGAATTGAAATTGCTCGAGCCGAGCGAGATCAAATTGTCGTCAAAGGTGGATTACGTCCGGGTGATCGGATTTCTGTGACCCCTATGCCGTGGGCTGTGGAGGGGATGCAAGTGATTCCTGTGGATGGGATTTCGAGCGTCGCTGAGGTGCTTCCATGAATGGACCTATTCGTTGGTTTGCGAGCAATCCCGTGGCTTCAAATCTTTTGATGATCGTGATGCTGGTGGGAGGCCTCTTCTCAATTCCTACCATTCAGCAGCAGCTCTTCCCCGAACTCGAAACTCAAATCATTGTTGTTTCGGTTCCCTATTTAGGAGCCTCTCCGTCAGAGGTCGAAGAAGCGGTTTGTATTCGAATTGAAGAGCAGCTTAATGGCGTCTCCGGAATCGAGAAAATGACATCCTCCTCTGCAGAGGGGGCGTGTGCTGTGACCGTTGAATTGCTTTCAGACCAGCCGTTAGAGCGCTCTCTTTCTGAGATTAAGAACGCCGTTGACTCAATCTCAACTTTTCCAGAAGAAACGGAAAAGCCCATCGTGAGCCATCTCGATTTTCAGCACAATGTGCTTCAAGTGGTTCTTTCAGGAGACGGCGAGGAGCGAGTGCTCCGATATTGGGGAGAGCGTGTTCGGGATGGGCTGATCTCTGAGCCGGGTTTCACAATGGTCGATTTGACGAATATTCGGGCTTACGAAATTTCGATCGAGGTGTCGGAATCTTCGTTGCGCCGGTATGGGCTGACGTTTGACCAGGTGGCTCAAGCTGTGCGTCGGTCTTCTCTCGATCTGCCTGGAGGAGTGATCAAGACTGACGGAGGTGAGATCCTTCTGCGTGCAAAGGGGCAGGCGTATACAGAGCAGGATTTTTCTGAGATTGTCGTTTTGACCCGTCAAGACGGCACCCGACTCATGTTGTCCGATGTCGCGAAAGTGGTTGATGGCTTTGAAGAGAACGATCGATTTGCTTCTTTTAATGGCGAACCTTCCGTGATGGTCCGTGTCTTCCGCGTAGGAGACCAGAAGCTCCTAGACCTTGCACGTCGAGGACACGAGTATGTTGAAAATTTTAAGGCTCAACTTCCTGAGGGACTCAAACTCACGGTTTGGCGAGATGACTCAACGTATCTGAGAGATCGTCTGAATGTGTTGATTAGCAATGGTGTGACCGGCTTTGTTCTGGTGTTCATTGTACTGACGGCCTTTCTCCGATTGCGGCTAGCCCTTTGGGTAGCGATCGGCGTGCCGGTATCCCTCATGGGTGCACTGGCTTTGTTTCCGGCTCTTAACCTTTCGATTGATGTCTTGACTCTGTTTGCATTCATTCTTGTTCTGGGTCTCTTGGTGGATGATGCCATTGTCGTGGGAGAGAGCATTCACACTCACCAGGAAAAAGCTGAAGACCCCCTGCACTC
>JACLAC010026178.1_pt1 | contig 11238 bp, 7 predicted proteins | sample 8027881 | NCBI WGS metagenome assembly JACLAC01 (sample SAMN15725517, study PRJNA655200) | protist metagenome | isolation source: fluorescence activated cell sorting (FACS) single amplified genomes of... | place: Spain: Blaines Bay Microbial Observatory, Mediterranean Sea | collected 2016-01-19 | reverse complement strand
GCGTGGTGGAGGCGCCAGGTGAAGCGCGGCGCGTGCTCGACGCCGAGCGGGCTGTCGAGGTAGTCGACGCGGAGGTCGGTGATTGCGGCCGTGTTGCTGAGGTCAGAAATTGCGGACGTGGTCGCTGGCGGGCTGAAGGCCACGCAGGTTGCGATCAGCATGGCCATGGCGTTGCGGTGGCTTCGTGTCGCGCGTGCGCGGCGTCGCCGAACGAAGTGATGGCGATGTTGGCGTCGAGCAAGAGTCAGCTCACCCACCTCTCGCGTCAGCCGGCGAACTGCGAAATCTAAAAACTTCACTGGGAAGTTTTTCAGCACCGCCACGGAGACCGTAATACGTACACTTATCGCACCCCTCGCCGCGCCGCCGCCGTCCGCGGCCGCCCTGCCGCCGCCATCGCCGCCGCCGCCGTCGCGCGATCCGCTCGCATCCCGCGCGCCGCCGGTGAGGTGCTTCTGTGCTGCGTAGCACGCAGCGCAGATGTCGCAGCCGCCGTCGCGTTCGAACTCGTGCGTCACGTGACAGGTGCCGCAGTGCCAGTAGACCTGCGACACCGGGACGTCCTGCGCGCAGAAGTCACACGCCAGAGCCATCCGGTCGACCGCCGCCGCCACTTGCGGCTCAAACTCGTGCGCACAAATCTTCATCCCGTCGTCGTCTTGCGCCCGTCGCTCCGCCGCCGCCGCCGCCGCCTCCTCCTCCTCGTCCGCACGCGCCATCGCCTCCGCCTCCCGTCGCATTCGCTCCTCCTCGTCGCGCCGCGCAGCTCGAGTCGAACACGCGGTACCACTGGCGCGTGGAGGGCACGCTCGCCGACGGCTCGACGGCGACCCAGACCGCCACGTTCCGCACCGGCCTCCTCAATCCCGGCGACTGGTCGCCATCCGCGTGGATCACCGGTGGCCTCGAGCAGACGCTGCTGCGCACCGAATTCGCCGTGCCGGCGGACGCGACGACGGCGACGCTCTACGTGTCGGGCATCGGCTACTTCGAGGCTGAGCTCAACGGCGTGAAGGTGGGCGACCACCAGCTCGACGTCGGGTGGACCGACTACACGAAGCGCGTGTACTACTCGTCTTTCGACGTCAGCAGCATGCTCAAGCCCGGCAGCAGCAACGCGCTCGGCGTCTCGCTCGGCAACGGCTGGTGGTCGTGCGGGCCGTCGCCCGGCACCACGCAGCCGCACTGCGCGGCCGATCCGCCGCAGCTGCGTCTGCTGCTCGTCGCCGACGGTGTGAAGACGCCGCTCGCGTACAGCGCCGCCGGCACCTGGAAGGCGTCGAAGGGACCCATCACATACAACTCGCTTTACAACGGAGAGCACTACGACGCGCGCGTCGCCGCCGCGCTCGCCGGCTGGAGCGGCGCCGGCTTCGACGACGGCACGTGGGCGGCGGCGACGAACGCCACCTCCGCCGCCAACGGCGCCGTCATCTCGTCGCAGCTCTTCGAGCCGATCCGCCACCTCGCGCGGCTGCCGCCGGCGTCGGTGGGGCTGCCGGCGGCCGGGGTGCAGGTCTTCGACTTCGGTCAGAACATGGCCGGCGTCGTGGCGCTGACGGGGCTCAAGTGCGCCGCCGGCCAGAACGTGACGATCCGCCACGCGGAGGTGCTGCAGCACCCGCCGTACGGGCCAAAGGACGGCAACATCTACGTGGGCAACCTCCGAGGGGCGCAGGCGACCGATATCTACACCTGCCGGGGCGACGGCACCGGCGAGGACTACACGCCGACGTTCACGCAGCACGGCTTCCGGTATGCGGAGGTGACGGGCCTCGGCGCGCCGCTGATGCCCGACCAGATTCGCGCGGTCGAGATGCACACGGCTCTCTCGCAGCACTCGGCGGTCGAGTTCGGGACGCCGCTCCTCAACAAGATTCAACACGCCGTGCTGTGGGGGCAGAAGTCCAACGTGATGAGCGTGCCCACCGACTGCCCGCAGCGCGACGAGCGCCGCGGCTGGACGGGCGACGCGGCGCTGACGGCGGAGGAGGCGCTGTACAATTACGGAATGGGCGCCGTGTACTCCCATTGGCTCGACGTCTTCGCCGATGATCAGGCGCCGAATGGTGGCAGCAACGATTTCGTCCCGGCGCTCGGCGGCGGCGAGGGCGCGCCCAACTGGCAGTCCGCCTTCCCGACGCTCATCTGGGGCCTGCTGACGTATTACGGCGACGGCACCATGGCGACGAAGCACTTTGACGCACTCGGCAAGTACTACGACAACCTTGAGGCGGAGTTCAATTCGACGGGAGCGAAGGGGTTCCGCACGGGCTATGGTGACTGGGTGGTCCCGCCGCCGCACCCAATGGGAGACAAACATCTGATCGGCATGTTCGCGCTCCTCCACGACCTGCAGATGGGAGAAGCGATCTTCGCCTCCGTGCCGTCGCGCGCCGAGGCGGCGGCGCGGCGCGCACGCCTCGCGTCGCTGCACGCGCGCGCCGCCGCCGACTTTCATACCACCTTTTACGATGCAGCGAAGGGGTACTATGGCAGCGGGCTGCAGACGGAGCAGTCGATGCCGCTCTACCTCGGTATCGTGCCGGTGGCGGTCAAGTCGAAGGTCTTCGATCACCTCGTGCACGACATCGAGGTGACCAACGGCGGCCACACCACCTCGGGCATCATCGGCATCAAGTGCGCGCTCGAGGTGCTCTCCGCGGCGGGGCGCACCGACGTGGCTCTGCGGATGCTCGCAAGGACCGACTACCCGTCGTATGGCTTCATGATCACGCACCCCGACGAGCCGGCAACCACGATCTGGGAGCTGTGGGACTCCCCGACCGAGGGCCCCGGGATGAACTCGCGCAACCACATCATGTTCGGCACGGTGGGATCGTGGTTCTACAAGTGGCTACTCGGCGTCACGCCGCTCGCCCCCGGCTACGCGCCGCCCGTCGCCGCCGCCGCCACCGCCGCCGCCGCCGCCGCCGGTGCCAACTCGAGCATCAGCGTGCGGCCGTCGGGGCTCGGCGAGGTCAACCTGACGCGCGCGTCGGGATCGGTGTATACGCCGCTCGGCGACGTGACGGTCGCGTGGGCGCTCAACGCGAGCACGCGCCGCCTCGACCTCAACACGACGATCCCGCCCACCGCGCTCGCAACCGTCGGCGTCGCCATCGCCGCGCCGGCGGCGGGCGCGCCGAAGCGCGCCGCGGACGTCACGATCACCGAGGGCGGCCACCCCGTCTGGAAGGACGGCAAGTTCGTCCCCGGCGTCGCCGGCGTGCTCTCGGGCGCGCTGAGCGCCGACGCCAAGGCCGTCGACTTCCAGGTGCAAGCGGGCGCGTACGCCTTCGCGGTGAGCCTCTGAGAGTAGAGCCGTCGATACGTAAAGTGCGGATCTACTGTGATCACACGCCGTTATCGTCTACACGCAATAGCTCCCCGGCCCGGGCGTGACGTTGAGGCGCTTCTTGTTCGGCTTGTCCGCCGCGAAGCGCGGGGCGGTCGGCATCTTCCACGACGGAGCCGTCTTGCGCCCGTTTGCTGCGGTGGCGTGCTGCACGCCCGTCGAGCCGGGGAGCGAGTAGGCCATCCTGGGTTCTGCAACGATCGGTTCCTCTACAAGCAAATTGGGCTTGCCGGCTTCGTGCTGGAGGGCCGGCTTATGGCTTGAGAGAGATCAGACGGGAGACTGTAAACTATTGTAAACTAAACAGGCGAGAGCCTCGGCGGGCGCATGTACGCGAGCAACCTCGAGGACGCCGTCGGAATCGCCGTGCGGGTGGAGGGCACGCACCCTACCGTACTGACTCACTCTGACTCTCTCCAGCTTATTAAAAAATACCTACGCGGTATCTCTGATCGGACTGCCTAGCGGGCCTTCGAGAGAATCTTGAATTGCCCGCAATGGCGCGCAGCGTGACCCACTCGCAAGCGCCGAGCAATCTGCAGCACGTGCGCAGGCAGCGCGAGAGGCGCGATTGCTGCGGCGAAGAGCAGCTGTCGCGGCTGGCCCGTGAGCACTTGACGTAGTCGGACTGCTCTTTGCAGACGCGCGCCGCGGACATCGCAGTGGTCGCCGCCGCCGCCGCGCTCCCCGGATGAAGAAGCTGTGAAGTGCCAGCTGTGAAGAGCGGAAGAGCGCCTCGGGGTCGCCGCGCGCTCGCCTCGATCGCCGAGAAAAAAACTCGATGCTGTCCTCTCTGCTCCTCGCCACCGGCGCGCCGGCGGCCGACGAGATCACCTCGCTCCCGGGTTGGAGCGGCGCGCTGCCCTCGAAGTGGTACTCGGGCTACGTCAACGTTACCGCGTCGATGGACCGCGAGATGCTCGTGCACTACGTGTACATCGAGAGCGAGGGCGACGCGGCGCACGACCCGACGATCCTGTGGACGAACGGCGGGCCGGGCGCCTCGTCGATGTTCGGGCTGCTCGTCGAGCTCGGCCCGCTCATCCTCAACGAGAACTCGGTGGCGACGCCCGAGTTCAAGAAGTCGGGCGTGCCGACGCTGTACCGCAACGACTTCGGGTGGTCGAAGCTCGGCGGCGTCCTCATGTTCGACTGGCCGCCGCCCGTCGGCTTCTCGTACTGCGACGGCAAGCCGGCCGGCGACGGCAACTCGTGCGGCCCGTGGGACGATGAGCGGATGGCGAAGGCGACGTACGCCGCGCTCGCCGGATGGTACGAGAAGTTTCCCGAGCGCAAGGCGGCCGACCTCTACCTGACGGGCGAGAGCTACGCCGGCATCTACGTGCCGAAGCTCGCGCAGCAGATCCTGAGCCACGCCGACCCCGCGATCACCGCCGCCTTCAAGGGCTTCGCCGTCGGCGACGGCTGCCTCGGAACCGATACGACGATGTGCGGCGGCGCGGGCGGCCCGTGGTTCCACGTGCTCTTCCTCTACGGCCACGGCCAGGTGTCGAATGCGCTCTTCGACGACATCCTCGCGACGTGCGGCATGGACTACCTCAAATTCGGCGGCAAGCCGCCCGCCGGCTGCCCGGCACTGCTCGGTCGCGTCGCGGTCGAGGCGGGCGGCTACTACGACTACAACCTGTACGACGACTGCATCTACCAGGACGACCTCCGCCGCCGCCGGCTGTCCGGCCGCCGCTCGCTCGCCGCCATCGCCGCCGCCGCCGGTACCGCCGCCGCCGACGGCTTCACGGCCGAGCTCGCGCGGCGCACGGTGCTGCCGCCGACGGGCCGCGGCTACGGCGCGGCCGTGAACGACTACGTCTGCGGCGGCGGGCCGGCGCAGGACGTGTGGGTCAACCAGTCGGCGGTGCGCGCGGCGCTGCACGTGCCGACCAACTCGCTGTTCTTCTCGGGCGACAATGGCGCAGGGATGACCTACGTGCCCACGGAGAAGAACCTGATGCCCTTCTACCAGCACGTCGCGAAGAACACCAGCCTGCGCGTGCTCGTGTACAACGGCGACACCGACCCCGGCCTCAACTCGCAGCGCGCCGAGAACTGGACGGCCGCCCTCGGCTTCGAGGCGACGCAGAGCTGGCGGCCGTGGACGATGGACAACTGCCTGCGCGTCGGCGGTTACGTCACGAGGTACGAGAAGGACCGGTTCGACTTCCTGACGATCCGCGGCTCGGGCCACATGGTGCCCCAGTTCAAGCCGGCGCAGGCGCTCGAGTTCCTCTCGACGTGGCTCCACGACAAGGACTACAAACCGTACGTGCCGAAGTGCACGGCGCCGCCCAAGTAGAGGAGCGGCGGCTAACATCTGTGATCTTGTGCTAACTAGGCTCGCCAAACGCGAGCACCACCGAGAGGCGTCGGCGGCCGCGGCGCAGCAGGTAGTCGGGCTGCCCCCACCAGTCGCACGTGATCGGGCCGTCGGCGCCGTCGACCTGCACGCCCGAGCGAATCGCGTGCATCCACGGGTGGCGCGCGGCGCCGCTGAAGTGAACGAGCGAGCGCGGCTCGAACAGCACGTCGACGTCGCGGTCGCTCCAGCTGCGCAGCCCGACCTCGCGCGGCTCGCGCCGCCGCGGCGCCTCGCCTTCGGGCGGCGTGAAGGTGAGCACGACCGACGACTCGAGGCCGAGGATGAAGACATCCGGTCCGTCGGAGGGCGGGTCGCAGTGCGGGTCGAGCTGGAAGAAGGACTGGTCGCGCAGGTTGATCGTCACGTCGCGCGGCGGCCCGACATGAAAGTGGCCGCAATTCGCAATTTTGTCGGCGAGGCTGCCGATAGCCGGTGGCAGCGCCGACGCGTTGAAGTCGTCGCCGTAGCCCCACGGCGGAATTTTCTGATCAATGTCGGGCCGCTCGATCCGACCGGTGACGCGCACATTGTTGACGACGCCGTCGAGCGTCGCCTCGACCGCGCCGCTGTCGGAATCGAGCAGGTGCACCGCCGTGTTGCCCTCGTACGGATATCCGTACTCGGTGGCGGCGGCGTCGAGCTCCGCCGCGAGCTCCGCGCCCTCGGCCTCGCTCACAAAGCCGGCCTCGACGCGAATCCCAGGGTTGTCGCGCGGCAGCACGAAGCCGCCGTCGCCCGCCCAGCGCATCCGCTCCGCGTCGCGCTTGAGGATCGGGCGGTGTGCAAGAGGTTTTGGAGCTGATGCTGATGCGGCGCCGGCGAGGCTCGGAAAGAGGCGTCGGAGCATCCTTGTGCTGCGGATTTCAGTCCGAAACTCGGCGCGCTGGCGCACGGTGCCTGCCTTCGACTATGCTCGTGCGGAGACCGAGCTAGCGCGCTTGAGCCGCGCCGCGATCGCCGCGGTGCGTCCTGGGTAGCTGTCGAGTCATGTGACATCACCTGTGCGCCGCCCTGCTGTGAATCGTTGCGCAACGCTGTGAACGACGAGTTGCGCGGCGTCTCGGTGCGTGCGAGGCTCAGCTCTGTGGCGTCGCCACGAGTGCAGCGGGCGCCGCGTTTCGCTGCGCTCGCGATGTCCGTGGTGGACGCGTACCGTCGCATCATCGGCGCGCCGCCTGCCACTCAACGCGCTGGCCCGCGACGGCCGACGCCTGTGCGCCAGCGGTGGCCGACGGTCACCATGGGCAGGCACGAGTGCGCTGGCGGTCCCGGCTCGGGCGGCATTTCGCTCGCGAGCAAAATTGGCGCGTGCTGCCCGGCGCAGTGTGGCCGGTGCGGCGGTGCGGGTTGCGATAGGTTTCCGGGCGGTCTCGAAGCCTGCTGCCCAGGCGAGCTGGTCAAGGCGAACAAGTCGTGCGACGACTTCGAGCCGCCGTGCATGGTGCCGAAATACAGGTCGGCGTTTGTCCAGTCACGAACCAAACGCTGGAACGACTCCTTCCTCCAGCAGCACAATTTGATGCTCATTCACATCCCAAAGACGGGCGGCACGTCGCTCGAGGACTCGTGCCCGAGCTCGCATTGCATCTATCCGCGATACTGCAACGCGTCCAACCTGCGGCTGCTCAACCACACGTGCATCGTCTCGGATCCGCACCACCGCAATCAGTGGCTCTCGCCGTGGCACATGCCGCCGGACCTGTACGAGACGCACTACAGCCAGCCCTACGACACCGAGAACAAGAAGCGGATGTGCATCGTGCGCCACCCGGCGGACCGGTACCAGTCCGAGCAGACGTGGGGCATGATGAAGAATATGGCGTGGGCGAACCGGCCCAAGGACCCGCAGAAGCTCGGCCGCTCGTATCTGGCGGCGCAGGACGCCGAGAGGCCGGTCAAGTGGAGCGAGGAAGAGCTCCACTTCATGCCGCAAAACTTCTTCGTGTGGACGCGCAGTGGCGACGTCCAGTGCCACTGCGTCGTCGCCTTCGAGCGCCTCGCAAACCTGACGGCGAGCCACGACGGCGGCACGCGCTCGTCGCTGGCGACAGGCGAGTCGTCGAGCTCGGCGGGCTGCAGCCGGTTCGGGAACGGTTCGCGCTTTGTTCGCGGCCGGCGCATCCCAGCGGCCGGATGCGACGTGACCCACGTGAAGCGCACCCAGGCGCTCGCGAAGGCGAACCTGAGCCACACGCGCAGCCGCATGACGCACGAGTTCTCGCACGGCTTTCGGATGCTCTACGCGGCGGACTACGCGCTGCACGCGTCGGCGCTGGCGTCGCCGACGCTCTGCTGGACGCCCGAGCCGCAGCGCAGCGAGTGGCTCGGCGGCGAGGAGGCGCCGCCGCCGCCGCCGCCGCGGAAGATTTTGCCCGCGCCGCCGCGCGCGACCGCGACGCGGGCGGCGGGCGGTCTCAAGGTGGGATCGACGTTCATGCGCAAGCCAAGTACGGCGCGCCGCGTCCAAGCAGGGGCGACAATTAGCTAGGCGAGTTAGGAGCGCGGGCCTGCACTGCCTGCCAGAGAATACAGTACAGTACAGCTGCCCTCTTACCCCATGCATGCAGCTGCCCGGCCCCAGCGAATTTTCATTCACACCTGCTCGTTCACAGCAGCTCCGAGCGCGTGACCACACACTCAACTCTCCGAGGCGCCGAAGGTGCAAATTCGTGCCAAACGCCTTCGGCGATGGAGTGCGTCCGCACGGCCGCCACGCCGCTCCTAAAGTGCGCGCCGTTCCTACCCGGCGGCCCGTGGCGCGGCCCGGCGACGATCGTCGGCACGGTCGTCCGTCTGACGCCGGACAGCCTCGGAGGCCACCCATCGGCGTCGGTTCACGCAGTACAGCCTTCAGCAGCGCTCCGCGCGACGACGGGCGGCGTCGTGTGCTGGTTCCGGTGGCAAGGCTCCTCTCGCGCCGACCTCTTCGCAATCGAGGGAGACGGCGCGCCGCTGCGCCAGCTCGTCGTCCGGCTCGGCGCGCCGCTCGGCGGCGGCGAGGAGGCGTCGCTCTCGATCGACGTGCTGACGCCGTCGGGCGCGACGTCGGTGCGCGTGCCCGGCGACGCGCACCGCTGGCGCGACGGCCGGTGGCACCTGCTCGCGGTCGTCCAAGAGGGCGACGGCCTCCGCGTCATCGTCGACGGCAAGGCGACGCCGACGACGGTGGCGGCGCACCTGAGCGACGGTGACCACCCGTCGGCCCTCTGGCTGTGCGACGTACTCGCGGGCGAGCGCGGCGGCACCGTCACCCTCGCGCCGCCCGCCGTCGGCGCCAGCGTCGGTGCCGTCACGGGGCTGAGCGTCGGCGAGCTCGTGATCACGGCGGCGCCGCCGACGGTGTCGCTGTGCGCCGCGCATTACCAGCAGGCGATGCCGCGGCTCGCGCTCGCTGCTGCGCCCGCCGCCTACCACGGCCCGCGCCGCCGCTCGTTCCGCACGTCGATGGCGGATCACCCGTCGGCGGCGACACGCGCGCAGGCGGAGGCCGTCGCGGCGCAGCTGCGCGCGGCGGCGCGCGGCCGGTGGGGCAAGCTCGCTGCGCACTATGTTCCATCGCAGCGAAAGGTCTTCAGAGCCGGCAAGCGCGGCGGGCCGCCAAACGACGCCGCGCGGCGGCAGCTGCTCGCGATGGACCACGAGCGAGGACGCCGCGACGAGGACGCGCGCAAGGTGGCGCAGCCCGCCGGTGCGCGGCGGCGGCCGTCGCTGGAGGAGCACGGGCGACGGTCGTCCGTGGACGACGGCGACGGGAATGGCGCGCCGCCGGCTAGCCCGCCGCCCACGGGCGCGGCGCCGTCGGTGCGAACGCCGTCGAGCGGCCGCAAGCTCGTCGCGGGCGGCAAGAGCAAGCCATTCTGGGAGACGCGCGAGGCGAAGAGGCAGGGTGTGCGAGCGTAGGCGGTCATAGATACCCTGGACTAGAATTGCGCGCTAGCCGCCGCACGCCGCACAAGCGCCGCCTAGTCGTCTGAGAGCACCATCGTCGTGAGGACGACGAGCGTGAGGATGAGGCAGCCGATGAGCGCCCACTGCGCGCGGTCCGACTTTTTCGCGTCGGCGACGAGCGTTTTGAGCTTCCTGTTCATCGTGTGCATCGCCGAGTCCGTCTTGTTGACGTCATCGTCGAGGCTGTCCAAGATGACCGCCTGCTCGCTGAGCTCCTCGTTCATCACGCCGGCCAGCGCCTTGACGCGCTGCACGCCCTGGCCCAGCGTCGCCAGCGTCTCGTCCTGCTGCCGCAGCAGCGACGCCTGCTCCGCCATCGCGCTGTACCGCGCCGCGCGCCCGCGATTTTCTATGCCGCGCGGCGCGCCCGCGATTTTGCCGCACGGCGAGCCAGGCGAAGTGTGAGCTCGGCGCACCTCGCGTTCCATCAGCAGGACGGCGAGGCTCGTCGACCTCACGCCCAGCCAGTTCTCGCTCACGACCAGCCGGTTCTCCGTCGCGTCCGGGCCGCAATGTTCTGGGCGGCGGCCTTGTTCGCGCTCCTGAGGCCGCAAATAGTGCCTCACTATTTGCGGCCGCCGCGGCGGCGCGCGCACCTCGTCGCGCAGACCGGTCAGTTCACGGCGGGCGACGTGCTCGAGGAGCCGTGCAACGTGGTGCTCACGCACACAAACTGCGACTTCGACTCGCTGGCGAGCGCGGTGGCGCTCGCGAAGCTGTGGTCGGTGCAGCGGCCCGAGCTGCCGACGCACGTGGTGCTGCCGCGCGGCGCGAACCCGCTCGTCGCGCGCTTCCTGGCGTACCACAAGCACCTGCTGCCGATCCGCGGGTTCAACACGATCGCGCCGAGCGACGTGCGCGCGGTCGGCGTCGTCGACGCGCAGACGCGCGACCGCCTCGGCCCCGGCGCCGCGTGGCTCGAGCACGCGACCCACGTCGCCGTCTACGATCACCACTCGCAGAACGAGAATGACATCCAGCCCGACGAACTCGTCGTCGAGGCTGTGGGCTCGTCGACGACGGTGCTCGTCGAGCTGCTGCAGGGGCTCTCCGACGTGCCGGCCGCTGCGCTCTCCGAGGCGGAGGCCACCCTCCTCGCCCTCGGCATCCGCGCCGACACCGGAGCCCTCGCGTTCCCGAGCACGACGCCGCGCGACGGCGCGGCGCTCGTGTGGCTCATGACGCAGGGGACGTCGCAGCAGGCGATCTCGGAGTTTGGGCACGCGCGGCTCGCGCAGGCGCAGCGCGACGTGCTGACGCAGGCGCTCTCGGCGTCGGTCGTCACCGAGCACCACGGCCTCAAGGTGTCCGTCGTCACCGTCGACACCGGCCGCGGCTTCATCACGGGCATGGCGCGCGTCGCCGAGGAACTGATGGAGCTGGGCAGTTCCGACGTCGTCCTGCTCGGCGTCGTCCACTTCAACGCGAAGGGCCACGCCTTCCTCAACCTGATCGGCCGCTGCGGCTCGCGCGCCGTCACCGTCGACCTCAACTCGCTGATGTCGTCCTTCGGCGGCGGCGGCCACCCGGCGGCGGCGGCGGCGTCGGTGCGGCT
>JACLAC010019079.1_pt1 | contig 11240 bp, 8 predicted proteins | sample 8027881 | NCBI WGS metagenome assembly JACLAC01 (sample SAMN15725517, study PRJNA655200) | protist metagenome | isolation source: fluorescence activated cell sorting (FACS) single amplified genomes of... | place: Spain: Blaines Bay Microbial Observatory, Mediterranean Sea | collected 2016-01-19 | reverse complement strand
CGGAGAAGCCCTCAAGCCCTCACCCCATACCTCGGGGATGTGGGTCCAACAACAACTGAGTGCACATTGGTGCGCTGCACTGGTGGCTCCGTGACTTTCATGCAAAGAAACTCCATCATGTTTTGGCTTCAATTTATTTGCCGCTGTACTCTCAGGTACCTGTCTTCAGATTTAGTTCCGGTGAAAGCCTCGTCGTCAACAGCAGGAGCATGGCCTAATGATGGTGCCGACTTTTTTCCGTTGTGCCCGAAACAAGACGGCGGAAAGCCGAGGAAGTACGAGTTAACGGTGCGCACATTGGACAACCGCAGTTTAAGGGACGCAGCAGAGCAGGAGAGGGACCTGTTCGACGTGGGTTTCACGCCGTACCAAGCGGAAACCGTCATCCCAGGTGTAGCATTGAACCCACCTGGGAAAACGAACCCTGCTCTGCACGAGCGCGTGGCGATCATGGTCGATGAGAAAGCGCGCGACTGCTTCTGCAATGGACTCGAAACAGGCTGCAGCGGCCCAGCGGATTTGCCCGACAACGTGCCCAGGTGACTGACCACCCGTTTTTCGCGTGACGTTTTTCATAGTATTGTGCCTGAAGTTGAGAATCGAGTATTGAGAGTACGGAGTTTGGAGGGCACTTGATGTTTTCGATTTTGAGGCACAACATTGCTGTTCTGTTTTCTTCTACTAGGAACTTGGGATGGAGGGAAGGCGCATCTTTTCCATGCGAAAAAAAAGTTTTATAATTTCTACTTCAAAGCACATAGTACCAGTTGCAAATTTTCAGCGTGATCACGTGTTGTCGCATTCAACTGGTTTAAGTGAGTTCCTGATTGTTACTTCCCTCAAAATGCTTTGTTGGATTCAATTGACTTGCATTGAAATGTTTGTTCGAGGCATCCCGCGTCGTTGCGCGAGCGGTATTTGGAGCAGAACAAGCTGTATTTGGGTCGCTTGATCGAAAAAGAGGTTGCGGAAGAAGGCGAAGAACTATCGACGAAATTACCGTCTTTCGGTGGAGGCGATGGTGAGGATGACGACGACGACGATGCAAATGACGTAATCGATGTGGCGGGTCGTAAATCGGTGATGGCGCGTGAGAAACAGATGGCTGCAAGTGCACGTAGAGAAATACCAGCGGGGGCGTTGATGTCGTTTCTGGAAACAATGCCGGCTGACAACTTGCTCGGGGCGGAGGGAGAGGTGTCGTTGGGTCGGCGCGGGGCGACTTGTGGAACAGCGCAAGATTGTGCAGGTGGTCATTTCTGTCGTGTACAGCTGGAGAACCGCGAGTCCAGCTGGAGAAAAATCGTAGGTGTACACAATCGGGAGAAGCAAAGACGATGCGCATCAGCATTCGTCGCAGACGATGACGTGTCGGGGGAACGCCCCAGCACGCTAAGCCCAGGAGAGTTCTTCGCAGGACTGAAGCCATCGAAAAACATGTTGTACGGAAGCACAGGCGGAGCTACTAACGCGTACGGGGGTGCGTTCGAGGATTATCACACCGGTCCGATCGACTTCGCCACTGGTAAGATCAAGGATCCGGAGCCCGCGTTGGTACAAAGCTCAGACGCAGGCTTCGATCGCTGGGTCGCGGCATCCAAATCCTTCGACAACATCGGGGGGCCCATGAACGAGTTTGGAGAAACCATCATTGACACAGCGCAGTGATCTGGTCATTGCCAGTCACGGGCAGTATGCATTTCAGAAGATTCCACATGACAACTGCCCCAGATGGCAGCAGCACACGTCGCCGGCGACACGAAGAAGCTGCGATAAAGACTAGATCTGATCGCCGAGCGCCTAGCGTTGCCGTTTGCCGCAGCCATGGCACAGCCGGCAACATGGGTTGCGGAAAAAGAATTTAATGCCGCCACTTTATCATGTCCTGAAGCGGGGCTGGGTGTTCTTTACATGCGTCTTATCTCGTAACGGCGTGATCTGACAAGGAATGAAAAGTTTCTTAGGGCGTGATCTGACAAGGAATGTTACTTAGAGAATGAGAGTCACTCGTGTGGAATGCAAAGCGGCGTAACAATCTACTTCATTGCAATACACTTGTATATAGTTCCAGAAGTCTGCGCGAGGCGGTGGATTTGCGAACTGACGATAAATCACAGCGTCGAGTGTTAAAGAAACACTAAGCGGGCAGTTTCGCATAGCCTAGGTGGCGGAATCGTGTGATGTCAAATTGCACAACAAAGTCTTCGCCATTCAATCTCGATCCTTGATGATATCGATAACACATCGAAAGGCTGGTTACCTGACTCTCTTCTTGGAATGGTTTGGGCTAAGTGCGATGAAAGATCAGTTCCTGAATACTGACAACAGTGTTTGGATCTCAAATCATTACGGCGCTCTTGTTGTATTATCAAAATTCCAAAATGATCATTCTTCAATCCCTTCTCACGGATTTCTGTCTCCGATGAAATGGTCACGTCTTCGGTCATTGAGAAATTTATTAGATGCCAAATAGAGGTCCGAACTTGATCGATCCCCGCTTCAATCTACAAAACACCGCCACAGAAAACATTTTTAGGTTAAGAAGTATACGAGCCTAATGTAGTTTCTATGCTTCTTGTCGAGTGAGCCGTGAGTGGCGAGAGCGTGAGTCAGTTCCTTTTCTACTGACGTTGGCCGGGTGTTCTCGGAACAGCAATGGTGTCTTGAGACTGTCTCGGCAAGCTTTAATATTATATGTTGGGTATCGGTGCGTGGAATGATCAAAGGCAAAGTTGAATACTTCTCGTCGCCCTCCGATGCATAGAGTGCGAACTCCGTTCATTGCGAACAGGAACCTGGATTCGCGTCGTGCGGTGCCTCTCGCCGCAACTGCTGCAGCGGAGATGAGCGAAAGACAGGCACGAAAGACCGAGCTTGCTGGTAACACGTAATTGTGGCTCAGGTCTACACCGTCTTCTGGACGCAAGACGAGAGCGTTCGATCAATCACGGCGAAGCTTGTTTGCATTAGAATTCTACTTCTTTGTCGAGCATGAGCTAAGTGCGCATTTGAGACCGGTGAATTGCTGAATCGGTGGTATATTTCTGCGCATAAAAAAGGTGATGCTGTCGATTTGCAGGCCGGTTGGCAAGATGGCATGTCGTGGGCTGAGCCATTCGACACTTCAGTCTCTCATGCTGACACGGAAATGCCTGTTGGTAAAAGTAACTCAATGTCTAGGTTTTCGGAAGCGAGACTTTTTTTCCTCCCAGCTGCGTTTGCGTTGAAAGCGCATGCCATTGCTTTGACTAGCCTGAGCTAAGAAGAATGTACAGGCAAGACTGAAAAGTTGTGATCAATCGTACGTTTTCGCAAAAAAGGTGCTGTTGTCGATTCGCGAGATCATGCTCAAGGCATGTTAGGGACCGAGCCGTCAGGCAAATCTTCCTCTGATTTCGATACGGACATCCCAGTTTCCTTCCTGCGATCGCCACCAACGTCAGCATATCCAAGGTTCTTGAGAAGAACATTTAATAAGCCAGAATTTCCCCACAACGTGTTGTGAGAAATTTTCGTCATCATCATTTCAGAGAAGAACAAATCGTAGGCTGTCTCATCTCACCACTACTGTCTGTTCGAATCCGTCAAGAGAATGATTTGCGCAAAAACGCAACAACGCTCTCACAGTCTCACTCCTGTGTGCAATCGCCTCGCTCGCTGGCAACTCATCATCTCATGCGAGGTGATTTATAAAGCCTGTGATGAACACACACGGCACGGAGCACGATAATAGGCAATTGCCAAAAGCCATGATCAAATTTAGAAATGATTGTGACGACCAATCAGTGTCGGGCGACATCTGTGCCGACTATAGAATCACGCTGCATGCCAGGAAAAGTATTTTCCTCAAAAGCTGCCGCCCGGGCGAGACGATGTCGTCGCGCCGCTGTATCATGGCCTCGTGTATCATGGCCTCGGAGTGAGAGATCAATCTGCTAAGAGACTGAGAGACTCGGTCCACTATGAATTAGCCACCTCATGTGACTGAATATGAGACTCCGGCGCATTCTCAGCCGAAATGTGCTCTAGAAAGAACCGCCACACGCCCATACGCACATGAGGCTGCTTGACAACGAGCAAGGCAAACGACTTCATGAAACCATGCGCTGCCCAGGTTACACCACCAACGACAAACTAGCTCGCGACTTCGGAGACCATCCGGCTTCGCAGGTCACCCCGCAAAGACAGCAGACCACAAGGGTCAATGGGTTTCGAGAAGATGTTCGCCTGTTCATTGTCAAGTGGACCGATCTCGGAGTTCACATTTCTCCCTTATCGGATTTACCATTACAACATACCGGGGTACTCCCATACTTGCGCATCAACACGCACCAAAGCATCGACAGGGATGAAGATGAAGAACGAAATTTTGGATGCCAGGCTGAGTACTGACTATTTGAGTGAAACTGGCTATAGTATATCGACACTGCAACGCAACTTCTGGGAACGCAATTGGGAATCGAGTACTGGGATTAACTGGGTCGAATACTGTGAGGAGGTGGGTGCGGCATCGTGTTTAACACGATGAAATGCTAATAGTAGTCCTTTGAGCGCACTAGTGCAAGTCTTGCCGCGTACTAAGTCGTCCAGAAAACGAAGGGCTGCGCAGTGGTGAAGCCGTGCCCATCATATTCGTGGCCGTTTGAAAGTTCGCTCCCGCTGATGTTAGCCGTGCTGCCTCCTCCCGCTGCCAGCGGCGGATACCAGATCGGTTGCTTCCATTTGTAGGTGAGGTGCGAGTTCGATTTCCAGGGCACAAGTCGCACGATGCAGCGGTCCGTTTTTTGTATTGCCGCTTCTGCGGGGGGCAGTGGCATCGAGACGAGTTCTTCTTCAGAACTCGCATTTCTCAAGCCATGTGCCACCATTTTCGTGTCTTCCCGATGTGGGTCCACCAACATGCAGAAGTAGTCGCCTTCGCAGCGGAAGCTGTTGTGCAAATCATAATGTCCGTGCCATTTGATCGCTTGGGTGCCACGTGTGAAGAGCTTGAAACCGCGGGGTGTAATTGCCGCCGTTTTCAGTTCTTGCTTCAGCTCTTCATGCTTTTTTTCCTCCTCTTCTCGCTTCTTACTTTCGTCTTCCGACGCAGTCCAGCCCTCGCGCACAAGTTGGCGACCCCGAAGATCCACGACGACTTTAAACGGGCCCAAAAACGACGTTGTAGCCGACCTCCTGAACATAATCGAGTCATGCGCGAGCGGGTCGAACGCTTCCTCGTACTCCTGCATCACTGCCTCGCTGTCCAACAGATGCCCCAATTTCACCCACTCAACGACGTCAGCTTCTCCATGGGTCCATGCGTTTTCGTTGTTCCATTTTTCGTCGCCACTTATTTTGGCTTGTGCGCAGTCCCTCGCAGCACGCTCTGACAAAAACTGCTCCACTCCCTTTTCGTCAGTCTCACCGATGTTCACTGCGTTCTCCATGTCGTCAGGCAGAACGTATGCCGCACTGTTCAGATGATGGTGAGTCCTCGCCGCTAGCTCTCCACTAACAGAAGTATACATTTTCTTCAACCCATCGAATGCTCCCGTTGTGGGTACACTCGCGTCGCCGGTCTGCAAGATGAACTTCGTGTCGAAGGCCCACGGAAGTCTGTGCGATGCGTCAGCAACACCGGTTTTGTCTGTGTTCACTTTGCTTCCTTCCCCAGCACGAAGCGACGCCGCGGTTTTTTCAGCTTGAGCAGCAAACGACGACGACAGATGGTGGTCCCCAGCTATGTGCTGGCGGTGGAGATCGTTCCTACTTACGATTTGCAAAGGCCACCCTGCGTTTTTCAGAAGTCCCAGTATTGCGGCGTTCGTGCTGTCGTCGTCAAGATCCCGTTCTGCATTGTACGTGCCCATCTTCTGCAGGTCCAGGTGTCTGCGACTTCTCAACCACTTTGTGACCAGTTCCCGAATCCTCATGTTATTCGCGATTTCCTTCTCTTCGTTCGCCTCGGGGCCGCCGGCACCGCCTCGGGGCGTAGTCGGGTTCGCCCCATCCACATGGGCTGCGTGCCCAAAGGCATCCCCGCGCATGTCGAGATACCTGAGACTCATGGGCAACATAGCCAACAGCACGTACGTATCGTGAACCGTCAACCCACAATTCCTCACAGACATCGCTTCGAACGGAGCCTTTACTTCTTCTCGCTCCTCCGAACTCCCACTCGCTCGACCACTTCGAGACTGTTCTGAGACCCTTATGACGCCCTTCGACACGAGATCCGCAGCATTGCCCATTGCCTCCTTTTCATTTTTCGCCAACGCGCCCGCCACATTGGGCAAGTTCATGAGCGGCAAAACTGAGACGTCAAGGTATGACATACCGGGTGCCATCTGTGCCGCTGTCATGGGCGGCAATGTGGTAGTGGTGGTGTCACTGAGACCATGATCGGAGGATGTACTTCCCGTTTTCGAAGAAGGAGGCAACCGCAGCGTGCAGGAGTCGAGATCTAATTCCCGCAGATGCGTTTGGCGGGTCCAACCCTCACATTCAAAGATGGCTTTCAACATGCCTGCACTTGCGTTTTTCACGCTAAACCAACGCAGATGGCGCGGAAATCCGGTCTGCAACGCAGCGTGCACTTCGGGGCCGACCACGTGCTCGTGGCGGCTCTCCGGCGAAAACACAACCGAGAGACCGTCGATGCGGTTGCGCGGCCACGACCGCATCAGCTGCGCGAACCGTGCCATGCGAGTTTTTGCGCCCGTATGCGCGGCTTCCTCGCCATCACTTTCTGAGGCCGCATCTGGCCTCAGAAAGTAGGCGTCCTTGCTAATCTCCCCATTCAGGTACCCTTGCAACACCTCCGACTCGGTCTGAAAACCCCATTTTAAAGGTTTATAGTCGGCGTACACTGTGTGTCCTGTGCTGCCACCGTGTTCCAGCGGACAGTACCGGCGCTCGGCCTGTGCGGGGTAATCTAGTAACGCGGGCGGTTTGCTCCTCAGGAGATACTCCGGCTCTTCGCCCTCAAATAAGCAGCCTGCGACAGCCTCGGCCAGAGCCTCCTTCCCCGATCGATGCATCGGGGGCGGTAGCCCGAACGCCTCGAACTCTTTGCCCGGACTCACGTACCGCAGATTCAAACCCTCGGTAATGCGCCACTGATGCCTGCTGTTCATGCTGTGACACGTGCTGGGCACTGCTGCCGTCGCAGCCATACGTGCCATTTCGCCGCACAAATGCTTGAACATCACCGGGCAACACACCTTGTCAATGGAAATGCTGGAGAGAGACTCGAACGTGGTGCCTGACAACCCGAGCAGGCGCAAACATTGAAAAATGTCTTCTTCAGATTGTGCATCCAATGTGCCGAAGTCGTCGTCGCATAGGGCATCCTTCTTGTGCGAGCCTGCTTCGTGGAATCTCCAGGGCGTCGCTTTCCGCTTCTTCGCCATCTGCTTCTCTGTGACCGCAATTCCCTGCAAATCTAAATGCCGCAACGGGCACCAACCGCGCTCTCGTCGGATGTCTTCCGCCACCTGTAGTTGCCGCGCGGCATTTGCTAGCTTCTTCGCCGACATCTCTTTCAACGCTCCAGCGACGTGTTCCAGCATGGGCGTTTGCTCACCGACTCGTGACCCATCCCCGACTTGGACGCACGGCTCGATAAACCCGGGCAGTAGATGGTGAGCAACCTGGACCGGCGATGACTGCGGCGACAGCTCCGGAATGGTTGAGGATGATGATGACGCTTTCGGCAAATTCATCTGAATATGGCAGCCACCTTTCATTAAGTCGTTCAAAATCTTCACGCCACCAGCGCCCGAGGCTCGGGCCTGCGAAGCGCGTGAGCCAACCCCTAAACTGCTCAAGAGCCTTTTCGACGTCGTCATGCTGCGCGAAAGCCGCATGCTCTTCTTCTTGCTCTCTGCGGTGGTAGTGTACGTAGCAGCATCCTCCGGCTTCTTTTTCAAAATCAGCTCGGTGCAGAGCAGATGGGTGCTTCCCGAGAGCAAGATAAAAGACAGAAACTCGTACACAAACGCCGAGATGTCAGGGTCTTCGTCGTCAAACATACCTGTGTTTTTTTTCGAACATACCTTGCGTATTTTTTTGAATAACAACGTTTCACTAGCATGGCCACCATGAATCAGCATGCCGTAAACTCCGCCATCATGCAGATCTCAGCACATACAACGCGTGGCAGGTAATGGTAGAGTGAAGAAGGATGTACTGTGAGTGCGTTTGCCCACTAGGCGTGTCAGTCTATCTAACTTGCGCTTTGCCGCGGTAATCTCTTGCGTCGAAGACATTTTCATTACTTCAACTGTAGAAATATGAAAAGCACGATGTGTATACTGAGTATAGGCGACGTCGCCTGATGTCGACTCGGGGATGAGCTTGCGCGCGAAACCATAGATTTGCTACTGCAACTCGCGGAGTTTTTGGTCGCTGATTTTTCAGCATGGAGAGCGAGTTTTTGCTGCAGGAGCACATCCTCCAAGTCGATCTCCAGCTCAATGCGGTACTCCCGAATGCCCCTGGTTTTGTTTCAGAAGTCTTCGCGACGTGCCCCTGACCTCAAAAAAAATTTTCCATGCCAAGACGAAGTACCAGACATAAGACGAAGTATCTGATCTCACGAAGCTGTACCCGATCATAGGATTTTACGAAGATAGCTTGAATTATGCCACGACTCGGAAGGTCGGAAAATCGTAAAAAAACTTGTATGAAATCAGCGAACCGGCCGCGGCCATGCTTGATTAGACGATCACGCATTGCAACTGCGCGCCGAGCGCCGCCGTCGTAGCACTTCTGGAGCTCCTCCCGCGTGCGAATAATGTGGTTGATCTGGTGTATGTCGAATAGTACTGTATGAGTTGTGCTGTGTGCAGTATTTGTGACAGCCACTTCACACAAGCTGCTCCATCCTGGCACAATGCCTCATCATGAATGAAATCGCAGCACCCAACAGGCCTCTCCACGAATCAAGATCAGCGCGGGCTCTACACACTGTATATGATCGAAGCTGAGGTGTGCTGAACAACAGTAATAGGGATGAAGTACCTGGTCCAAGCGTTGCTGCTGCTCTTGCGACAGGACAGGGTTTCTTTGATCTTCGCTTGCATCGCAAGATGCAACGAAGTGCAAAATGTCCACTGGGGCCTCCGAAATCCGCGCGAGTCCACGGTCGGGGGCAGCAGCGAAGATGTTTGGTGCGGAGGCAGCAGCGCCAGGGGCTTTGATGGATTTCCTCTCGACGTGCTTCATCGTTTGTTTCCTACTCAGCAACTGCGTTTCCAACGCTTGCGCGCCCTCGGTATGGGCCGGACTATGGAATGGGTGCTCGGCTGTACCGATGACGGGGGTCTCGTAGGTTTCGGCGACATGCTGCAGATGCTGCTTCGCGTCTCGCAGTTGCGCTATACCTACGCCGATGGGACCCACTGCGTCATGCACGCCTTCAGAGTGGTCCACGGTCACCACGTGCTTCAGGTGCTGCTTTTCGTTGCTCAAAGCTTGCGCGAGTTCGCTTTGCACCCCCCCTTCTTGTGACTCGTCGTGGTGGTCCAAGGAAGTGAAAGTGCTCTTGAAACATCTTTTCACGCGGCTCTCATCAAACATCGCGTCCCCAAGCGGCCCGCTGAACGACACCTGGAGGTTATTTCGTTATAATATTCACCTGCTGTGACACATGACACGAACTGAAGCTCTTGCCCCCCGTGGTTCATGTTCCACATTCTCGTGGTCATGTTCCACAAACTGAACGTTTCTCGTGGTCATGTTCCACATTCTCATCGGCTTTGGCGCTGGCGGTTCAATTGCTGGTGCGAGTGTTGGGGATTTCATTGGGAATCCGTTCTACTGGCACGCAGTGCCATTAGGTGTTCTAGCGGTGGGCCAATCCTTCGGAATGCCGCTCTTCATGTTCATCTCGGGCTACTTCACGCCGTCTTCCCTGAAGCGCAAGGGCGTTCACGAGTTCATCAAAGACCGCCTCGCCCGGCTCGGAATCCCGCTGGCGGTCGCGTATTTCGTGCTCTATCCGTTGTGTGTCAGCTTCGCGATTAACGTGATAGCTGGTGGCAAGGCACGCATTTCGGTACCGCCTGTTTCGCCAGCGAAGGCAGGGGCAGCGAAGTCAGGGGCAGATGTGTCTACTGCGCCGCTCATCTCTGCGTGGACCTACGCACCAGCTGTGGGGGTCATGTGGTTCCCGCAGTTGCTGTTGTATCTGAGCGTGGCGTACGCACTCCTATTTCCGACGGGCAGTATGCTCGCAACTTCGGCGGGCGGCGCCACTCGCAAGTCAAGCCGCATCAAGCTTCCGGTGACCTGCTGGTATTATCTGACTGTGCTACTAGACACAGCATCACAGTAAAGTGCCAATGCCATCTGCGAAACGTGATATGCGAACAGGTTTGAGCCATGAACGCGTACCAGGGTTTATTACCACGATCGGGGATAAATTTAACGTATCTGGGAATAGTTCGCGTGAGCGAATGCAGAGGCGTGACGTAGGGCTCCACAGATGTCTGAAATTAAGTTCATAGTGAACAGGCATCACCGCGCACAGGCGCAGGTTCCATGCGCCGCATGAGGGTTTTTCGCAGCATGGTTTTTGAAAAACATTGTCAGGTTTTCTCTCACAAAGCTCGCATTTGGCATGGCGGTTTTGCAGGGGGCGCAAGTGGTCGCGAAGTTTGAATTTCTGAACGCGCCAGTGACGACCGGGGGTGCGATGTGCGACATAGTATTCTTCTTCGCTGGGTGTCTGGCCAAAGAAATGGATTGGTTGCGCGAGATAGCAGAATGGCCGAGGGCACGCGTGTGGGGCAATTTCGGGGCGCTAGTTGCTTCGTTGGTCGCGGTACTACTTGCTGACTAGAACAATAATTTTTTTTGCCGGCACTTGACTAGCGCCGGCGCTCTGCTTTGTTCGTGTTGCGCAGACGCACTCTTCGGTACAATGCTCTCGATGCAAGGATTGGTGCGCTCTACTTTTTTTTCAGATGCGCATTGCGAACACCGGCTAAGCCGACATCGCTCTAGCATGAAATCATGTGGCATTGCATTGCAGCTACTACTTGCATGCGACATTCGACGACAACTGACAGTGGTTCATCGTGTGCGTCTTTGTCGGCCCGCAGATGGCTGAGGCGCGTCCCGGTGGCGGGGTAGAGCTGGATTTATGGAGTGCGTGCCTGATATCTCTGTTGGGCTCCTGCACGATGTTCACGATGAGTCTCTTTATTCTGAACTTCTTCTCGAAGTATCTGAACTTCACGAACGGGTACGTG
>JACLAC010000991.1_pt1 | contig 11240 bp, 8 predicted proteins | sample 8027881 | NCBI WGS metagenome assembly JACLAC01 (sample SAMN15725517, study PRJNA655200) | protist metagenome | isolation source: fluorescence activated cell sorting (FACS) single amplified genomes of... | place: Spain: Blaines Bay Microbial Observatory, Mediterranean Sea | collected 2016-01-19 | reverse complement strand
CTCAAATGCGCCCTCCCCTTGGGTCCTGGCCGGGTTTGGGACACTAAATCCCTCGGTGGGGGCGTCTCCGCCCAAACCAGATCCTCCCTTTTGACAACTGTATCTTGAGCCTGCAGGGCGAAGATCGGCTCCGGCCAGCCAAACAGCCCTGCCTTGGGGGTTGATGAGGACGAGCAGGATATCGTATTTGCTTGGGGGAATGAGAACTTTTCTTGTGTCTTTAATCCTCTGCTGTTGGGGCGCTCACGATGGGGCTGCATTTGAAATTGCAGCCGCTAAGTCCGAGGGACGCTGGAATATGTTGATGCTCGAGGACAAATTCACGAAGAAGCGGATGGTGACGATGACGGGAAGAAAGGAGGCTATTCGGCCTTCATTGAAAGGGCTACAAGCCATCGCAATCTCTCCTAATCGCCAAACGCTGAAGGAAGACGGCAGCTTAACGCCGAGCAAACTAATTAGCATTGTAGACCACAGGAACGAAACCCTTGTTGGCCCTGCCTCTGCTCAAAAACTAATAGGGGTCATCATTGATGACGTTACGATCGACCTTAGCAGCGATACATGGATGAAGGATTTGATATCGACGATGTTGAAAGGTAAGGAGATAACAATTCGGGTAGAAAGTCATGCTTCAGGCGAAAGGCGAGTAGTCACAACTAGCGCACCCCTCGAAGGTTTCGCAGCATGCTGGGGCGCTGTCCCTCAGGACCTCATAGACTTGGAGACGAATACGGCTATCGCGAACAGTGTAAGGCGCGATCTGGACAGCGCTCGACTCGAGCAAGACTTGATAGACAACGGGCCACAGAACCGCGAATGGACGAGCAGCGATGGCTCAGCAAAGTTCGAGGGAATTCTCACCTCTTACGAGAAGGCTACTGGAAAGGCTAAAATCAAACGCGAGAAAGATGGCCGCATCTTTGCGATAAATAAGGACCGGCTTTCGGCAAGTGATCAAAGCTACCTTAACGTCGTTGGCAAATTAGGCCGAATCCCATTCCTTTCCCCCGCTTTTCGAAAAAAGCTTCAGAAGTAAGCTTTGGCAACCTAGGAGAGCGAAGCCGTGACCCTGACGGGCGCTGCAAAAAAAGAGGCAGTCTTCTCAAGGAGTGAGATCGCAGAGGCCTAGGTTCTAAGTTTTGTTTTTGATGCAGGGCCTTGGATCTCACTCCGTTGATTGACTGCCTGTTACTCTCCCTACCGTGGCGCCGCAGGGTGATTTTTTTCTTTTTCCAGGTTTTCCTCACATACCGGCGGCCCCTGAATCGTGGCCGGGCTTGGGGCACTCATTGTCCTGGTGGGAGCGTTTCTGCCTGAGCCGAACCCTCGCTTTCCGGCAACTGCCTCTTGAGTGCGCGGGGAGAAGGCGGCCTCCCGTCGGTCCAGGGTGCTCTGCCGGGGCTTGATCTGCCACGCGTAGTGTGCTGGCTAGGGAGTGCTCGTCAAATTCCGCACCACCCCATGAAGAAAACAACGGTCTCTCTGCTGCTCCTGGGTGGCCTGATGGCAGGTCCCGCTCTCGGAAATGAAATAGTGGTCGAAACCACCGGGGATGTGAATGCGACGCTGACCTACTCGATTACAGGGGGCCAGGTCACCATCCAGGATTGCAACCAGACCGTGTCCGGGGTGCTTGTCATTCCCGCTACCCTCGAGGGATTGCCGGTGACCTCGATCGGGGACAACGCTTTCTGGGGATGTAATCAGCTGGTCCGTGTGGATATCCCCAGCGGGGTCACCTCCCTTGGGGAAGAGGCATTCCGTTCCTGCAGTCGCCTTACCAATGTGCGCATCCCGGACAGTGTCACGTCCATGGGAGCTGGTGCTTTTTGGGACTGCAGGGAACTGTCCAGGTTGATTATTCCTGCCCGGGTCACATCTATTGCGCAATTCCTCTTCAATGGATGCTCCAGCCTCACCAGCGTAACGATACCAGATGGCGTGAACCTGATTGGGACTTTAGCGTTTGGCAGATGCATCAAACTTACCCGCGTGGTTGTCCCTGAGGGAGTGACGTTAATTGAGGACTCTGTCTTTGCAGGGTGCTCCGGCCTTACCACCGTGAGCCTTGGGCAGAATGTTACCTCGATTGGACAAAGGGCCTTTTACCAGTGCAGCGGTCTCATCAGCATCGACCTTCCGGAAGGGCTGACTACAATCGGCAGTGGCGCGTTCGATTTCTGCATCAGCATGGAGAGCCTGACCATCCCTGCCAGTGTGACGTCGATTGGCAGTTCCGCCTTCTACAACTGCAGGAGCCTTGTCAGCGTGACGATTCCAGCAACTGTATCCTCGCTCGGGAATCAGGCGTTTGCGCGCTGTATCGCACTCACCGACCTCCATATATCCGAAGGCATCACGTCGCTTGGGGATGGAATGTTTCTTGGGTGTTTTGCCCTCGAGAGGGTGGATCTCCCCGAGAGTATTACCTCGCTCGGAGATGTCGCGTTCATGGACTGCCGCGCTCTCACCGTTGTGAACTTCCTGGGGTCCGCTCCCTCGGTCGGACGGCTTACATTCGGATTCTGGGGCGGTCAACTCAGCCTTCCGGGGCTGGAACGAGCCGCTTCTGCCCAACCTCAGTATGTGGCCTCTTTTGGGGGCGCGGGTGCCGATTGGAATGGGTTTACCGTTGGGATTTCCGCTCCCTCGCTGGCCCCCCCGCAGCTGGCGATTTCATCGTCCCCGACCGGTCTCTTGTTTGAAATGTCCTCCCTGACGGTTGGCCAGGCATATGATATTGAAACCAGCGGCGACTTGGAAAGCTGGGCTCCCTTCCGCTCCATTGAGGGGAAAGAAGGAGCCTACTCCTTCAACATCGCAAGACCTGCAGCGGCAAAAAGATTTTACAGGGTTATTGAGACAGGCCGGTAAAGGTCCTCCGCACGGGCAGTTCATAAAATCAGAACGCTAACCTGCACGAAGCCCCCGTGCCCGCGGCAGTCGGATTCTCCCGGCGCCTTGTCCGGCTCCTATTCCTCGGGAGAGCTTTTCTCCGGGCCGGCCTTTTCCTCCTGCCCTGCAGGAGCGTCCGACTGGTCCAGGATTCGAACCCGGGACAGGGCGACAAAGGCGAGGAGCGCCATGACCACGATCGCCACCAGCGCCGGGGTCATCCCGGCCTTTGTCCCGGATCCCATGGCGTAGAGAGCGCACAAGGACCCGGCCGCCACGAGGATGCCGAGCAAAAAGGACAGCGAGTAGGACCGAGGGTTTCCCTTCCACCTCCGGTAGATGCAACCCGCGATGAACAGGGTAAACATCACCAGGAACAGCAATGCAAGGGCGGGGAAGATGACCGCGATTGCCCCTTCGCCGAAGATCAGCGCCACCGGGAACGCCGCCACGAAAAAAATCAGGAAGATGGTGGGCCAGCACCCGGTCCGGAGCGGGGTGTGAGGATGAGGGGCTCCGCAATGCACGCACGGCAAGCGACCTGCCCCGATGAGCCCGCGGAAGGGGGTCAGCTCCCCACATTTCTCACAGGGCATTTCCTTGGGTACTTCCGGCGGCGTCCAAAGGCTCATGATCTTCCTTTCCGGGATCCGGATGCGATTAGAGCACGCCCCTTGAACTAGTGCGACCACATATCAGGCCAGCTTGCCGGGCCGTGATCGCCCAGCGCTGTTCCCTTCCACCGGGTTACGGATCGGGTCCGGCGCGCGGCTGACCCTAATTTGGCCTGTCCCGAACCGGCTTGCATGCTCTAGCGTTCGCTCATCATGAGAGTCTCCTTCTGCGCGTTGGCCTTCCTGATCCTCCCCGCCGGGTTCGCCGGAGCGGAGGAGATCCTTGTTCCCGCCGGAGGGAAAACGGAGTGGCGCTACCTCGACGGCAGGGCCGCTCCGGGTGAGAACTGGACCACCTCCGGTTTCGATGATTCCGGATGGAAGAAAGGCAAGGCTCCCCTCGGCTACGGCAAGGACGGACTGGGAACCGTCATCCAGTTTGGTGATGATCCCGCGGACAAGCCCATCACCGCCTACTTTCGGAAAACCTTCAGGGTGGGGCCCAGGGAGAAGCACGACTTCGCAGAACTTGGTCTCAGCGTCACCTACGACGACGGCGTGGCAATCTACCTCAATGGCACGGAGGTGGCCCGGGATAATCTTGAGGCCGGCAAGCTCACGGCCCGAAGTCGCGCCACCCGCGCCATCAGGGAGAGCAGCGAACTGAGCATCCGGATCCCGGCCGCCAGCCTCAAGCAAGGGGCCTTGAACACGATTGCGGTAGAGGTCCACCAGTCAGGCCCCTCCAGCAGTGACCTCCATCTCGATCTCAAGCTCTCCGGACTCGCGGAGGGTGAGGCCCCAAGCCTCGACCCCTACCGGGAGGGAATGCGCGCCCTTCGGCGCGGCAATGCCGAGGAGGCCGCCCGCCTGCTGGCCCGGATGGCGCCGGACCATCCGGAATACGCCAGCACCATGGCGATGCTCGGGTGGCAGGTCTTTGCGGAAGGGCTGGGACAGCCGAAGCGCGGATTGCCCTTCGTGAAAAAGGCCTACGAGGTGGCCCCCACGGACCGGCAGGTCGTGCGCGCCTACATCAAGACCCACGTTCTCTCCGGGGTGCTCTTCGACCCCGCAGCCATCGCCCGGGAGCGAAAACATCCGGTTGCCGCCGAACACAGGTTCCTCGTCACCCGCCCGGAGCTGAAGGACTCGGAGCTCGTCCCCCGCAGGGAGCTGGAGGAGGATCTCGACTATCTCGAGCACGTGCTGGTGAAATGCTTCTCCTACCTGGAGCTACGCCCGGTGGACTACCGCGGGGCCCTCGATGCCATCCGGGGTTCCCTCGCTGATGAAACCTCCCTCAACCAGTTCCGCCTGCAGCTGGCCAAGTTGATCAGCCTCTTCTGCGACGGGCATGCCAGGCTCGCCACCCCTCATGCTGAATACATGCCCCGGGGTTATGCCCCCTACGTGGCGGGAAGTTACAAGGGCCGGGTCTACCTTTCCGACGGCAAGGAGTTCCTGGACCAGAAGCACCCCTACGTGAAGACCATCGACGGGCGCCCGCTCGCAGAGTGGATGGAAGTGGCTTCCTATATCGTGGTCAAGGAGTCTCCCCAGTGGAGACTGCGCCAGTCCCTCCAGATGCTCGCCTACGTGAACTATATCCGCGCCGAGCTCGGGCTCCCGCGCAAGGAGGCCATCGCGCTTGAGCTCGAATCCGAGGACCGGAAGAGCACCCGCAAGATGGAAGTCGACATTGCCCGACGCCCGAAAAGGGGCGTGGAATTCCCGGATGGAGAGAGCCGCCGGATCGGGGAGGTCGGGTATATCCGGCTCCCCCAGATGACGGGAAGCGCACGCTTCCTTTCCCAGCTCGACCGGTGGATGAGCCGGCTCAAGGATACGAGGGGGATGATCATTGATGTTCGGGGTAACCCGGGGGGGTCGAAGAATATCCTGCTGACCCTGATGCCTTACTTCCTCAAACCCGGAGACCCGATGCGCATCATTGAATTCTCGGCCTACCGCAAGCCCATGGAGCTCCCAAAGCCGATGCCTGACGGCTTCAACATGTCCTCCATGTCCGCCCAGCCAGTCACCTCTTCCCACTGGAAAACAGACGCCCAGCGAAAGTTCATCGGCGAGGCCATCCGCAAATTCAAGCCGGCTTGGCCCCTCCCCGCGGGGAAATTCAGCGACTTCTATGTTCTGGCTTTCGACTCCACCATGAACCCGGAGGCCTACTACTATGACAAGCCCCTCATCATCCTGCAGGACAGCGGTTCCTTCAGTGCCAGCGACATCTTTCTTGGCGGGTTCAAGGGCCTGCCCAACACCACCCTGATGGGAACAGCTAGTGGGGGAGGGAACGGATGGATGGACAGTTACACCCTCCCCAACACGGAACTCGAGGTAGTCCTGTGCCAGACCGCAAAATTCCGGCCCACCGGGGAGCCCTACGATGGGCTCGGGGTTCCTCCCGACGTGGTTATGAAGGCCACCCCGCAGGACCTGATGGGGCAATCGGACAGCGTCCTTGAGGCCGCCCTTCAGCGTCTCGCCAAATAGCAGGGAAAGGCTACAGCTTCAGCCTCACGCCAAGAATGACGTGCTTCTTCATCTCAATCTGCGTGTCCCCTCCGATCTGTCTCTCATAACTGAGGGTCAGGGCGAGGTTCTCGCTGAAACGGTAGCCGGCCACGACCTCAACGAGGTCGGAATGCTTTTCCGGGAGATCGCCGCTGACCCCGTCTGTATTGAAGTTGGTTGACGTATCGAGGGCAAAAATGCGGGAATAGTTTGCCCCGAAAAACCAGGACCCTCGTTCCCAGGAAAGGCCTACATTGGCAAGGAGGCCATCGGTCTCAACGGACCTCGCCAGAAGGTTCTGCCAGTTGTAGCCCCCGGCGAGATGCAGGGAGAGGTCCTCGGTAAGGTCCATCTTCCGGTCCAGGGTGAGTCGAAAATTCTGGTAGATATCAAAATCCGCAACCTCATATCGGCCATTTATGCCAAGGTTATCCGTGTATTGATATTCCAAGCCGGCCATGAAGCCTTCCCCATCGGCAGCCAACCCGGTGCCCACAAGTTCTCCCAGCCCATGGATGATTCCGAACTTCACGTGAAAGTCCCCGGGTTCCGCATTGGACCCGATTTCTGCATGGGAGGAACCCATGCCAAGAACAGCAGCAGCGATGATAGGGTAGAACTGTTTCACAACGGCGGGGTCGTCGGGAATATCCTCCGGGATGTAAAGGGGAAAGCTCTTCCTGACCCTTTTTAGTTAGCGCTCCGGAGCCCATGCGGCCTCGGTCAAGCGGCAAGCTGAAACACGCGCCCCTCTAGTATGAAGGTAATTTGAGGAACCCGAATCCGGAGTCGTCCACCGCGATAATGACTCCACCGTCCAGGGTCAGGGCCAGATCTTCCCCAGCCCAGTCACCTTCTTCGGCCTCATAGGTCGCCTGCCATTCCAGCTCCCCGGTGGGACCATACTTGATGACATAGGCCTCCCATTGGTCGGACTGGTCCGATCCGATTGTTTCCGAGTAACTGCGGTATTCATCCCCCGTTCCGGCCGTGAGAATACAGCCTCCGTCCGGGGTCGCCCTGACCCCCCACGCCTCATCATGAATATACCTCGGGTCGAAGCCCCGGGGGTTTCCCTGTTTTTTCTCCCAGAGAAGCATCCCGTCCTGGTTGAGCTTCATGGTGTAGGTCTGCCAGTTCTGGGTTCCGGACAGGGTGTGCCCGGTGAGGAAGATCGCGCCGTCCCGTCCCAGGTCCATTCCGAAACAGTGATCATCACGGTCGCCGCCGAAGAGACGCTTCCAGGTCCGGTTGCCGGTCGCATCCAGTTTGAGCACCCCGAAATCCAGGTTGTCATCTTCATTCCAGACAAGACCCGAGACGATCAGGGACTCCTCGTGCCTCGCAACCCGGTAGGCCTGCGCGAGGTCATCCCGCAGGCTCTGCCCTCTCTCCTTGTTCCCTTCCGGGTCAAGGAAGGCGAGATATCCGCGCCCCTCGGCGAAGAATGTGTTCTCCCGGTCCTCCGCATTAGTGTAACCGACCGCCACCATCCCGTCCCGGGTCACCACGAGGTGCTCGTAAGCGTCATAGCCGCCATTGCTGTGTGATCTTACATAACGGGCTTCCCCGGTGGCCTTGTCTACTTTCAGGATCGCACTGTTCCGGTTGATCGCTCCCACGATGAGATAGCCATCCTCAACCTCGAGGGCCGAATTCCCGAGATTGTAGCTGCCATGACTCGAGGCCCCCGTAGAGCGGTTGGAATACTCCTTGCGCCAAGCGAGGTTCCCGGAGGCATCAAGTTTTACCGCGAGGATTCGGGTGTTGGGCAGGAACCCAGTCTCCCCCACCTGCAGGTAACCCCCGTCTTCACAAGCAATGATGTAATGCCCATGCGCTTCCTCGCCAGAACCACCGTAGGAGCGAAACCAGGCCGGAGCCGGCGGCAGGGAGCGGGTCCGGATCTGGAAGAACCGGCGATCGGGCGCGCGGCCGGCCGGATTGTCTACCAGCACGCGGGTCCGGCCCTCAAGGCCCTGAACCCGGGTCAGCATCGAGAAAACCCTGAGGTCCTCGCTTCCATGAACCTCGTAAACCGTATCTCCCCTGCTTTCGAAGGTGATCTCTACCTGCCCGGCAGCCACGACCTGCAGGCTTAAGATTTCCCCGGCGTGTGCGGGAGAGAACCCGGGAAAGACGAGCAGTCCCAACAGGACTTTTCTCCATACCCAGCGATGCATCACCCATTCTAGCACCGAACCAGTTGATGCGATACTGTTTTGCAGGGCACCCTCCAGACCGTTTCCTCTCGATGCAACGAGCTCCCGAGCTACCATCCCTTTTCGTAATGGCACGGCTCATTCCTCTGGCTCTTTCCCTTATCGCCCTCCAAGCCGCCCTGCCGGCTACCGCAAAACCCAACGTCCTCCTCATCATGGCGGACGACCTGGGATACTCGGACCTCGGCTGCTACGGCGGAGAAATCGACACCCCTCATCTGGACAGCCTCGCCAGTGGGGGGCTGCGCTATAGCCAATTCTACAATACGGCCCGGTGCTGGCCTACCCGCGCCGCCCTCCTGACCGGTTACTACGCCCAGCAGGTCGGACGCGACAAACTTCCCGGAGGGAAAAACCGCGGATCCCGCCCCTCCTGGGCTCCCCTCGTTTCGGTTGACCTGAAGCGGGCTGGCTACCGCTGTTACCACTCGGGGAAATGGCATATCGACGGAATGCCCCTGAAGAATGGTTTTGATCTCTCCTACTACCTCAAGGACCAGAGCCGTTTTTTCAGCCCCCAGGTCCACTGGGAAAACGACGTGAAACTTTCCCCCGTGAAGCGAGGCTCCGGCTACTACGGAACCATCGCGGTGGCCGATGCCGCCATCTCCCATCTCAAGGACCACGCCGACAACCACGCTAATAAGCCCTTCTTCCATTACGTCGCTTTCGCCGCCCCCCATTTCCCCCTGCACGCCCTGCCGGAGGATATCGCCCGGTGCGTGGACCGCTATGCCGGGGGGTGGGACCAGATCCGGAACCAGCGCTGGAAAAAGGTTCAGGAGCTCGGAATCGTGCGCGGGATGCTCTCCTCCGTGGAGAAAGAGATCGGCCCCCCCTATCACTTCCCCAAGCACCTCGAGATCCTCGGTCCGGGCGAGGTCAATCGCCCTCTCACTTGGGACACTCTCACCAGGGAGCAGCAAGTCTTCCAGCAGACCAAGATGGCCATCCACGCCGCCATGATCGAGCGCATGGACAAGGAGATCGGCCGGATCCTCCAGCAAATACGAGCGATGGATGCGTGGGAGAACACCCTCGTCATCTTCCTCTCCGACAACGGAGCCAGCGCTGAGGTCATGGTTCGCGGCGACGGACACGACCCCAGGGCCAGCGCGGGATCGGCCCCCACCTACCTTTGCCTCGGCCCTGGCTGGTCCACCACCTGCAACACCCCCTTTCGCCGCCACAAGACATGGGTCCACGAGGGAGGTTGTGCTACCCCCTTCATCGCTCACTGGCCCGCAGGGATCAAGGCGCGCAACGCATTGCGGGGTACCCCAGCCCATGTCATCGACCTTGCCCCGACCCTTCTCGATCTCGCTGGAGTAACGCCCCCCGGGAAAGTGCCCTCCCCCGGGCGCTCCCTGAGACCTACCTTTGCAGGCGACGGGGAAGCACTGCACAAGGAGCTCTGGTGGCTTCACGAGGGCCACCGCGCCCTGCGCCAGGGGGACTGGAAACTGGTCGCCGCCAAGGGAGACCCATGGGAACTCTACAATCTCGCCAGGGACCGGACCGAGACCCGGAACCTTGCTGATCGTCATCCGGAACGGGTGAGGGCCCTTGAAAAACGCTGGCAGAGCATGGCCGCCTCTTTCCGGGAGGCCCTTGCGGACGGCAAATAATACAACCATCCTGCAGAAAACTCGCTTCTTGCATCAGGCCTCCTCACCCCTAGAGTGCCGACGTCAGGGGCCGTGGAGGGACGGCTGGTGAAATCCGCCAGGTCCGAAAGGAAGCAACGGTAGCCTGTCCGGCTTTGCCGCGGCTCCCTGGCACTTCTCTTCCGCTGAAAACAAGCTTCCCTCTTACCGCTCAGGCCCCGGGATTCAGGTTTAATTCTTCCACGATCCCAAGGCAGGACTTGGCCTGCTTCACAAAGGACAACGCGATTGCGTTTAGCTGCAGAACGTCCGATGCCGGCTTCACAGGGTTGGGGTCAAACCAGTCCTTTCCTGTAACGCGATTGGGGATTGCGATCATGAGTTGGGAGTTCCTGAAGGCAAAACGCACTCCGCTTCCCCGGCTGGCCCGGAATACCAGCATCCGCTGCTTCAATCCCGGGGTAAGGAGGTCGGCGGCCTCTCCCGGATCGGCCGCGTGAACGACAAACATTTTCTCGAAATCCGAATTGTCTACCTGCTCCAGGCTTTCCTCGAACGTCTGATCCGAATGCGTCCGCAGCTTTCTTGTCGAGAACACAGACCAGACCCCCGGCGGGTTAGAGTTCACTGAGCGAGGCTCCACCACCACCGGCGCCCGGAATGGCCTGGGAAAGTCCGCGATCACGAACCACCCACAAAAGATCTCAGTCGATATCATCTCTCCGGAAGAGCCCTCAGTCTCTCGCATTGCCTGAACTTCCGCCATCTGGACCTGCGTGGCCCCAACCTTTCCCTCGAGACAATCCTCCGAACAGTAATGCGAGTAGTCTCTGCCCGAGAAGAATCCAGCTAAGAGAAACCTCTCCTGCGGGACCCCCCGGTCAGGGCGATACTCAAGATCGAGGTCCAGGCTCCTGAGCAGGTGCGGCCCCACCACTTTCTTATATTCCTGCGCGTAACTCCCATCTCCCTTGTCTTCCTTGATCAGGCAGCCGCCGTAGAGGGCGTAGAGGACCAGGGCACCCATCGCAAGGAGCAGGGGGGCCACCGGCGGAAGGGTCTTCCAGAGAATCATGAAAAGGGCAACAGCGGTAACAACGATCGCCCCTCTCACCAGCCAGTTCCTCCTGCGTAGCGCGACTACCGTATCCTTCCGCAGGGCTTCCAGTCGCTTGAGCTCCTCCTTCAGTTCCTGACGGAGAACAAACTCGTTGAAATACTTTTTTGTATGTCCCCCCATGTCTAAAAGATCCTAGGGAATTATTTCCCCGGATCCTCTCAGGCCACGATATCAGCCAGAACCCGTCCAAAAACATCGGTAAGTCGGAAATCGCGCCCGGAGTGGAAATAGCTGAGTTCCTTGT
>JACLAC010000734.1_pt1 | contig 11240 bp, 4 predicted proteins | sample 8027881 | NCBI WGS metagenome assembly JACLAC01 (sample SAMN15725517, study PRJNA655200) | protist metagenome | isolation source: fluorescence activated cell sorting (FACS) single amplified genomes of... | place: Spain: Blaines Bay Microbial Observatory, Mediterranean Sea | collected 2016-01-19 | reverse complement strand
ATCCGAAAGACCATCTCCATCGCTATCTGGATTGTTTGGATCTGTGGGATTCGGAGAATTAAATTCATATCCGTCATCAACACCATCGCCATCCGTGTCAGAATTATTCGGATCTGTTTGATGAGTATTGATTTCATCTCCATCATCTAAACCATCGCCATCTGTATCGGAATTATTCGGATCTGAGCCGTATGTATTGACCTCATCTCCGTCGATTAAACCATCACCATCCGTATCTGGATTGTTTGGATCTATACCATCTGCTATTTCTGTACAATCGCCAATACCATCGCCATCTGAATCAAAATTGAGAGGATCAGTTCCATAAACTAAAGTCTCATCTCCATCCGAACAACCATCGCCATCCGTATCAGAATTATCCGGATCTGTCTCAGAAGGATCAATCGATCCATCAAGATTTACATCCTCTTCTCCATCTAAAAGTCCGTCGCCATCACTATCTGGATTATTTGGATCAGTGGTCGTCGTGGGATCCAAATCTGGAACAAAAATAGATGAATCAGTATCTGGTGTTGGTGTATTTTCTCCAAGCTCCTGCCCATCGGTCAAACCATCACCATCAGAATCTACATCATTTGGATCTGTTTGATAGGTATTGACCTCAGTGCCATCATCAATACCATCATTATCCGTATCCACATTAAGCGGATCCGTTAGAGAAGTATTACATTCTTCAAAATCGGAAATCGAATCAGAATCAGAGTCAATATTCGGATCGTCAATCGTTAGCGTAAAGATCGATGTCTGATCAGATTCTAAATAGGTATATGTATCAAGGAAGTTCTCATTTCCTTTCGATGCACTATCAAAATTACCCCAAGATCGAGCATTTACGTTCGGAACAACCGTGTCAGTATAATTTCCAGAATAGATACCCGTAACACCTGAGGATTCTAGTCCATACTGCCCATTTGGCATCGTGACAGCCGTCGATTGAACCTGAGAATCATCCCAAAACATTGTCAATCCAGATCGACTTAAACTTGAATCAACCTCGAAAAGGCGAAATCCTGGATACGAAGTCTCGATATCTGTTCCTACATAATGAAATTCACCTGCAACAACGGTCAATTGACAATCGTAATCTCCAAAAGGAACCGCTGATGAAAAATTATCTGTTCCATCCCAAGCAATTAAGTTTCCACCAGAAAACACATCGCCGGTAAGAAGTAAATCCGTTGAGTCTGTACCATCAAGAACGCCATCTTGATTTAAATCACACACAAATTGATAACGACCATCTAAATCCGTTTCAAAATAAATATCATAGCTACCAGAGCCCTCAAATGCAAAGGAATCACAATTATCCGGAATGGCCTCTCCCAAGAGAGAATTATAGGTGGAAAAATTCGAAACTTCAGGCGTTATCACAACATAGTTTGAATCTTCTGGTGGCAAAAGATAGACCTGATACTCCACCATATAGCTATTATTATCACCTGGTGTAGATTTTGAATTCGCGTCATTCACACCGATTGAATTTGCCGCAATTTGATAAACATAACCAGCCAATCCGTCGGCTTGGAGTTCAATTACAGCACTATCACTTCCTGCACCAATCGGAATTTTAGAATAAAAACTCGCATCAGTAGAAGCGGAAGAGGCAAACGAGCCTGCATCAAAATACCAAACGTACGACCAAACACGACCATATCCTGTTGCTGTTCCGGAAACATCAATCGACCAATAATTTTGTTTTTGACTGAATGTTGCTCCATACACGCCTACAGCTGTATTGGAATAACTATCTCCATTATTTAAGGTCGCTATCGCAGATGTTCCAGAGGAATAATCATATAAACTCAACGATCCTTGTCCCGTAAAGGAAATCGTTTCACCAGCATTCAAAATATCAATAAATACAAGTGTATCTATTTCTAGATCTTGACCAAATCCAGTTTGTGCTGTCCCTTCTGCAAAGGCAACTGAGGGAAATAACATTCCAGTAAGAAGACTAATTCCACATAGTGGATACAGTATATTTTTTTGCTTATTTTTTTTCATTATTCCCTCTAGCATAGTGCTTAGCTCTTAAACAAAAACGTCCAAAATTCTATCGTCACTATTTATGTATCCCTCATGTTAAAACACGAGGATTCCATGACAGATAAATTATAGAAGATAAATCTTTTCTTCGCAAGAAAAGATCCTCTTATTGGGAATAAAATTACATCTGGTGTTTTCGCCGGCGAAACCCTAGAAATCCAATAACCATTCCAAACCATGCTAAAGAATCAAACGGCACGACCTCACCCGTTGATGAGCACCCAGCATCTGCCTTCGTTGGATCTTTTCTCCAGAGATATTCATAACCATCTGACATGCCATCTCCATCTGTATCTGGATTAAAAGGATCCGTTCCTAACTCATACTCTTGTCCATCACGAATTCCATCACCATCGGTATCCCATTGTGTTGGAGATAATCCCAATTCATACTCTTCGGGATCAGAGATTCCATCTCCATCTGAGTCTGAAGAAGCGGGATCTAATCCTGCCTCAACTTCTTCTCCATCAGTAATACCATCACCATCTGTATCTGGATTTAGTGGATCCCAGCCATTATTTACTTCTTTTCCGTCTTTCACACCATCATCATCGGTATCAGGATCCAGAGGATCAGAATCTTCTGCTGGATCATAATAGCCATCACCGCCGAGTTCATCATTATCTTTTAGCCCATCATTATCGGAATCATTATCTGTAAGACTCATTCCTAACGCATACTCCACACCATCAGACACTCCATCATTGTCTGAATCAGTATCATTTGGATCAGATCCAAGCTGTTCCTCAATAAAATCAGATAACCCATCATTATCAGAATCGAAAGAATCGTCCCAAGGATCAAGAGGATCCGTTCCATCGGTAATCTCTTTCCCATCTGGTGTTCCACCACCATCGGTATCAATATTTGTGGGATCAGTGTTATAAACAGTCAGCTCTTCGTAATCATTAAGACTATCACCATCCGTATCAACAAGATGAATATCAGTACCTTCAATTAACTCTTCAGCGTCTAATAGTCCTTCGCCATCGCAATCATCATCCCAAGAGCAACCGCGGCCATCACCATCTAGATCATCTCCAGTTTCAACAGAATCAGGCCAGCCATCATTATCTGAATCATAGTCATTCGTATTCAAGCTTCCATCACCATCGGTATCTTCAGCACCTTCATGCTCATCTAAAACACCATCATTATCTGAATCTAGATCTACAAAATCACGGTCACCGTCACCATCAAAATCTTGTGATCCTTCTAGCTGATCGGAAACGCCGTCACCATCGGCGTCAAGATCTAAGAAGTTCAACTCGCCATCGCCATCAAAATCATCGAAAAATTCTGTGATATCGAGAACACCATCTCCATCGGAATCATCATCTATAATATTCGGGATTCCGTCACCGTCAAAATCCCCTGTTCCTTCGATCATATCTGGAATCGTATCGCTATCGGAATCAGTATCTTGTGGGTCTGAACCAAGACCTAGCTCCACTAAGTCTGAAATCGTATCTCCATCAGTATCACTGGTACGAGGATCAGTTTCTCCACTATCTACAATGCCATTACAATTCAGATCTTCCTCTCCATCGGCAAGTCCATCACCATCGCTATCAGTATCAAATGGATTCGTCTCTCCCGGATCAACGATTCCATTATGATTGGTATCTTCAACGCCATCAGAAATGCAATCTCCATCTGCATCCGTAAAGGTCGGGTCGGAGTCAAGATCGTCTCGAATACCATCTCCATCGGTATCCAGCATTCTCGGATCAGTCTCTCCAAAATCAACAACGCCATTCTGATTAGCATCCTCATGACCATCAAGAAGTGTATCTCCATCAGTATCCGCGAGAGCAGGATCTGTTTCCATAGAAGCCACGACGCCATCACAATTAGAATCTTCAAGACCATCGGGAAGTAAATCGCCATCTGAATCAAGGAGTAATGGGTCTGTTTCTCCTGCATCAACGATTCCATTATGATTGGTATCTTCGACACCATCAGAGATACAATCTCCGTCTGAATCGATAATAACTGGCGAGGTCTCACCAAGATCTACCTGCCCATTATGATTAGCATCTTCAATTCCATCCTGAATTCCATCACCGTCTGATTCAATATGATAAGCAGATGTTTCTCCTGCATCCCATATACCATCGCAATCCTGATCTTCAAGACCATCGGGAATTCCGTCCCCATCCGAATCTGTGCTCGTTGGATCAGTCTCAAAATTATCAACATCACCATCGTAGTTTTTATCTTCTAAACCATCATTAATACAGTCGCCATCAGTATCAGCCATCGTTGGATCCGTTTCTCCAACATCGACGATTCCATTGTTGTTATTATCTTCGGTTCCATCTAATAGACCGTCTCCATCTGTATCTACATTGGTTGGATCCATCTCTCCTGCATCGACAACTCCATCTTGGTTCGCATCTTCGATTCCATCATAAACACCATCATTATCGGTATCTGGATCTCGAGGATCCATCTCACCGACATCATAAGTCCCATCTTGGTTGGCATCTTCAACACCATCTGACACCCCATCTCCATCAGTGTCAGCATCATAAGCCATTGTTTCACCCGGATCGAAGTTACCATCCAAATCGCTATCCTCTGTCCCATCGGGAATTCCATCGCCGTCAGAATCAGTAGAGGTTGGGTCTGTCTCTCCTGCATCGAATACTCCATTCTGATTCCGATCCTCTATCCCATCAGAGATTCCATCACCATCCGTGTCTGCAGATAATGGGTTCCAATCTAATCCATCTAAAATCCCGTCATCATCTGTATCTGGATCAGAAGCATTCGTTTCGCCGGCATCCCAGCTACCATTACAATTACTATCCTCTTCACCGTCTAACAGACCATCACCATCTGAATCTAAGCTCAATGGATCCGTTTCTCCTGGATAAATGAGCCCATCACCATTAAGATCTTCCAGACCATCAATTAGACAATCTCCATCAGTATCAGCCGTCGTTGGGTCTGTCTCATCTGAACTTATAATCCCATCGCGATTGCCATCTTCGACACCATCATTAATTCCATCACCATCAGTATCCACATTGCTTGGATCAGTTTCTCCAAAATCAATGATACCATCACCATTCGAATCCTCAACTCCATCTAAAATCCCATCATCATCAGAGTCTGGATCAGAGGGATCGGTTTCTCCCGCATCAACGATTCCATCGAGATTTGTATCTTCAACACCATCATCGATACCATCATTGTCAGTATCTACCAATGATGGATCGGTTTCTCCCGCATCAACAACACCATCACAATCTTCATCCTCCAGCTCATCTAAAATCCCATCGCCATCTGAATCTGTGCTGATTGGATTCGTTTCACCGACATCGACGATTCCATCGTGATTGGTATCCTCAACACCGTCAGAAATACAATCTCCGTCAGAATCAACACTCAATGGGTCAGTTTCATCTGGATCAACAACTCCATCTCCATTCGAATCCTCAACGCCATCAATTATACCGTCATTATCTGAATCTCTATCACGTGGATCCATTTCACCTGCATCAACGACTCCATCGAGATTTGTATCTTCAACACCATCATCAACACCATCATTATCGGTATCCGCTAATGACGGATCTGTTTCGTCAGCATCTAATGCACCATCGGCATCGGCATCTTCAATCCCATCTAAAAGTCCATCTGAATCAGAATCTGGATTCAGAGGGTCAGATTCTCCGACATCGACAATTCCATTGTGATTAGTATCTTCAACGCCATCGGAAAGACCATCCGAATCAGAATCGATACTTAAGGGGTCCGTTTCACCCGCATCAACAACGCCATCACGATTGACATCCTCAATTCCATCTTGAATACCATCTCCATCAGTATCTACGATTTTTGGATCCATCTCACCTGCATCAACAACACCATCGAGATTCGCATCTTCAACACCATCAGTGATATTATCGCCATCGGTATCAGAGCTGTAGAAGTTCAATTCACCAACATCCCAGACACCATTGGCATTAGCATCTTCGATCGCATCTAAAATCCCGTCGCCATCAGAATCAATAGATGTTGGATCTCCCTCATTTGGGTCTCTAATTCCATTCCGATTATAGTCCTCCCAACCATCGATAATTCCATCGCCGTCGGTATCAATATTGTTCGGATCGGATTCTGTTGGATCTACAATTCCGTCTTGATTTAAATCTTCTACACCATCTTGAATACCATCATCATCTGTATCGGTATCATTAACATCTGTCTCATCTGCATCAACGATTCCGTCTTGATTGGTATCCTCGATTGAATCTAACAGACCATCTCCATCCGTATCAGCATAGCAATCCGAAGAGCCCATCACCGCTTCTACCGTTGCCGACAGTCCATCTCCATCTTCATCGGTTAAATCAGTTCCAAAACCATCACAATCCTCATCAATTCCATCGCCACAAATCTCTGGCGCTCCCGGATAAGAAACTGAATCAGTATCATCACAATCACCATCATCTACTGAAAATCCATCGTCATCATAATCAAAACAACTCAAGGAGTACAAAGATGCAGTACTCAAAGAAAGCGTACTTGTAATAAATGTTGCTCCATCTTGCTGTGTAAGATCATACCCATTTCCTGTTAAATCAGTGAGAGTATTATCAAAAGAGTAGTGCGCCAGAAGATGTTCCTCTCTTCCGTCTAAAGCCTGATCATAAGCGCAATTAATGGTAGTCTCATCATGATAAGACCCCCAAACTCTAAGCTCTCCGATCTCTCCGACCCATTCATTGATCACCGTATCTGAAGCTGTGTTGATATCTCCTTCTGCTCCAACCCACCAAACATTAATTTGTTCGTTCCAATCTGGAGTATAGGTGATCGGAAAAGAGCCTACTTCTACACCATCTTCAGTAAAAGCAAGAGTATTCGAAACATCATCATAAGAAAGAGCAATATGGATCCACGTATTTGCAGAAATATTTGCAGGAGCAATCAATCCATCCTGCGTTCCATTCACAACATTGGAACAACCCGTCGCTGAGTTCGACTCTGAATCTTCAATTACAGCACACCAAAGAAAATTACCATTATCATTGAAGAAACTTATGTTGAGTAAAGAGAAGCCCAAAGTCGGGTGCTGCACTGCTAACACTGTCTGTGTTGTACTCATATCTGTCGTCATCACCCAAGTTTCTATCGTATAGGAATCACCTGGATTAGGACTTACTGTTGAGCTAATATCCCAGTAATCATCATTTCCATCGACAGAGCCTGTCGCTTGAGCGAATGCGACCTGCCATAAAAACCAAATCATAGAAAACATCGAACCCCACCTTTTCCCGATTTAGTCTAACACGATTTTAAGATATTTGAGTAGGTCCGAAAAAACAAACTTGTGTTAAAATTACACTTGCTTATCAAGAATATAGGTATAGAATAACACTCGTCTAGAAGATCTAAGAGTTTGGAGAGATGAAATGGATCCAATGATAATTGTAGTCATTGTAACAATTGTTGCTTGTTTTCTTCTCTTTCTGGTAGTTAAGAAAATTTTAAAAATCTTAGCGGCCATCATCGCTATCGTAATTACACTTGCGATTGCTAGTTATCTATTTTTTACGGGTGATGGTCAGCTTACAAAGGATTATTTACCGGAAGCTGAGCAAGAGAGGCTTGACCAATTTCGTACGCAGTCTAAAGAAAAATTAAAGGAAAAAGCAAGTCAAATGAAAGATGATGCGCTCCAAAAAGCAGAAGAACAGATTGATAAAGCCGTTCAACAATCAAAAGAAAAAATTGCCGATGATATATCTGGAAAACCGAAGCAACCAGAAGAAAATACATCCACTGAACAACCCGAAACAACAAACCCCTGAGACTATCATGAAAACTTTATTCTTATCTATTGCTCTCTTTCTCTGTATTTCACAACCTGCCTTTGCAGAGCCACCAACAGAAGAATCTGTTCGAGAGCTGTTGGATAAAACCAAGGCTGGTGAAGCGGCCGTACAAATGGTTAGCCAAATGATGCCCTCCATGAAAGTGATGGCTCCTGGAGCGCCACAAGAATTCTGGGACAGTATCGAAAAAGAATTTAATGCGGAATCTTTTATCAAGCTGGTAATTCCAATCTATCAGAAACATTTAACCCAAGCCGATATCGATGCCATCAATGCCTTTTATGATACCCCAGCAGGGAAAAATCTAATCGAAAAACAAGGCATCATCATGCAAGAATCTATGGCTGCAGGACAGTTATGGGGAGAACAAGTTGCCAATGAGGTCATCAAACGTCTTGAAGCGCAAAAATGACTTTCTATAGTCCCAAGACCTCACGTACCGCAACCAAAATCTGCTCATGAAACTGACCGTTACTCACAATTACACCTTTATTCTTAACCAAGGTGCGTCCCAGCGAAAAATCTAGTTTATTGCCGTAAATGTCAGTAACTCGACCTCCTGCTTCTGTGATTACTGCTACCCCAGCGGCATGATCCCAGATTTTTTCAACATAACCAGGACGAGTGGGCAAACGAAGGTAAATAGCAGCATCACCGCGACCTACCGCAGCATATTTACATTGCGAATCGATGCGATAGGGTTCCGTGGTAATTCCAAGTTTATTCGCAATCTGTGCGGAATGAGAATGAGAAGAATGTGCTTTTTCAACTGATTCACAGAAATTTGCCTCCGAAACACTCAAAACATTTGAAACAGAAACCCTTCCTTTTGAGACACCATCTAGGGAGAACATTTCTACCCCCTGACCTTTTGACGCCACAAAAATTGCTCCCTTTGAGTCACTCGCATTGGGTAAATTAGGACATCCTAAAATGCCCATTACCACTTCACCATCCTCGATCAAACCAAGTGCTATCGCATATTGATCTCCACGTAGAAAACCTTTTGTACCATCAATCGGATCTAGCACCCAGTGCCTACCAATAGAACCACCTTCATACACGCCTCTATCGATCGCATCCAAAGCAACTTCGCGAGATAATTTGGAATCAACAGCGTGAATTTCTCGCATCATTGCGTCACATAGATCAGAATTATCTCGCAAGTCAGAAGCATCTTCTTCTCCAACCAAAGGAGTATCAGGAAAAGCCTCAAACAATGACTGGGAAATCAAAGCCTGTGTGCCAAAATCAGCTATCGTTACCGGAGAAGCATCCGACTTATCTACCTTCCCAACTTTGTTAATCTTTGCCTGAACAGTCTGACAAAGTACTGCAGCCTTTTTAACGGCCTCTAAGCTTACTTCTTTTTCTTTTTGATATACCATCACTTCTCCAGCACGATCTAAATTTTAGATAGCATCCAATATCTGATTAAAGGTTGCTGATGGTCGCATGAGCTCAGATAATAAATCTTCAGGAGGATTATAGTAACCGCCAAGCTCAACAGGCTTTCCTTGCACAGCATTCAATTCATCAACAATTTTTTGCTCATTTGAGCTCAAGGAATTTGATATCCCCTTGAATTTTTCGGCAGTAGCAGCGCTCTCTTCTTGAGATGCTAGTTCTTCCGCCCAGTACATCGCTAGATAAAAATGAGAACCACGATTATCCAATTGATTTACCTTACGAAGTGGAGATTTTCCATTATCCAAAACCTTACCGATTGCTCGATCTAAACAGTCTGCAAAGATCTGTGCTTGTTGATTACCATGCTGTTCTGCCAAATGCTCCAAAGATACCGTCATTGCCAAGAATTCGCCAAGAGAATCCCAGCGTAAATGATTCTCCTGAACAATTTGATCAACATGCTTTGGAGCCGAACCACCAGCACCTGTTTCAAATAATCCACCGCCATTCATCAATGGTACAATCGAAAGCATTTTTGCCGACGTTCCAAGCTCAAGAATCGGAAATAAATCAGTGAGATAATCGCGAAGAACATTTCCTGTTACTGAAATTGTATCCAAACCATCTTTACAACGATCAAGAGAGAACTTCATCGCCTCAACCGGTGGAAGAATCAAGATTTGAAGACCTTCAGTATCATGCTCAGGCATATACGCTTCGACCTTTTTAATGATCTGAGCGTCGTGTGCTCTCTCTGGATTAAGCCAAAAGACAGCAGCCGCTCCCGTTGATTTTGCACGACGAACAGCAAGTCCTACCCAGTCTTTAATTGGAGCGTCTTTGACCTGACACATTCTCCAGATATCACCAACTTCAACATCATGAGACATCAATACCTCGTCGCCAAGAACAACTCTCATTTGACCATCAGCGCTGACTTGGAAGGTTTTATCATGAGAACCATATTCTTCTGCCTTTTGCGCCATCAAACCGACATTAGATACTGAGCCCATTTTGGAAACATCGAAGGCCCCTTTTTCTTGACAGAAGTCAAATACAGCCTGATAAATGCCAGCATAACAGCGATCTGGAATGACAAATTTTGTATCTTTTTGCTTACCATTCGGTGCATCCATTTGTCCGGACCAACGAAGATAAGCGGCCATAGAAGCATCAATAATAACATCCGATGGAACATGGAAGTTGGTAACACCTCGTCGAGGATTCACCATCGCTACCTCTGGATTTTTAGCATAAATCTCAGCCAATAATGTGTTAAACTCTTCTTGTTTTCCAGTCGAAAGTTCCTTTACCTTACCCTCGATTGAACCAAAACCATTATTTGGATTAATACCAAGCTCATCAAACTCAGATCCAAATCTCTCGAACAATTCTGCGTAGAAAGTAGATACCGCTGCCCCAAAAATAATTGGATCAGAAATTTTCATCATCGTCGCTTTAAGATGAATCGAGAAGAGAATCTCCTGAGCCTTTGCATCTGCAATTTCAGCCGCTAAGAAATCTTTTAATTTGCGCATCGACATAAAGGAGGAATCAATGACCTCTCCAGCTTGAAGAGTCAAACCGTCTTTCAAGATACGAACATTCCCCTCTCCATCTACATGCTCAATACGAACGGCTCCAGCTTCTGACATGGTTAGAGATTGCTCTGAACCGAAGAAGTCTCCTCCATCCATGTGAGAAACATGAGATTTTGAATCTGCCGACCACTCTCCCATTGGATGAGGATTTTTCTTAGCATAGTTTTTCACGGCCTTGGGAGCACGTCTATCTGAGTTTCCTTCACGCAAAACAGGATTTACTGCCGATCCTTTAATCGCATCATAGCGCGCTTTAATTTGCTTATCTTCTTCAGATTTTGCTTCTTCTGGATAATTTGGAAGTGCGTAG
>JACLAC010020066.1_pt1 | contig 11241 bp, 9 predicted proteins | sample 8027881 | NCBI WGS metagenome assembly JACLAC01 (sample SAMN15725517, study PRJNA655200) | protist metagenome | isolation source: fluorescence activated cell sorting (FACS) single amplified genomes of... | place: Spain: Blaines Bay Microbial Observatory, Mediterranean Sea | collected 2016-01-19 | reverse complement strand
TAAAGTGTACATTGTAAGCGGCTCCAATGAGAAAATAGTAGAAGTCTACTTTAAATTATATACATTAGGACGTAGTATTCGATCTATAATAATCTCTAAAATAGTCCAACACAAAAAGTCATTTTGGGATTCTGGGACATTACGTTGTGTTGGTGTTAATTAAGTTAATCAGCAACAGCGGTTTACTTTTTTAACCAATCAGCATTCCGATTTAGGGACTTTTACATAGAGCAAAATAAGCCTGAAATTTATTATTCTAAAGATGTTTGTTGGTCAATTTGAATTTCGATTTCGCATCAATCAAGTAGGTATTCACACACAAAATCGCATATTATAATTTGGGCTTATTATTCAGTTATTATTATTATAGTTATTATTTTAGTTATTTGTAAATAATAATTTAGACGACTAGAATGTTTTGTCGTCTTCTCTGGGTTTTTATACCGACATCACATCACACATTATGGTGTCATCATGCTGTTATTTATTATTCGGGGAAATGAGCAAAATATGGTACGTACGACGTAGTACAACTCCAACAACAACGAACTAAAAAATAAAATATAATTGTTGCTAATGATGATGATGAATAGCCGTTTTTTTGTAGTTCCAACAAAGTACAGCTTCTTCAGTTGCTTTTCGCTTCATTGTAAATACCATCCCGGGAGGATCTTTCTTTTCATATATTTTTGATGCTCTGGATACTTGACCAGCTGCAATTTTGTCATGGCACAGCGAAAGGTAGCGCAACTGCGTTTCAGGACGAATTTGGCCATTCTACTAATTGGTTGCAGAAAGTAACAAGTTCGCCAAGTAAACAGGTCAATGATCTACGAAGGTGCAGGTTTCACAGACGCCCAACAAAGCCTAGAAACTGAGGCCAGTCTCGAAGCTGAAACCTTATCCACAAAACGCCTTTTTCAAAAGCTTCATGCAAGGGCAGTTGACGATGTTAGAATAACATCATTGTACAGAGTATTGTGGAAACTCCCTCACCTCTTGTCACCCGGTGACCACGGTTTACAGTATATTGGGCGGAACATTTTACTGCGCTCCGCCGGTTTTCGTTGTGGGCCAAATATTCGGCCTTTGCCAGCGTCTTACAAAGAGCTTCTTGAAAGTGCTAAAAACGAACCACTCATTACATTCCTATTGCGCTTGTCGTACGTGCCCAATAAGGAAATAACCATAGTAGGATTGCAGGTGCTGTTACAAATACTATCGTTTGATTTGAAACACATGAAAATGATAGAAATTGTGACGTTTTGTGGGTCAGTCGGACGTGCCGTGCAAGACTTTAAAAGCAGCGAGAATCTGCTTCCTGTGCTGTTGGTTGCTCGAGAATTATCGAATCGGAAACCGACCATCCCCTGGTTTAGGAAACCTTTTCTTGAAGTATATTTTGAATCACTTTGTTTCCATATTGAAAACGAAGCAGAGGTTCCCGAAAAGGATTTAATTGTTCGCATTAGAAGGCAGCTGGGCAAGGGCAAAAATAACAAAATTGAAGGCTGGGAAATAGAAACGGAAAAGCGAAGGTTCTTGGCAGAGCAGGAAAGTTCAAGAGACGCAGCATGTTTACTGTGCGATTCATTGGCGAATCTAGTGGGAGACCCAATTGCAAGTCAAGAAATTGCGGGGGGGCAACGGCTGATTCCGTATATTTTTAATCTAATACAAATGAAAACAGCAACCGAAGTGATTAACGTAGCCATCTTCGATTTGCTTTGGAGGTTATCGTTTTCTAAACCCTCTCAAGACTGCGTTTGTGAGCTGATGTATAACGATTTAGAAGTTTACAACATTCTTTTAGAATACTGTGCTCCAGAGTCAATTTTTTTGTTACAAGCGGTTGGAGTCTTGTGGAATTGCCTCGGGTCTCCAAGCCGCTGCATGAAATTTCAAACTATATTTGAAAATGCCGCCAATCGAGCCGACAGTCGTCAAAATGATCCATCCTCAAGGAATTTGACAAGAAACAACCTGTTGTATGTTATTGTTGTAGTAGTGAACAAAAGCGACGATTTGGATGTGCTGTCGGTAGCCTGCGGCTTATGTTCACAGCTATTGTATAATGATTACAATGTGTTTTATATGTCCCAACAAGGGGGGTTCATGGACCGTCTTGTAGATCTTGCGGCAGTCAACACTGAAGGAAAGGGCAGGGCTATGGCCGTTAACGCAAATCGTGCACTTATAGCTGCACGGCATTAAAGCAAAAAGAAATATTATACTTGTAATAATTACCTATATAAATGCGTATAGTGATTAATACCCAGTTTTTCCGTCATTTTTGCTGTTATTAGGTGTTATTTTTTCGTACCTCTAACACCCTGCTAGATTTTTAATTAAAAAAAAGTTCATCAAACAGATAATTAATGACATGCCTGGGGGAAGATAGAAGATATAATTTTTAAAATAAATAATGAAGAATCTATTATAACTATAAAGTATTATAGTCTAATATAATAATAATAATAAAAATAAAAAAATCTAAAATATAATAATAATATGATTGGAATGATGGCGATTGTTGCGCCGCACCACGCGTTACTTTGAATGATGTATTTTAGAAAGTTAAAATATGCATACTGTATTATACTTTGGACAGAAACCTTACATGAAAAATTGGTAATTTATAGTTTGGCTGCCGTATTTATCAACAATTACATTTTTGCATTCTTGAATCGTGGTTAGAAACCATTCATTTTGTTCTCGGTACAGGAGGATTGTAATAATGGAGGACGCAGACGTTCCTGACCAACGTGTAGCTTTCGGGACTTCAAACCAGGCGCCCCCTCGTCATAGTAGGGGTTCGGGTAATTACAAAAGTTCCCCGGAGCTCGATACGCGTACAACTCAAGAACGGCCGTACGCTAGTTCTAGGGAGGTGGGGCATGCTGGAGAAGTGGAGTCTGCGTCAACTGCAGTCGAAAGTTCACCATACCCAGAGGGTTCTCGGAAGAAGACTCCTGGAGACGTTAACAGTCAGGTTGGGTTGAGCAGCTGGAGTGAACCGTCTGAAAATTCCCCCGGGGGTATGAGTGACAGGGGCAGAGATAAACGCCCCGGAAACACAGATTCATGTGAAGAAACACCTCCCAGCACACGAAAAAGTCGCGCAGGGCAGTATCTTTTCACAAAGAAAGCCATGAAATCCTTTGAAGATTTACCAAAAATTGACGAGCTAATTCAAGAATATCTGCTATTTCGTGGCTTTACACGGAGCTTTCATATATTTACGTCGGAGTGTAAAACTGACAGTTTGCTTGGATTAAATGTGGCTCGAATTGTGGACAAACTTTTCTCGTATGTGGACACCTACGACATGCCGGGGCTGCTTTCTCTCTGGAGCTTTCTTGACGCCCGTTTTTTCCATCACCTTGAAAGTCACTATCGAAGTGTTGTCATGGATTTTGAAGTTGCTCTAAAGCGATATTACATAATCCATGCTGTTCAAAGTGGGAGGCCAAACGAAGCCGTAAAATTTTTCGAGCAGTACGGAGAAACCTTGAGTGGAAACGTAAAAGACAGCGGCACCGGCAAACGAGAAAAAGTCCAAAGGGGCAAGGAGCAAACAAAAGGTGGAACTGGAAGCCCCAACTCTCCAAGTTATAGTGCACTTAGTGGAAGCGCAGTCGGAGCCTCGCCTTATTCTAGAAGCCCGACGACCCGAGCCCCTGGCAGCAAATACACGCCTGGCAAAAATCATGCGTTTGCATCGTCATGGAAGGGTTGGTTTGCGCTTCCTTTTTTACAAAATCCCGAACAGGACCAACAGTTTAGGGCATTTTTCAATCCAGCATGGGTAAGAAATCTAGCGATCTCCCTGCAGAATTTTTTAACATTAATTCTGCAGAATACCCCCATGCCAAAGTTAATGGCGTTCAATATAGGGCGTGTCGAACGACACGAGCAAGAATGCCTTATTAGAAGCCAACGAGCTGAAATAACTTTGTTGAAGAGGCAACTCGCCGTTGCAAGACAAAATGCGATCGCTCAGGCGCCGGGGGGAACGTTTGGAACTCGGCAAAGGAATGATATTGGCGCATCCACTGATCGGAACAGTAGCAGTGAAGTAGGAGAATTGAGCGGATCAGAATTTTTCCTGGAGAAAAGAAACAAGTCGTCGAAAAGTTGCAAGGACCAGTTTGATCCCTCTTCAAGCGTCTTGCAACCTATCCGTGAGCATCGTGAAAGTCTCACAGGTATGTCTAAAAGCATTGATAAAAAAGCTTATCGAATCGTGCACTCCGAGACCCTGAATGGTCACACTGATGCCGTCCTGTGCTGTCAATATAGCCCAGGTGGAACTTTCTTGGCATCCGGCAGTGCCGACTGCACTTTGAGAATATGGGATTTAAAACCTTGGCAAGATTATTTGCACGTCCGTGGAGCGCAGCTATCGGCAGAGGAGAGGGGGCTTGATATTGGGGCAAGATATGACGCAAACGAGCATACATCTATGTCCCCATTCTGCTGCAGTACTATTTATTTAAGTTCAGAAGCGTTGTGCTTAAACTGGTCTCCCGTAAAACAAAAACAACTGTTACTGTTTGGAACTTCGACCTGCGAAGTTAAAATTTGGGATGTGTCTGGTCAGAGCACAATGGCCGAGTTCCGAACAGATCCGCTGTACCCTGTAGTGCAGTGCGCTCAATTTTGCAAGGCAGTCCCTACACAGATAATTACGTCTTCTTCGAATGCGCAAAACAGCGAACGTTCATATCGTTTGGACTCAAATAACGCATTGAGCGGGAAGTTGCAGTTATGGGACATCAATCGCCGGAAAGAAGTGAAGACTTTAGCCATAGGGCGTACTCCTGCAGCAATAAACGCCATAGATTTTGACGAAAGCGGCAAATTGATGGTCACAGGCGGAAGCGACGGTATGATCAGGGTGTACGATTTAAACACAGCAATGCTGGTCCAGCGTTGGCACGCACACGATGGCCATGTCCGCTCTGTTGTATTTTCCAGAGCAAAGAATCGCGCGGAAAGGGACGGGGTCCTCAGTGCCGGGGCAGACGGTCGTATGATAGAGTGGAGTTTGCGCAACCCGACTGTCCCCCCTTCTGTTTCACGTCAGTACGTGATGGCACCGTTTCCCTCCGGCTGTAAATACTCATTCAGTAGACCTCTAGTGTACACCGATGATATTGGAAATTACAATGCTTGCGATCATTTAGTTTCGTGCAACGCATATGGATCCGCAGTATTGTATCGCACGGCAAGGCAGGCACCTGTACAGTATCTTCAAGGGCACCAACAAGCAGTTCTTGGAGTAAGCTGGATAACCGCCCCAGGCTGCCCTCTCAGTAGTTGTGCAACTGCATCTGCTGACAGCACAGTGAAGCTATGGGCTTTGCGAAGGTATCTTAAGCGTGAAAGAACCCCATAGTTATAGTAAACGTAAAAATGTCTCTCTCTCAATATTTTATTTAATAAAATATACTCTAGTAAAATATATTAAACACGCTAAATCTAGAGTTCAGTTCGCAGTACATAAATTTTAATTACTTAAATAACAGACAATTTTCTTGTTTATTAAACAAGGTAATTGCATTTATTCCCTTATACGGTAATGAAGACTATCCGTAGCAGAACTGGGCAGTGCAATGTTGTTTTAGGAAAAAGCCACAAACCTGTCAAATAATGAATTCGAATCTAGTAGTAAAATAGACACAGCATTTATAATATATACCGTTCTTCTACTTTTTTACTAAAATAATAATAGACCCTGGATAATAATTTATTTATAAAAATAGATTCGTTGCTCTTCTTCATTATAACAAGGCTACTTCTAATAAAACAATAAAGACGACGACTGACGAATTATTAAAAATAAATAGATCAACACAGCATAAAAGCCGCCACCTTCTGGTTGGTCACACTCATGTACGAATAATTATCCAAAAAAGTATATGTGCTGGACATGAACTTTGTCATATCGGGTTGATACATATATATACGCCCAGGAAACGTTTTTAAAAAATTAATCTATTTCAAAGGACGCACCACGAAGGAAATATTCCGTAGAATGAGAAGGAACACAGGTGACAATCACCATGTATTTTGACAGTGCAGCGCAACGTGATCAGGAGGAATGGGCGAGGATGATAGACCCAGACTCAGGTGCTGCCTATTGGTACAACAATTTCACTGGTGAAAGCGTTTGGGCAGAGGATGCCCCCCAGTCAGTGGACGCTGGTTTCAGAGACGAGGAATACAACCGAGAGGAACTTTCGGATTACAATAGATTTGAAGATTACAAGAGGAATCCAACACCAGAGACGAAATCAGATAATGATAAAGACATACCACAGGAAATTATTGAAGCAAATGCACGTAAATTGGAGGCACAGAAGGAGCTGATGAAATTAAAGGGAGAGACCAGTTTGATACAGGGAGGTAATTCCGATACACCTCGTGTCATCCTCACAAGATATCTTGGATCGATATGATAATACCGCTCTCAAACCGTCTCACCGCCGTAGCAATGCCCCCTCTCTCCTGTTAACCCCAATATTGCAGCAGAATGAAGATCCCGGAGAGGTGCAAGGAGAGGGTTACTTGCCCGACTGGAGTCCTTCTTCCAACGAAAGAAAGCAAATACCGGAGGAAGAAGTGTTCGTGGACGACGACGCTGCACTTTTAGCCGGTAGGAACCCTGTGCCATTTCCAAAGACATACAAAAAGCGCGTTTTCAAAAGCGAATATGGGCGGGCACGAAAAGTTACCGGGTTTTCAAGTTTGCCTTCCTTGACGTTGTACCAAAATTACAAAAAAATATGGAGCCAGTCCCTGAGACAAAACCGTAATGGTAGAGAAGGGCATGTTCAGCCAAAGAAGGTAAGGAAAAAGCTGTCCCGAAAGCAGCGAAATGAATTAGCGAGAAAACGCGCCGCGTGGAATGGCCGCTTCCAGCAACAAGAGGAGGCCAATGGCAATGATGGAAGGAGCGCAAAATCTAATGGTGTTACAGAATTTTCTGGGCGAAAATACATGCTTCGACGGGGAAGCCACGGCGCCAAGAGCAATAGCGGAGAAGTCTGGGATGAACAGCTAAAAATGTTTTACAGGAAACGGTATGAACAATGATTTTAATTACGCACCTGGAGTGCACAGGTATAATTGTAATTGTAGATGGTAAAAAGATACATACATGTCACAAGTTCAAAAAGATAATATATATTTTAAAATATACTTTTTCTATATTTTAATTACTCTAAATAACAACAGCCATAATTTTGTTTTAATATACAGATATTTTTTTTATTATTACCCTAAACCGAATTCGGTCCAACAGGAACGCGGAGCAGCCGTTTGTGAGAGCAAACAACACATGCTACCGGTTTTTTTTTTTTCAAGTTGGTAGTAGTGGGTACGGTATTATTATTATATAGAAATACCTGGTATAATACCTGTATAGTGGGGGGGTGGTTGTTTTTTTGTTTTCTTCAGAAAAAAAAATAATAAAAATAATAATACTACTACGGTACCGTACAACTACACGATGAGGAGGAGTACCGGCTTCTCTTCATATGCCTATTTTTGAATACGAGTAAACCATCAAACGCATGTGACCGCAGCATCTTATACCCATTAGCAAATTACAGTGATCAGATCCAACGTGATTTGGTTCAAACACTTTTTATCCAGAAGTAATTGGCAATATAAAACAAAAGAACGTTCGGGTTCATACGTTTACACTCTGTTGTTACCGGTCACCCTGTTGGGGGTTTCTAGGCTTCAACTTTTCAACTCTGCAGTCTGCATGGAACGTTCGGTTGGGGCACAATAACATACAGGTTGTCTTGAGTTCTACACTTTTTCTACTGTTTTACACGTTGCCGCGTTCGCTTGCGAGAAAGTGAGGGTCATGGGACTTTGTGCATCTTCGAAATATGCCTCTGCAGCTGTGAATACCACGTTATCCCCAGATGAGGTGAATGCGCGAAAGGAGAAAGTTGTTAAATGGAGGCGAAATATTAAACGTGACTTGGTAAATAAATCAATGCTAGATTGCGGGAAGCTAAAAAATGACGTTTACTGCAGCATCGTCGAGGAGCCATGGAAAATGAAAGGGGACACCTACGTCATGGACGTATTCGATTTCTTTAAGAAGCGTCGTGGTGAAATCAACGTGGCGTTTAAGGGTGGGGAATATGTCGAGCACGCGTTAAGGTACGATTATTCTCGAACCATTGTTTTGGCTTTGATTTCTCGGAATTCGAGCAAGGTTACTAGTGCCATTCTTTGCGTAGAACACGACACCAGGGGGGGGAAGGTGTGGGAGGTCATATGGTTTGCGACCAGGCAACGTAAACAAAACAAGGGGTTTGGCGCGTGCTTATTTTCTATATCGCAAAAGGTTGCAAAAAAGTGTAGTGTTAAAGGCATTTTGGTAACCGCGACAAATGAAGTAGTCACATGGTGGATGGGGACAAACGCTTCCGCTGCTAAGATCGGTGTAAGCCCACCCTTTAAATTACAGCCTGGTATCTTGCGCTCCGATTCCTCTGATTCAAAAATTAAGAGCTCTATCCCAAAAATACACAGCAAGACAAAGGCCATGAAGCGGTTGCCAAAGGGTTTCAGGGCAACCAGCAGCCCAGACCCCGCCGTGCAGGGATTTTATAGCAATGCTGGGGGGTTTGATGGGGCACCGTACCGGTACGACGTAAAACACACAACGCATATATGGTGGACCTCAAAATAGACGGCAGAAAGGTTTTTTTAGAAACGCGATTTGAGCATTTTGTCCTTTGCTTGAGAAGACTGCTGTGGTGATCGAAAAATGTTCTCTCGAGAGCGCGTTTTAATTTAAATTATATAGAAAAGTATTACGAACATGTAGAGAGAGTATAGAAATTTTTTTTAAAACCCTAAATTCTAAAAGTTTATGAAGTAAAATGTTGGAGGAAGAATTATACTTCGTATCATATTTTATTCGTACGTATGTACGTACGAAGTAGGAATTGACTTTTCTCTAAAAATCTCCCCTGAAAGAGGTTTCGTACGCAGTTTTAGCGCACGATCAAACAAAGTGTGTGTATTGTGTAGAATTTAATTCTTATATTTATTAAATACAACGCAACAGATTCGCCGCGCCTCTTTCTAGAAAGACAAACCGCATCGCACCAGCTTGCAAAATCTTCTCAAACGCAGGTCGTAAAGCGTATCATACTTACAAGTGAAAAAAGTAAATATACAGCCTTCGCCTCTGGTCACACGAAATTTTTCATAGTTTTCCGTACTCGGTCGTCAAATTCCTGGCTTTCGATCGGGTCTCCACGTTTCTGAAATGGATTCATAATTTCTTTTATGTACAATTGGTGCACTTCCTTGAAGAAGTGCGAAACGTTGTCATCACTCTTATTGTCGTGGAGCAGTAAAAATATTGCACGGCCCGGGGTTACGTACGCCGATATTGGTCGATCGTTGAACCGGTCGACAGTTTTTAAAAAGAGAGCAGGGGTGGACCATTCAACTTCATTCACAAGGTCCAGAGAGGCATGCATTACAAATTGGTAAGAGTTAGGGCCGTCTACGTTGGCAACGTTTTCCGGCGCAGCCTCGTACATGGGTCCTTTCGGGCCGACTATCATGAAAATAGAGGAAGACATGGTGCACCGTGGTAACAAACAACTGCAACGTTGGCTTTTACTTTCTGTATATATATCGAAAGGAAAGGAAATTAGCTCACACTGTTTTCTCCAAAGAAATCATACTTTGCCTTACTGTCTCGTATCGAAACTACCTACGAATAGAAATAAAATGATCCGACTGAATTAAAGTCGACTGACTACCTACGCCCTTCCTTTTTTTTGATCTGTGACCTGCGACAACCTGCTGCTGCATAATAAAATACACGAAGTGTGTCGTCGCCTTCTTTTGTATTTTATTATTAAAAATTATGAGAAAAGAAGAAGAAGAAGAAGAAAAAAAGAACAAGAAAAAGAACTTTCGATCGATCGATCCGAATGAATTCTTTCTTTATAGATTTAGAATTAGGGTTAATAGAGAGAATCGGTTTTGGTTTTGGTTTTACCAAAATCCTAAACGGGATTTTTTAAAATATTTTAAATTGGAGTATTGGAAAAAATTACATTGCATAGCAAGTAAAACCCATATAATTATCCAAGTAATATGTTGGGTATATATTGCGTGGTGATAATAAATATATATAGTATAACAATTGATTTGAATTTTTCCCCAAACACATCATAAAATGATTTTGAGCAAACGAAAGAGTTACTTTCCATTACGTAACGCTATGTGGATGTAATAATAATTTTTGGTTTAAGTTATTTTGATTGGTCATCATTGATTTACAACTGACATAATATGGACAGAGCATTAATCCTTCTTTCCGGTTAATCCGCCTTTTACTAAAATCGTTAAAACGAAAAAAACCTTTATATGCTATTTAGATGTTAAGGTGGTTGATTCCTAAAATTCTTGTATGATAGACACAGCATAGAATTGAACCAAACCTTCATCCCGATCCCGAAACGAAAAATTTAAATTTACATTACACAGCAATGGAACAATCCTTCTTTTTTTTATCACAAATTCCCTTTAAATAACGAACGAAAAAAGAAAAAAGAAAGAAATTACACCACACAGCATTGGAACAATCCTTATTTTTTAATTATCAGAATTGATACCATGCTGTGTTTATGTTATAAAGAGAATGGTTAGTTCAGGGGGAAATACAGGGAGATAGTGAGGATTCGTCTGATTGATTCGAGTCGTATTCCAAATCGAATCTCAATCAATTTTAATATGAAGATACCATAACTAACTAATTCATTCCTTCAAGGAATGGTGTTCTTGTGCGCTTGCGAGAAAGGCAATGGAAATTGGTTTACTTTGAGACGAAAGTCTACGATTTGGTTCCATCTTATTCCTCTAGAGACAAAACAAACAATTGTAAGCGATTTGAATTCATTTAAAAACGAAAGAACCCAAACACACTTCCTCTACTTATCCAAAATGCCATCACGTGCTGCCCCATCCTCAAGCCCCAACAAGGCCGCCGCCACTCACGGCTACACCTTGAAATTGGCGAACGGCTCAACGAAACAGATCGTTCGAAGAAAACGTGTCCCGTTGAGACAGGACCAAAAAGAAGAGCTGGAACGAGTATTTCAATCCAAATGCCTTCCAAAAGGGAAAGAAGGTCAAAATTACATGCGTGATTTGGCCCTCAAGTTGGAGCTTCAATACCAACAA
>JACLAC010023195.1_pt1 | contig 11247 bp, 10 predicted proteins | sample 8027881 | NCBI WGS metagenome assembly JACLAC01 (sample SAMN15725517, study PRJNA655200) | protist metagenome | isolation source: fluorescence activated cell sorting (FACS) single amplified genomes of... | place: Spain: Blaines Bay Microbial Observatory, Mediterranean Sea | collected 2016-01-19 | reverse complement strand
CATGGGGTCATCAACCAAGTCGGCGGCCGTCGAAGTTGCTCCCGGTAACAGTGACGACAATACCTTCAATCAGGACATTCCTCAAAAACAACAAAGGCGGAGAACCAGTATTCTGCACCCCAGATTGAGCATGTCTAGTGCCAAATTCGATTTGGAACACGGGCACATGGATACGAGAAACAATGGCATTGTCCGCGGAAATTGTGTGATTTGTTTCGAGGACATGCTAGCCGGGGAAGAAGTGGTTTGGAGCGAGAACAGATCGTGCCAGCACGTGTACCACAAACACTGCATGGTATCTTATTTGGCGCACAAGAAACAAACGCTCAAGGAGCTCGAGATTGACGAGAATCCGTGTCCAACCTGTCGTCGCAAGTTTTTGTCGGTTTGTAGTCTTGCGAAATGATCGACGAATGCATCACAAGAAGGAATCACAAGCACTTTATGCATCAACTAATCTTCTATATATAATATGAAAGAATCTGTAGTTTTAGTTCCCAATGACTGCCACTACTACTACGATGATGATGATGATGGCGATGATGATGATGCCCTTCACCTGTTAGAGCTCCTCCATATCAGGTAACAACCGTCCAAGCTGCATAATATATCTCCTAGCTAGTATCATGTTTGAATTTCCTCCGAGCATAGCTCCTTGGAGGTCAGAATACAATGATGCATTACTGTTGTTTTTTTGAAAATGTGGCTTTGTATCAGGCCAAAGAACAAAAAGAAGAAGAGAGCGGGTCTGCGATTCTCTTGTATAGAACAAGCTTGGACTGAATGTCTGACGCATTTTGTTCTCTGGTTTCCGAACATCTGCTTCTTGAAGAAATACACAACATAAAGTGTGTATTTATGGGTATTTTGGGCCTGGGTTCGCCATGGGTTATTAATAACAAAATCTTTCATCCGAAAACATGACGCATTGGAATTACGTAGTAGTCCTAGTAGTCCTCTAGAGTCCATTCCTACTAGTCCTACGTGTAGTCCAAAGGACAGCCGCACTCAAATGACCCAGTTGTGAGCGCAGTAAGAATGTTTTGGAGCAAATCAAAGGCACATAAAAATGTTCATCGAAAAACAGCAGCATCAGCATCAGCAGTATGCATATCCACACTAATGCAGCAACCAAAGAAGACCTATGAATGACGACCCTGAAGCTCCAATACAAACAGACAAATAGATTCATCGCGATTCATTGGATTGCACAATAACTGGTAGCAGAACAGGAACAGAAACACGCTTTCCAGTTACTTGAAAGCAACACACGATGGAACCCGAAGACAACAATAGCGAATGTGTACCATCTCTTGAGGGAGAGTCTCAATCAACAGAGTCAACATTGAACGGTTTGCCAGCTAGTTCTATGTCAAAAGCAGCTTATAGTTGTGATCAAAATGCTCCCATTGATCCACCGTCGGACTTTGACGTCGACAAGGCCCTTTCGGGAATGTTAATGGGGCTGAGCTTAGAAACTCGGTTGACGATTGAGGAAGAAATCCATGGTGTTCGAAGTGAACGAGAAGAATCGCCAGACTTTTTAGACGAGAAGCTACAAGAATTCGATCGCGTTCTCTTTACCATGAAGAGCACACTGGGTCAAGAGCAGCGATCCAATCAACGAAACAGCCACCGGAAGTTTCTTCTGCGCAACGTCATTCGTGTGTACAGGGATGATACCAAAGCAAATGATAGTAAAACAACCCTAGACGACCCGGAAGCAAACATAAACGACTGCTACTTGAATGATCATCATGTGAGGCTTCGATTTTTGCGGAGTGAATCATTCGACGTCGGAAAAGCCCTCGAGAGGATGATTTGCTTTCTGGAATTCACCTCCGAACTCTATGGCGAATTTGTGGCGGAGCGTCCTATTTCTGTGACGGATTTTTCAAAGCAGGAAGAATATTTTTTGCGACACTCGAGGTCGCAGTATCTTCCCTTTCGAGATCGTAGCGGTCGCCGGGTGCAGGTCGGAGTTGGTTCCATCAACTTCAATATTCCAGCTTACATAAGATTCAAAATCATTATGTTGCTTCAATGGGTGGTTTCGGAAGATGTAGAGACCCAGCGAAAGGGGATTGTCATTGTACTATGGCCATTCGACGAACAAACAGAACCATCCAACAGTTCAGGTACAACGATAGCGCAAAAGAAACTAAATGGAGCGCAAGAAGCCTCGGATCCCGAGAATGAACACAATTGGGAAAACATTCGACAAAGCATCACAAAGGATACAAGTTCCTACTTTCAGAAGTACAACAACTCGTCGCCGGTTCGAATCGCCAGCATACACCAATTCTACAAGGACACTCCATTGAACAGGGCATTGTCCGCTCTCTATGTCTTTTACGGATTGAAAAAGGAACGATGGTCGCTCTATCGCGCCCATTTTGGTAAGCCCTTTACTACAAGAAGACGGATTGCCTTGTTTTGCACGTTTTGCACGTTTTGCACGTTTTGCAGTGGCCTAACTCGCTCCTTTGGTGATTTATGAATTTTTATTTCTATATTCATCTATCAGGGGAAGAAGTCGAGAATCGCTACAAAATCACGAATTTTGGGATCCCAGAGGCGCTGATGCCTATGACTACTACAGGAAAAGTGAAAACCGATTATCAATCGAACTGGGTCACAACGCTGAAGAAGATCGAAGAACAAAAGCGACAACAGAACAAAGACACCAACAGCGAGTCTTGTCCAAAACAGGAAATCGTCGAATGTCCGTCTTCGAACGATGTTGTATTTCGGAAAGGTAGACCACTCTACAAGCGCAACCCGGGAAATATGTTTTATAGAGAGCTCATTGCAGGGGCAAGTTTTCAGCATTTCGAAGCGGCACGAAGCGGGAAGTACGCCATAACATGGAATATCGTCCAAGAGATTGAATCGAATGGAGGACGCTTTCTCGAATGGTCCTCCATCGGCCATGGAAGCGGAGGAATGTGGATTGCCATGACTGACCGAAAAGCGATCCGCGACAAGATTGCCTCGGCACTGAAGCAATACAATCGAGACAATCTGAAAGCCAGAAACAGGGCAAAGGCAGAGAACAAGAAGAATTCCCAGAAAGGAGCAGCTTCACTAACTTCAGGAACTAGCGAATCGAAAGCAATCTCTAGTACGCCCGACACTGCTGGGATCAACCACCCGTTTCTTCAAAGGGATTTGGCATTTGCTTCAGTTCCGAACAAAAACCTTAGTATCGAAAACAACAACGATCGCCGACCCTACATGTTTTTACAACCAGATATCCATACGCTCAATGGCACAACGAAACGACGCAGAATTGGTTTTGTTTGTGACGATGTTGGTAGTCGTTCTCGTCCTGAGACTAGAAACGTGAATGCAATCCCCAATCTTCTCGCAACAAATAAAAATACCATCTACGGTCAACGAAACCAATCAAACAATCTACCTTTCGATTCTAAACCGAGCGACACTGCTGGTGTTTTCACATTGGAAGATGATTCTGCTTGTTTCGGAAAGATGTTTTTCCCGACGATCTAATGCACTTGCGCAAACAAGAATTCATATTGACCTGCTTTGAATTGCCATGGTGCTATCTCGAAAAGTTGTCTCGAGAATTCTCCTCCAAAAGTCGCCATGGCATCCGTTTTTGAGATGCATACAATTTTGAGAAACTAATATACCATAAATGAAATGTTTATATTATCTGATATGTTTTGAATTTTCTGAATGTTGCTGTTCTTGTAGTCAACAGCGGCTCAATTTGGGAATGCAATATCAATACGACTTTGTTATCAAACAGAGAGACAGACAAGTTTTCATCAAAAAAGTTTCCATCTGTTGCCAATATTCGTACCTATATTCACTACTCATTATAGGTATTATACCACATTATAACCGCTTCATCGCCAAAAATTGCGCGCGACTGAATTTACGTGTATGCCGAGCCAGCCCTCCCTGTGACGCATTATTTGTCGTTGTGCATCTGGGAAGAAAAATGGAACTCAAATCGCCACATTTTCGATTCGACATGAACATTATTTTGTATCATCTGCCGTATGTTCAAAGACAAACAATGCCATTGCGATAACCTTCAGTAACCTTCAGTACATGAAAAAGCCAGGATTCTAAATAAAAGATTGTTTCAAACAAACACCATCAAGAGAGAAGAATGAAACGAGAATTTTGAGTTGTTTACCAATTGATAAGACGCGACATATCGACACCGATTAGACAAAATCGTCAACAAGATTGTCGTTTTTTTTCTTCAAAATGGACGCTTCAACATTTGATAACGAAGAAACTGGATCAGTGAAAACAAAGGATAACATCTTTGTGCGCAGTGATGAGAGTGATTACGAGCCCCCAATTTTTGTCTCGAAAGAAGTTGTTCCGCCGGAAGAAGACCTTCTTCCAAAATTCATTGGCATATATCCACCATCATCACCGAGCCAAGCACCTACGGAGCTATTCGAAGACGAATATATAGATCCCCTTCAATTTCAAATTTCTCAAGAGGGGCACTACAAATACTTCTCTGCCGAAGACTTGTCCATCGCATTCGCGTCCTATTGCCCTTCGTTGTCTTTCGACAAAATCGATCGTGTTGGTTCCTCCTCGCATATCTTTGAAAAATCAAACTCTTCAAATGTTCCATCACTCCAAAGAACATCACAGTCATATGAAAAGAGTACTCTCGTGTCAGAAACTGGCTCGAATGAGATTGACCTCCAATTGAGGCATGATGTGAAGGCTGCTTTGTTATGGGCGGCTTTGAGTCTTGGTCTCGGAATATGGCTATATATTATTTCTGCCATTTCGAAAAGCTCAACAGAGAACGAAGAAAGCTATCGAAAAGAAGCAACAAAAAGACAGAAATCCAAAGCTGCACATCTCTCGAGTAGACTTTCGTCCTCTTCGTTTCAACAGGAGGTCGAGAAAGAACTTTGTCTTGGAAACGACGACAACACCAATAGCAACAGCAACAGCAACAGCAACAGCATCAGCATCAGCATCAGCATCAGCAATAGCAATAGCAGCTACAACAACAGCGACGATAAAGAAACGAACAATAAAAGGGTCGAAGAGGAGCTCGAAGAATATTTATACGAAGAAAAATCTCCGACTTCAACAAGTCTGAAGCGATCTTCTTTCACTAAATCATCATACGATGGCATTGATGTATCGAATGATGCCGCAAGTCGGAACAGCAAGGTATCAGAAGCCTCGTCATTACTAGAAATTGAAAATAAACGCAATGAAGTGCCGAAAGCCTATGAAACAAAAGAATCTATCAATGAAATTGAACAGAATGATATTGAACAATGCCACGAAATAACAGACAATGCCGACGAAGAGCCATTTTATATACCTATGCAACCCCTAATATCAGATTTATCGATACCGCCCGGCCTCTCTGCCTCTTCATCTATGTATTCGAGGCAAAGCGACAATGGAGAAGCAATGCCCGATGATGCTTCCACTGACGTATTGACTAGGGACGATATATATACAGGCGGTGGTGCTAACGTGAGAACGTCAAATGTCTATTACCTTTCACACTCCAAGGACAAATCGCGTCTTTCGAACCAAGACCACCAAATACACGTGGGAACAGCGACACAAAGAATAGAATCGTCACTGCAGAAGGGACCTACAAACTACTTGGCTTTGGTAATCCGATGCGATGATAGTAAAAGCACCGTCAATCTATTGACAGACAACGAAGACAGCCAACGCAGTAATAGGTGTTTCACTAAAGATTTTGCTGCGCCTCCAGCAATGCCATTCGCAATTAGAGAAGGTGTTCATGACTTTTTGGATTATGATCCAATAGCACACGAAGTAACAACTACATTGTTGGGAAACCGAGTATTACCTAAAGGGCATCAAGAAGAAAATAATTCTCTCAAAGCAAGAACAACACAACAAGAACATACCAATCGCGACGAAGATGCTTGCAATATAACGAACGACTACAATCAGACCGCCATGCGTACAGGCCAATTCGTGTCGCAAGAATTTGAAGCGATACCGCTTGAATCCGATCATCACACTAGGTTTGATGGTCACCAAGGAAAGCCGCAGGCTTTGTGTATCATGAGTCTTGCGGCACGCAGAATGATAGTTGTTCTTTCGTGTTCCCTGATCTTAATATCCGTTATGCTTTGTATAGCGATGGGGATATCGCAATTGTATGAGTTTCAAAATACCATCAAATCGCAATTCGATTTTTTGGTGAATGAAATCATGAACACCTTTGCTGCATTTGATAGCACCGAGCTGTATCTTCTATTGAGTGAGCTAGTTGCAAAAAAGGAAATGGTTTATTTCGATCTGGACGATTATTGTCCGGAGATATCTACTAGTCTATGTGACTACAACTTCAGATCGTCTTCGTGCAACCTGGAAGGTGTACCTCTCGAAGAATCATGGGAAGAGCTCCTCGTTGCATCTGATAGGATATCGCAAGTGAATCCAAATGACCCACTGCTCAATTGGTTGATCAACGGAAGAGAATATTCTCTAGATGTATTTCCACTCTTGAGAAAGGGCCTTCTAAGCGAGTTAAAGAAATGGAACTTGTACCTCTCTGTTGAAACCGCGGCTTGTGTTGGAATGGCGCTTCTTGCCCTCAGTATATTCGTCACTTTGATGCACGAATTGACGGGAAAGTGTTGGCAGTATAAGAGGGAAAAGCCATCTCACCTCCCTCTTGGAAAAAATAAATACAGCGCACAGCCACTGGGTACCTTCTCCTTTTGCTCGGGGAGGGCTTTTGCCGTGATCTTTTGGTCTCTTTTCCTTTCGACTTGGATAATAGGGATGTCATTCTCCATCGCGAGGGGCACTATCGTAGATATTTGCAACTCTGACCAACCGAGCTTCATTTTCGCCGATCAATTCGCGCACTGGCACGAAAAAGTTGTTACCGTGGACTCCGATCTTTCAGACTTTTTGAAACAGCAATTTCAGTATTGCGAGGGTGTGTCATTACAAAAAGAAAAGCGTATTGCAGTTCCCAACGCTCTGACAAATAGAATCGAAACTCTTGCGCGTTTGGTGGAACCAATCCAAGCTATCACTGACGGCTTGCTAGATCCCTCATTCTCCGGGAGTTTTCAGGATACGTGTGGTAGCGATTCCGTGTTAATTTCTCGAGCGATTGATGACATGGGGGCCCAGTTGTGCAATGATGCGCAATTTGCTTCAAACATATATTTGGATCTAATGTCTTGTCACCATTCTTCTTGGGTTCCTTTGTATGAGTCCTTGGTGAATGATACGATTTGTTCAACGGGTCTTCAAGGTGTAACATGGATCGTCACAATGCAGGTTGCTATTCTATTCTTTGGAATTGTTCTTTGGGCCTTCCGTCCTTCCTTCCTGCACTCCAGTGAAATGAGCATACAATCATAGAACCTAGCATTGTCGACCCAGAGTTTGTTTAGAGAAAATATAATTCATAATTACGGAATAGAAAAATGAAAACAATACGGTTCATGAAGTATTTATAGGCTATCGTCTATAGACGACGTACGTTTGATACATATATGGTAGCGGTTGGTTCCGAACTATTGATTTTGAGAGATATTCGGGCAGAATTTAGAATTCCATACAGACGCATGCCCTCTTTACTGAAAGTAATCGCCCTCCCACCAAACACCGTCATCGTATTCATCGGGAGTCGCACCGCTGTAGGAAGTGGGCTTTACCTTGGTCATGAGTCCACCAGTCACAGCTCCAGACGCAATGCTAATGCCCAAAGTCATAGCCACGCCCATAAGCTGACGGCTGGTCTGTGTGCCACTGAGATCATCCGGGAGATTGACATTGTCGGCGTCCAATCGCACAAAAATAGCAGAGGCCAAACCTCCCAGCAAGGAGGGTAGACCATGGAGGTTGCCGACACCACAGGTATCGTAAATACCAAAAACATTCTGCAACATGGGACCGACGTTGGTGTAGCCATATACGGAAATGGTACCGGCTAGAAGACCGAGGAAGAGGGCACCAAAGGGAGATAGGTCGAGACGAGCGGAGGCACCAATGGCCACTCCACCGGCAAGTGTCGAGTTGGCAACGTGGACTGGATCGAGCTTGCCATGGCACTTGCGCGGCGACACGAAGAAGGTGGCAAGCGTCGAACCCAGCAAGGCCAAAATGGTCTGGGTGACACAAAGGCGTTCGTTGTCGGCGACGCCAGTCTCGGTGGCTCCAACAAAGGATGGCCAGTAGACCCAGAGCAAGGTGGTTCCAATGAGGGAAAGTATGTCCGAGACGGAAGTGGCATCTCCCTTGAACGCCGAGGAACTCTTTTCGGGACCCAGCATTTTTGAAACGGTCAATCCAAAGTAGGCACCAAACATGTGAATGGTTAAGGTACCACCGACGTCTTCGGTTTCGAGCGAGCCGAGGACAAAGACGACCTTATTGACTGCGTAAAAGATGCTCTGGCCGAGAACCATTACAACCAGCTGAAGAGGTGATGCTCTGCCAATCACCGCACCAAAGCTAATCAGGATTGTCGCCGCAAAGAACTCGCCGTCGATGATTGTGCTCATACCAATTTGCAGGGGTGAGTCGCCGTCGTCGGCATTTCCCGAAAGGACTCGGACGTAATGCTCTACCATAATATTGAGTGGAACAGCAACGGCCGTGAGCATCATGGTAAAGCCAACAGCACCCAGACCGTACCTTCCCAGGAATGTCATGAGATATCCAAAACCGAGGAGTAGCATGACCATGATATCCCGAAAGATGACGTATTCCGCAGCTTCGTATTCGGTGTCATCGTAGGTAGTGGTTCTGAAAAAGAGGGCCAAGACGACAATGATAAGTCCAAGCAACGCATTGCTCTCCTTGGAGGCAAAGTCGGTCGGAACTCCCGAACTGACGAGAGGAGTATGTTCGGATGGCATGGTTGGCAGCAATAGTGAATAAATGGAATTGAAAGTGAATTCAATTTTTGTGATTCTCTATTGGTTGTCGATTGTGGATTGTTTTGTCAATTTGGGATTGCAGGAAACATATTCCGTCGAAAAACTTGACTTTCGTTATTGCATTTCTGTGGATGAAAGATTTTGCGGTTCTCCCACGTGAGTTCGCTCGGTCACACTTGACACCAATCTTCGCCTCCGAAATTGCACCGTCGAACAGGTTCACGAAGATCCTTCACTAAAGATAAGGATAAAATTATGTTGCAGGATGGAGACACTACTTGTAGTAGCTTCTACTAAGAACTACGAAAGGTATGTATGTACAATCAATGGTTTCCTCGAAATGACCGTTTTGTCGATTCGAAACTCAGTCTTTTATTTTCCCATTCAAACTTTCATGCACAACTTGAACTCACTTCGAACTAACAGCAACAGTACTCGTTCACCATTCATAAAAGAAGTATTCGACAGATCATCTAAATCGAATCTACATTCAAGATGGCAGGGTCACTAACCGCTAGACATCCACAGAGTCAAAGCCAAACCAAAGACATACAGATAATACAAATTGAAGACGACAAGAAATACGACAATGGAAAAGGAAAGAAGAAATCCAATCTTTCGGTTATTATTCTGGGAAGTGTAATCTTTCTTTGTTTTGGATTCATTACGATCCATGAGCATGTTTTCACCCGAACAAAGACAGCTCAACTTCCAAAGGAAATCGCTACTAGCGAAAAGATCAACAATTCAAATATCCAAGTATACGGAGAGAATCCGTACAAGGGATGGCAACCTGCCATTCCTTCCATCTCGGAAGAAATAGACGACAAATGCAAAAGTTGGAGATCATGCTTTGCCAAAGATCACAATTGCCATTCTCGATGTCGAGATGCCCCGGAAGATTTCGGAAAAGCCCCTCCTCGGCCAGGTTTTACTCCCGATCCAGCTCTGGATGACGAGCAAAACAACCAAAAGGCCCAACAGGTGCCGTGGGTTCCCGATGTGACGGTATTAAGGCGCATGCTGTACGCTGGAAAAGATCTCGACGGGAATCCATGGCCTCCGCCACTTGTTACAGCAATAGATCGAGAGCTCTGCGAACCCATTGGAACCTTTGGTGGTCAAAACGATGACAACAAAAAGCTTTTGGACGCGGTTCCCATTCGGGGTATGCCACTCCTTCCGCAGGATTGGACGGACGCTGCCTTTGCCGCCAAGAAAATGAAGCGACAACCCAAGGTTCTGTGTATGGTCTATACCATGGAGGCGAATCACCACACCAACATTCGAGCCATACGAGAAACGTGGGGTCCAGGCTGCGACGGATTTTTGGCCTTTTCGACGCGAGACGATCCAAGGATTCCCGCAATTTCTTTGGCACACGACGGGCCCGAAGAATACGAAAACATGGTAAGCAAATATGCAAATATATATCGAAATGACAAATGGAAACCCAAATGGGTGCGGTTTTGTCTCACCTGTGCCATTGCAATCGCTCTACATTCAATATCGCAACCTGTTCGACACAGTGGCAAAAAGTACGATCCATTTGGAGATTTGTCGGAACCCATTATCTAGAAGACTTTGATTTCTTCTTTCAGGGCGGAGAAGATTTGTACGTTCTTCCACAAAATCTGCGGAGTGTACTGGCCGATCAGATCGAAGATCCCACCACCCAGGACTTTTTCGGGGGACGACGCTTCCGATGGGGAGCCACCAGCGACGTATTTTTCAATTCGGGAGGTGCTGGATACGCCCTCTCGCAATCGACACTCCGAAAGTTTGTCGAAACAGGACTGGACCATCCAAAGTGCTTTCCCAACAAACACTCATCCATGGAGGATGTCTTTATTGCTCGCTGTTTGAAGGATGCCTTCAATATCGGAATTGTCGACACTCGCGACGACGAGCAACGGGAACGCTTTCATCCCTTTGGTCCGGGCGGGCACTACAACTGGCGACCACCCAAGGAGGGAAAACGAGACTGGTATCAACAGTACAATCTGTTGTGGCCGCCCAAATTGGGAAAGGACTGTTGCGCTCCCGACAGCGTGTCCTTTCACTATCTGAAAAAGCCGGCAAACGTTCGGCATATTCATTCGCTCTTGTATTTCTGCGATTGAAAGAATCATAAGCTAACACTGCTAAATTTAAGGGAACATGACTAAAAAAATATTTACTAGAAGTAGTAATTACTTCACGAAAAAAATAGCTATACCATACTCATCAATGACGCAGCGATACACATATATTTGGGGGAGAGATTTCTGTGCGTTTATTTAGGGGAGTGATTTAGGTGTATTTATTTAGGGTTTTTCTAATATTATGTGTA
>JACLAC010021615.1_pt1 | contig 11248 bp, 8 predicted proteins | sample 8027881 | NCBI WGS metagenome assembly JACLAC01 (sample SAMN15725517, study PRJNA655200) | protist metagenome | isolation source: fluorescence activated cell sorting (FACS) single amplified genomes of... | place: Spain: Blaines Bay Microbial Observatory, Mediterranean Sea | collected 2016-01-19 | reverse complement strand
TAGGCCGCAGGCCTGACCCCAGGCGCCCCATAGACCGCTGGCGGTGACGAAGGATTTAAGCGCGTGATGTACTTGGCCGCGCGGGAGGGAGGGGGTGTTTTCCAGGCTTGTGGGCATATAATACCCCAAAAATATCGCGGCATATCAGATAAAGGTCAACGGTATCTGCGTAGTGTCTTTCTTTGCGTTGGTGAAAGTTAAAAAGGAGAAGATGGATTATGACTCTCAAGATGGGATATGCGACGTTGCGATGGCAGCAACCAGACCTGGAAAAAGCGCTGCCTGAGCTTAAAAAAGCTGGTTGGGATGGTTGGGAGGGGCGACTCCCCCTGGATTGGATGGGACCGCCGAAGCGGTTAAAGCAAGTGTGTGAGGATGCGGATATGCCGCTCTGTGTTTTCACCGCTAGTGGATCGCCCGAAGATCGCGACTGGGAACATGTCGAGCGCAATAAGCGGCGGATGGATTTTGCCGCCGAAATGGAAGTCGATTGCTTCATGTTCATGAGTGGGCGCAGGCCTGAGGGACGGGAGATCGAGCGAGCCGATATCGAGCGGGCGGCTGAAGGAGCGGAGCAGTGGGCAGAGTATGCAGCCCAGTACGGGTTGGAATTAAGTTACCACATTCATACCAATCTGCTGGTGGATTCGATCGCAGATTGGACACTATATATGGGTTTGCTCGACAAAGCTCGGCTCTGCATTGATGTTTCGCACGCTGAGCTGTGGGGGTACGATCCCGTACAGTCCCTCAACGACTTCTGGAGCCAACTCAACTACGTTCACTTGCAGGATTACTCTTCCTGCACGGTGCGCGAGCCAGGATCCTATAATCCGGAGTGGGTTTCGGTTGGCGAGGGTGAGTGTCTCGATTTTGCCGGAGTAATTAAAACACTTGATGAACGGAATTTTTCCCGCTGGGTGACTAGCTGTCCTGGTGCGCCGCTGTACGAAGGTGAGGACGCGATAAGCGAGGCGAAGCGTAGCTTGCGGATGCGCGAGTATTTACGTGGGCTGGGGTATTAAAACCCCTTTCTTTTATCGACTATATTAAGCACCGTTTCACCTTTGAGATAACGCTCTAATTGGGCGAGGAAGAATTGGTAGACCTTGCGCGGTCGGTGCTGTGAAGCGCCGGCTCGGTGTGGAGTGAGAATGATATTCGGCGCGTCCCAAAGAGCGGAGTCAGAGGGCAATGGCTCGATTTCGGTAACATCGAGGCCTGCGCCGGCGATCTGGCCTTGCTCAAGGGCATTGCAGAGGGCTTCCTCGTCAATGATGCCGCCTCGAGTTACGTTGATAAGATAGGCATCCTGCTTCATCAACTCGAGCTCTTGGGCTCCGATCAGATGGTAGGTTTCTTTAGTGCGTGGGCAGGCGAGCATTACCACATCGGAACGGCGCAGCAGACTGTGCAGGTTTTTCCGGCTGTTGTCTACTAATTCGGATACTCCAGGAGGCAGGTCGCGGCGCACCGGATCGACAGCGATGATTTGCATGTCGTAACCGGCGGCCCGTTTAACCATTTCAATACCAAAACCCCCCATCCCGACGATCCCCAGTGTTTTCTCGGTTAGTTCTATCGTGGCACCACCAGCCCATTTACGCTGATCGTTTTGGCGGGCTGACTCGGCTATGCCCCTAGTCAATGCCAGAAGCAGCGCCCAGGCGTGTTCACCTCCTTGCGGGGCGTAGAGCCCAGCTACATTGGAGATGGCGACTTCATCTCGTTCGACGATCTTGGGGAAGAGAAATTTGTCCATCCCGGTGCTGAAGGATTGGATCCAGTTCAGATTGGGGGCTGCTGCACAGACGGGGGGTTGGAAGTGTCCCAAAATAACTTCGACTTCGCTCGCCAGTGCGATTGCCTCTTCCTCATCCTTGGCGATCAGGACTTCGTGACCGCCGGATTCGAGTGCCAATTGGCGAAATTGTTCGTGTTCTTCGTCGCTAAATGGGTATTGAATCAGGATTTTCACACGAACCTCCGCAGACTAGTTTTTGAAGTGGGATAGGATATGGTTGATCTGATCGGCAAGCGATATGTCCAAGCGCGGGCCGAAACGGGCCACGACTTGGGCGGCGGCATAGGAACCGAGTCGGGCCGCATCCAGGGGGTCGTAGCCATGGGTTAGTCCGTAGAGTACCCCTCCGGCAAAGAGATCGCCAGCACCGGTGGTATCGACGGCTTCCACTTGCACTCCGGGAACAAGTTGGCGGAGATTCGGAGCATAGACCAGTACTCCGTCAGCACCGCAGGTTATGTAGGCGATGCCAACTTTTTGCGACAGGAGTTCACCAGCTTTTTCCCGTGTAGATGCATCGGTGTAGGCTAGAGCTTCATCTTCGTTGCAAAAGAGTACGTCTACCCCTTTTTGCATAAGAGTGTAGAAGCGATCTTTAAAGGTGCTGACCATAAATGGGTCGCTCAGTGTCAGTGAAACGGATGTGTCGTGGCGCTGAGCCATCGCCTGAGTTTGGATGCTGGCAGCAAAACCGTCATCCGAGCTAAAGAGATAGCCCTCGAGGTAGACGAAGTGGCTGGCGGCGACTAAATCCTCTTGCACTTGGGTGGGGCCGATAGCACTGCTAATCCCCAAAAAGGTGTTGAGCGTGCGGTCTGCATCAGGAGTTATGAAGACCAGGCATTGGCCTGTTTTTCCATCGCTGCGATTTGCGGGGTTGGTGGCAACTCCAGCGTCTTCGAGGTCGCGCTGGTAAAAATCGCCCCAGGAATCGTGACCGATTAGGCAGGCGTAATAAGCTTGGCCCCCAAAACGGGCGACGCCAATCATGGTATTGGCTGCCGAGCCTCCAGAGGCAGAAGCAACGGGTTTGTCGGTGATAGCCTCGATCAGTGTGTTTTGTTGGTCTTCGTCAACGAGGGTCATCACTCCTTTGTCGATCTGGTTTTTGCTGAGGAATTCTGGGTGGACTCGATACTGGATATCTACCAGGGCATGGCCGACCCCGTATACATCGTATGTGCGTGCCATCGGTCTCCTTTCTGAAAGAGAAATCTAAAATAATCAATAACTCACTCTTCGACAAAGGAGTGAGGCTAAATCTTCCCTTGTTTTAATCGGTACTGGGGTTTAAGCTTTAATAGTCTGGGGCTCTGTTTATGGAAAACTGCCAAGGGGGATCTGGAATAGGTCGATAGACAGGATCCGGACAAGTATTATATTATTATTTGCGGGCGGGTGTTCTGCCACGATTTTTCTACATTTTACGGAGGTTAAAGCCATCGCAACAAAGAGGAAGAGTTTTACCCGGGTCAACGGCGATATTCGCGTACCTCAGGTGCGGCTTATCGGCGCCGATGGAGAGCAAGTGGGTGTCGTCGAAACGGCTCAAGCCCTAGCCCTAGCCGAAGAGGCCGACCTCGACCTTGTCGAGGTCGCGGCCGAAGCGCGCCCACCGGTCTGTCGGATTATTGATTATGGCAAGTACCGCTACGATCAGGAAAAAAAGGCTAAGGAAGCACGCAAGAAACAGCACAACGTGCAGATGAAGAACATCCGTATTGCCGGTGCTAATATTTCCGAGCATGACCTCGAATATCGCATGGCCCATATTCGCGAATTTATCGATAAGGGCAATCGGGTAAAGGTCAGTGTTCGTTTCCGTGGGAGACAAATGGCTTATCAAGACCGCGGTCGTGAACTCCTGCGCGGATTGGCGGTCAAGCTTGGAGATGTGACCATGGTTGATCAGGAGCCCAAGATGGAAGGTCGGGAGATGTCGTTGATTCTCAGGCCTATCTGAGACTATTGATCGTAGAATAGCCCGATCCCAGGGGCACGGGCGCTGGAATGATTTTTCCTCAGGCTGTAGATGTCGTCGTCACTGCCATGATCGATGAGTAAGCCCAGATTGGGAGCGCGTCGTCCGCCCCAGTAGGTAGTTGCAGAGCCCTGGCCTTGCCCGGTTCTCGTCTCGTAGTGGTCACGGCCGTCTCCATCGTAGAGTAGTCCCAATCCATTCATCGCTCCTGCTCCCTGGCTCAAGTGCAGGGCTTGGTAGCGGTCGTTGCCGGCAAGATCGGCTAAATATCCGATAGCGGCATCCCAGCCAGCGCCTTGGGATGCCGCTATTTCGGCTTGGTAGCGGTCGTTTCCGGCATCCTCTAAGAGTACGCCTGCGGCTTGATGGGCGGCGGCGCCCTGAGCGTAACGACTGCCGCGGTACTGGTCGTTGCCTCGGAGATCGCTCAATACGCCCAGGCCGAAAAAGTATCCGACGCCCTGGGCGAAGTCCCCACCTTGATAGTAATCGGTGCCGCGGTGGTCTAGGAGCAGGCCGATGCCTCCTGACCCAAATCCTCTAAAGCCGCAACCGACGCCCTGACCCCAACCCGCATAGGTATCGGCAGTACCGTACGAAGAGGGGACCTTTCCATCGACTAAGTAGCGGTCGTTGCCGGAAAGGTCGATGAGCGCGCCAAGGCCGTGCATGCCGCCGAAACCCTGGGCGAATAGGTCGGCCGAATAGAGATCGTCACCCTTGTTATCTACGAGTAGACCTGCACCAAAGAAGGCAGCACCCTGGCCAACTTTTCCGTTGAGATAGAGATCGTCACCTTTTTGATCCCAGAGGATGCCGATTCCACAAAAAGCAGCACCTTGGGCCAGTGTGCTGCCCTGGTAGAGGTCGTTGCCGTCGAGGTCTACTAATAAGCTGACGCTGCCGATCCCGGTTGCATATCCTCCGCCCAGATAGCGATCATCGCCCTTGTAGTCGATGATGAGTGTAGTGGGGTTGGGATGGCTATGGAAATAGATGTCATTACCCCCGAGATCTACAATTACAGCGGCGTCGGTGCCGTAAAAATTGGGTCCATCGTCGCCGATTAGCACCCAACCCAAAGGCGTGTATTCGGCGTAGAGGAAGTCCCCGCTCGAATTGGGGGGGAGTTTGTCAATTGGAGAGGGAGGAAGGTTTTTCAGTTTTCGGCGCAGCGACTTGAGCGAGTCGGGTTTGGTTAGCTGGGCAAGGTTCAAGGCACTCGAAAAAAGGGCACTGAGTTCGATTTTTTTAGCCAGGCGAAGGGTGTGAATATGGGCTGTAGTTTCGGTGCTATCGCCCTCGTCGAGCAGAAATGTTTCGCCGAAGCGCTCGATCAGGTCGGGGATTGAATTCGCAAGCTCGGAGCGTTCGGCATCGGAGAGTGCGGCAAAGGCCCGATCGGTTAGATGAGTGGATGCAAAGAGCGGACCGAGGAGGAAGGAGAGGACGGTATCGTCTTTCTCACCAGGTGTTTCGGGATGATACGAAAGTTCGAGGTCTAGATAGCCGGCTGCATTCATCAGGTGATCGGCAAGTGTGGTGCCAGTGGCGAACTTAGTGGTGAGCGTTCGGGCGATGCGGCCAGTGCTGAGGGGGTCGTTCAGTGCGAGATTGACGGTCTGGAGTCGACAAGCACTGCCGTATCGTCCTACATCAAAGACCAGCGCTTTTTGTAGCGAATCGAGTTGGCCGATGGCGTGTTCTCGTTCGATTAAATGATGTGCTGCCTGCTCTCCAGGCTCGGATTTTCCAGTCGGGGTGGAATGATTCAGGACTGAGGGCTTGTTTGCAAGGTCTTCATCCATCAGATAGTAGAGGCGTCGAAGATCGGATACGGTTGATTCGAGTTCCAGGCGTTGGCCTTCTCGCTCGATTATCAAAATGAGTGTATCACCCGGTGCATAGCTCTGTACGCAACGGTTCAACTCGTCTGTATTTCGGATCCGGTGGGGGGGGATAGCGACTATGAGATCACCCTTTTGCAGCCCGGCGCGATGGGCTGGGCTATAGAGCAAGACCTTGTCCACGGCTATGCGATTGGAGTCGATGGTTAGAGAGCGGAGGCCAAGCACACCGTAGCGAGATGGGAGTTTGCTCGGGAGATCCTGGAGGTTCTGGGCATGGCCCGGAGTTCCTATCAGCAGGACTACCAGCAAGAGAGTAGTTTTCAAGAGGCAACCAGTGTGTGCTCAGCAGCTCCGTTGAGTCCCGAGATAACGGGAAAGGATCTTTCCCTGGCCTGGCCTTCCCCAGGCACGTAGCGAACCTGAGGGGAGAAGTAGGCGTAGAGAGCAGTATTGCGTGAGCGGCTGGTCTGGTTGGGGCCTGAGCCGTGGACCATCAAACTATGGAAAAGTACGGCTGACCCGGCTTTGAGCGGTACGTCGGTCTGTTTCGAGAGGTCGATATCTTCTCGCTCGGCCAGAGGTGTGTCCTGGGCCTGGGCGATCTGGCCCCATTCCTGCAGGCCCCAGTGGTGGCTGCAGGGGATTATTTTAATACAGCCGTTATCGGGTGTGGCGTCGTCGAGAGCGATACTGGTGGTGACTAGGGAGGGAGGGTCCATCGGCCAGTAAGCCGAGTCTTGGTGCAGGGCATGGGCAGAACCGTGAAAGGCGGGTTTGAGCATCAGAGTACTGCGGAAAAGGAGTAGGTCATCTCCGAGGAGGTTTTGCACCGTTGCGACCAGTTTAGGGTGTGCTGCGAGCTGGGCAAAGAGTTCGGAAAATCCCCGTGTGTTCTCTATTTTGCGCAGGATAGGGAGGCTGGCACAGTCTTGATTTTCGGAGAAGGGCTCGCGTTGGAAGTGGTTGTTTCGCAACTCCACTTGGGTATCCACTTCGGCAGCCAATAGGTGCAGGCGTTCGATTTCGTGACGACATTCGGCGATTTCGTTGTTGCCGAGCAGGTGGTCGATTATTAAGTAACCCTGATCCTCGAAAAAGGCTTTTTGCTCTTGTGGATCCATAAGAAACTCCGCTCTACAGGGTGGATAATACGCCAGAAGTACGTATTATTATTAACTGGCTAACGCGCTGGTGTCAACCGATTCATAGACCACGACGCACCAAACAAATGCATCGTATCTTCCCATTTCTTCGCTGGCTGCCCGAACTCGGGCAAGCAGGTGTTCTGCGCTCCGACTTGATTGCGGGAATTACCGTGGCCTTGGTTCTGGTGCCCCAGGCTTTGGCTTATGCCGAATTAGCCGGCTTGCCGCCAGTCTACGGTCTCTATGCAGCTTTCTTGCCGCCGGCGGTGGCGGCACTCTTCGGCTCTTCGCGGCAGTTGGCCACCGGTCCCGTGGCCATGGCTTCACTGATCAGCGCCACTACAGTACACTTCGTCGCGCCCCAAGGTGGTGAGATCTTTATCGCCTATTCACTGGTTTTGGCTCTGCTGGTTGGGTTGATCCGGATTGGTTTGGGTGTTTTGCGGTTGGGAGTATTGGTCAATTTGTTCTCCAATCCGGTCGTTGTCGGTTTCACTAACGCTGCGGCCTTGATTATCGTTAGCTCTCAAGTGCATAAAATATTCGGGGTAGAGCCACGGCAGGGGGAGTCTTACTTAGGGACGGTTTTCCAGGTCGTTTCTTCGGTCCCAAGCGGGATTCACTGGGCTACGTTGGGGATGGCGGTTTTGGCCGGAGGAATTATTTTTGCTCTGCGCTGGATCAACCCCCAGTTGCCTTTTGTTATGCTGACGATGGCATTTACTACCCTCGTCTCCTGGTTGATCGGTTTCAGTGGGGAAGTTGTCGGTGCGGTTCCGCGCGGATTGCCACCTATTTCATTGCCGGATATGGACTTAGAGGTCTTGCCTCGGCTCTTGCCCGGGGCACTGACTCTGACCTTGATCGGGCTGATGGAATCGATGGCTATTGCCAAGACTATTGCTACCAGGACTAGGCAACGGCTCGATATTAACCGAGAGCTGGTTGGGCAAGGGATGGCCAATTTAGTTGGTGGATTCTTTCAAAGTTATGCAGTTTCGGGATCTTTCTCGCGGTCGGCCGTCAATTATCAGAGCGGGGCTCGGACGGGTTTTGCATCGGTTGTGACCTCGTTAGTAGTTGCTGCGATCCTACTCTGGTTCACTCCGCTGCTATTTTATCTTCCGCAGGCGACACTGGCTGTCATAATAGTCGCTGCTATTTTTAGCCTGATCCAGATTCGTCCGCTTTTGAACACCTGGCGCGTCAATATCTCCGATGGCATTATTGGAGTTGGTACCTTTGTTGTAACAATAGTGCTGGCGCCGTCGCTGCATTTAGCGATTGCTCTGGGGGTCGGATCCTCACTGGTGCTCAACCTCTATCGGACTATGCGCCCCAAGGTAGTTTTCCTCACTCGTCAGCTCGATGGTACGCTGCGCGATTCGGGGGGGGGGGGATCGGGGATCCGTCCAGACCAGCAGATCGCCATTATGCGTTTCGATGGCCAGCTCTATTTTGGAGCCAGCAGTTATTTTGAAGATAGTGTCCTCGAAACGATTGCCAGTGCTCCCGAGCTAAAATATCTGATACTCGAAGCCGAGGGCATCAACCAGATCGACGCTTCTGGCCAAGAAACCTTGCGCAGCGTGGTCGAACGGCTGCGCGAGATCGGAATTGACCTCTATTTCACACGCGCGAAGCGGCAGTTCACCGATGTGCTGGAGCGCTCTGGGGCGATGGAATATGTTGGCAGGGATCACTTTTTTCGCTGGAACCAGCACGCCCTCGAATATTTGTGGGCGCGGCTTGAGCCTGAGTACAAGGCGCGATGTCCACTCAATGCGCCCCATCCTCGCGAGTCCGGGGCTATGGACGCCGAATACTATATTTAGGGAAATGTAGAGCTAAAAGCGTTTGGTCTCGGTAGGGGGCGAGTCGTTGGGGGAGTCGGTATCGGACAGGAGCTGGGTAAAAGAATCGATCTGGGCATCTGCCTGACCGAGCAAGGAGTCTTTTTCGGACCGCGCATTGAGCACTTCTTCTGCGATATTGAGGGCAGCGAGGATAGCAATATCAAGTGGTGCCCGGTTGCCGACTTCAGAGGCGGCTTGCTGCATTTTCTCATCGAGATAAGCCGCTGCACGCTGGATGTACTCAGCATTGCGGTCCTCGCTGGTACCCAATCGGTAGGTTTGGTTGTATATCTCGACCGTGACGGGATTTTCTTGTGCCATGGATCCTGCGAGGGGATAAAAAGTGGGGACTTCCGCGATCTCCCCTTGTCCCGGAAGCCCCCTTTCTTGCGCGCTAACCACGTGGTTGACTGACAATATATTGGGGGTGGAAATATTTGTCAACCATATATTGGTGTTTTGTTGTTTTTTCTTTGAAACGCATTTTGCGGCAAAAGATTGGGCCTTAAAAGCGAGGGAATTTGCTAAGTTGAGGGACATAAAAGATTCTCCCAGTGTAGTTCACGAGTCTTAGAGGTTCATTTTATTTGCATCAGAATGGCTTCAGTTAATAGTAAGAGGGGCGGCTTAGATAGGGATTTGACCTCAGTTAGGACGCTTTTTAAATTTTGGTGCCTTTCAGCGATCTATTCCAGGATCAACTCTCGCCCAATAATAACCTGAGAGGATTGTGAATTTGGAGGTTAGAGACGAGCTAATAGCGGTCTTGAAGGATGTCATCAAAGGCGAGGTGCGCTTCGATAACCTTTCGCGCGTGCTCTATCGCACCGATGCCAGTATTTACGAGATTCAACCTCTGGGGCTGATACTGCCTAAAGACGAGGAAGATGTAATTGCTGCGGTCCGAATGGCCGGCGAGCGAGAGGTATCCATTTTGCCTCGAGGGGGCGGAACGAGTTTGGCGGGGCAGTCGGTGGGGCCGGGAATCCATCTGGATTTATCCAAATACATGAATCGCATTCTCGAATTCAATCCGGAAGAGCGCTGGATTCGGGTCCAACCAGGGCTAGTCCTCGATGAACTCAATGCCTATCTGCAGCCGCATGGTCTAAGCTTCGCACCCGATGTATCGACCAGTAGCAGGGCCAATATCGGTGGTATGATCGGTAACAATTCCTGTGGGGCGCACTCTATTGTCTACGGCAAGACCATTGATCATGTCTTGGAGTTGAAGGTGGTTCTCTCCGATGGCTCAGAGGCTGTGTTCTCTCCGGTAGACGAGGAGGAATATGAGCACCGTGCGGCTGGAGATGGGCTCGAAGGTCAAATCTATCGAGAAATTCGCCGGATTGCCCGCGATAATGAGGAACTGATCCGCAGGGGGTTTCCCACGGTGATGCGTCGAGTCTCGGGCTATAATATGGATGAATTTATCAACGGAGCCCCATTTGATCTGAGCAAAATTGTAGTCGGTTCGGAGGGTACGCTCTGTGTAGTAGTCGAAGCCCGTTTGAATTTGGTGGAGTTGCCTGCTCAGAAAGGCTTGGTGGCTGTCCACTTCCACGATCTGGTCGAGTCAGTAGAGGCAAATCTCACTGTACTGGAAACCGATGCGGTCGCTAGTGAATTGATCGATAAAATCTTGCTCGACCAGACGGTGGACTCGATTGAGCACGCACCCAGTCGGCGTTTTCTCCAGGGGGATCCTGCCGCCTTGTTAGTTGTCGAGTTTTATGCCGACTCGGAGGTGGAACTCGAGCGCAAGATGGACGATTTAGAAGCGCGTTTGGATGGATGCGGGATGGGCTATGCTTATGTACGAGCCATTGATCCTGCGATTCAAAAGGCGATTTGGGAATTGCGCAAGGCGGGATTGGGATTGCTGATGGGGATGAAGGGCGATCCTAAGCCCAATCCGGGAGTGGAAGACACCTGCGTACCGGTTGATAAACTGCCCGCCTATGTTCGCAGGGTTGTTGCCCTGATGCAGGAGTTGGGGATCGAAGCCGAATACTATGGCCACGCCAGCGTCGGTTTATTGCACATTCGCCCTATTTTCAGTCTTAAAGACCCACGGGGCATAGCTCTTTTGCGACAGATCGAAGAGCGGATGAGTGATATGGTGCGCGAGTACGGTGGGGCGATGTCGGGAGAACACGGCGATGGATTGGCTCGGAGTGAATGGATTGCCAAGATGTTTGGTCCAGAACTGGTAGCGTCCTTTACGAAGGTCAAGGATGCTTTTGATCCTCGGGGTATTATGAACCCCGGAAAGATCGTTCGCGCACCTAAAATGGACGAGAATTTGCGCTATGACGAAGGATACCAGACCCCCCAATTAGAGACTTATTTCAACTTTACCGAAGCAGGTGGCTTCCAGGAAGCTGTAGAAATGTGTTCGGGGGTCGGTCAGTGTCGAAAAAAAATGGTGGGTACTATGTGCCCTTCCTATATGGCGACTCTGGATGAGGAACATACAACCCGCGGCAGGGCCAACGTTCTGCGGGCTGCTTTATCCGGCTCGTTGCCGGACGGACTTGAGAGCGCAGAGGTGCATCGGGCAATGGACCTCTGCCTGGAGTGCAAAGCCTGTAAGGCAGAATGCCCGTCTA
>JACLAC010016337.1_pt1 | contig 11248 bp, 5 predicted proteins | sample 8027881 | NCBI WGS metagenome assembly JACLAC01 (sample SAMN15725517, study PRJNA655200) | protist metagenome | isolation source: fluorescence activated cell sorting (FACS) single amplified genomes of... | place: Spain: Blaines Bay Microbial Observatory, Mediterranean Sea | collected 2016-01-19 | reverse complement strand
ATATTTTATTATATCATCTCACATCATCATCACTAAAAGAGTAGGAGGAGGGAGAGGTGAAATAGATAGACGACTACAGCATTAAAACAATCGGTTGAAAAATGGTAAAAAAAAATGCAATTTTTTTCGCTCCACCCCACCACTACTATATAATAACCGTGCAAGGCACAGTAGCAACAGCAGCATGCATTGAAAAAAAAAGAATTAATAATAAGCAATATTGTCCATTATGAAGTTTCTGTGTACAGAGAATAGAGAGGATACATGATTTTTTTATGTATTGAAACAAACAACAAGTAAAAAAAAGGAAAACAAGACGCTGTTATTCATCACTGTCTTTGAACTAATGTTGACAGCATCTCCTTCATTTCGCCTAGGTCGGACCCGAGTTTTTCGAGTTTATGCTCGTGTCTTCGAAGCGTTTCAACGTCGGCACTACCACTACCAATCGATTCCATGCGGTCTACTTGCGTGGGGCTTCCGAGTGATCGTTCGCGTTTTAGCGTTTCCGCATCAATTATGGAACCTTGATTTGCCAACGAGCGTGTCATCCCCAACAATGTCTTCCTTTTTTGCAACAGTGGCAAAGTCTCAAGGTTGTGGCGCTTCGGCCTGTGCCGTACCGCAAAGAATTCCAGAAAGTCTGCAATACTAATTCTAGTGTTGCAATTATGGCCGCGAAACCGAATCATCAAATTCTCAAGCACTTCTTGAGAGGGACTGAAGCCAAGGGCCCGGAGACCATCACTAAATTCAAAGAAATCCAACTCACCGTCTCCATTTTTGTCGCACTTTTTGAATACTTCTCGCACATCTATGATTCCATTAAGTACATCTCGTCTCAGAACACGGCTAAGCTGATCCGTCATGGCCTCAATCTCCTGGGCATGTGACGTGAACTTTCTTCGAAAAGCAAGCCAGATAACGGACCTTCTTACTTTGGATTTTTCTCTGGGAAACCTTTCAAGAACATGCATAAAATCACTTCTGCTCAAAGCGCTAGTCTCTAGAAAGGTAAGAGCAATCGCAGGTTTCATTTTCCTCAATTTCTGATTGGACAAAATCATATCCAACCCCCACACCATGCCGCCGCAAAACACTTGCATGTCTTTAATAGCAATTCCCCTAGAAATTACATGAAAAATATCCCCTGCAACCATTTCCATGGGCGGGTAAATCTCCGGCTTCAAATTCAAGGCTATGCTAGTGACGAAGTTCTTTTCCCCATTGCGCAGCCAAGGAACTTTTGGCAACCACTTTGACGTAATCGAAAGGGCAACATCGCCGCGAAGTGATGGAGACATTGACCTGAGAAGGTCTTGAAAATTTTCCATCGTATCGAGAGACCGTCTCCGTCGGAAATAGAACCGAAGTCGCCTTCGAAGTTCAAAATCCAACTGCTTTTCGTCCATGAAAACCTCTAAACTGTCCATTCTGGAATGATGGTCCTGTTCCAATTTGTTTAGCGAAACTGCATTGCTGACAATGACACCCATAAGGTACGCCCATACAATCGAGCCTACAATCATGGCAAAAACGGCGATTAATCGCTCTAAAGGCGTTGTAGGGTTAGCAACATCGCCATATCCAATCGTTGATATCGTTTGCAGCGCCCAGTAGACACAAACCATGTATAGCTCCATAATCGAGTAATCGCTGTAATCGTTAACAATAACCCAACTTTGGTTGTCAACGCTGAATATAGTAACGAAACTCCACAGACATGCAATCCAGTGGCAAATAATGAGCATAATAAACATGAACTTTATTATTTGCTGAATCCCATACTTTACAGTAACCCCGTACAAATCCTCCCAGCGCCGGATCAAACGAAACCCGCGCAAGACCCTGGCCAGTTTTAGTAGTCGCAAAAGTCGAAGAAGGCGCAAGACCCGTAAATTCTCTACCTTAGCGCTGTTGTCAGAGTGAACTGCTTGGTCGGTTCCAAGTGCAAAGGCATCGTAAGGAATAACAGACAAAAGATCGACGATCAACCAAGACTGCGCGTACTTTCTTGCTATAATCTTTATATCCGAGATCATTGCATCCGTGTTTGGGCGCGGTATCATTATGAAAAAGTGCATGATAAGATCCATCGTGAAAATGATGTCAATGGTTCGGTTTACCCAGAACATTGTATCCAGTTCCCCGCTGGCCCCAAGGAAACAAATTTCAAATATGGTGAATGTGGCGGTAAATATCAACAGCACCACAATTATCAGATCCCAGTAATGCATAAAATCGCTATGCGGATGTATTGCATAGCTCTGGACATGCGGCTTAATTGGCATAATGTTGACTAGATTTCGTTTTACAGTCTCTTCCGTTTTACGCCGCCGTGACCGCTTTACAATCGCAGCTATGAACTCTTCCTCTGACACCTTTCCACTACGATCCTCATCAACGTGTATCATGACATCCTGCAGAAGGTCGTTCGTAACATTCATCCCTAAGTCTTCTAATGCTTTTGCTAATTCGGCTGTGTCTATTTCCCCGGAAAGGTCTTCATCAATTTTTTGAAAGGTTCTTGTTGCATCCAACCGTGCGTTGCATGTATAAAGCTTTTCTCCACACTGCATAGCATGTTTTAATATTCGATCCATTTTTTCTGTGTTGTTGACCTTTGGCGCTTCTACCAGCGAATCCCTTGTTTTCTGTTCTGTATTGAGTTTAAACGACTTACTGAAAATCGCCATACTGGCACTGCGGCTTAGTTTCGTCGCCCCGCTACCCCTAGCGTAAATTAACCTTTCCAAGTAGTACAAAGGTTCAATTTCTATCTGAGTCGCGTCTTGCAACGCGCTTGTAATAGCTTCGAAGACGACTTTCTCTGGCTTTGGTGAAACTATATACTTTTTCCCCGATTGTGGCGGAGACAGTTGGCGTTTAAAACTTTTCTCTTCCCTTAACGCTCGCAGCACTCTCTCTTCTGACAAACATCCCGAAATCTCGAGCTGATCTTCCATACACAATAAAAACTGCGTCGCAGTATTTTCCGTCAAGCCGACTTCTGAAAAGTCGAGTATTTTAATTATCGGTACCTGGGATATTGCTCGGGCCAAAGCACTTTTAGAGAGCTCCAAGGTTTGCTGGTCCGAATACATCCTCTTGTATTTGTACTGGAGCCTCAACGTACCAAATGCCAGCATGGAATGTAGGTTTTCTAGCTGTTCATGAAACAATTCTCGCAGGCCGCCCGGAAAGAGCAGTTGTTTTCCATCTTGGCTGGGGTCTTTGTAAAAGACAGCACCAATGTTTGCGCAGTGTTTCTCCCAACAGTTGAGGAAAACATCTAGATGGTCTTTTGTTACCAGTGGGTGCTGCCTGACGTTAAAAATGGACTTGAAGTAGTCATCCGACAAGTTATGCGGGTCTAACTTATACCCAGTTTTCAGTTTTGAAATCGACTGCCGTCTATTTATCTTGGTTGGCGCAGCAGCCACTTCCTTCTGTTTACTGCTTCCAAGACCCATGGTCCAAACCTTCTGTACTAGACTGGAGTGTTTTCTTTTCAACCTAAGATGGGGAGCGCTCGGGTATTTACAATCTTGCTTGAGTCACTCTTTTTACTCTTTTACTGGATATGTGTTTTTTCGTTGCATCATTTATACAACTCACTACATAATATGATACAATCGGACCTTTAAGCAATAATAATAATAATCGGTGTAGCATAATAATATTTATTAATAAAATAAAAAATAGCGGCACACCACCTCCTTCGTAGTACACATCATCAATAATTAAAAAAAAAAATAACTAAAATATGGACGGACGACTGTTGCTCTTATTATTTGCTGTTGATGGACTGATAATGGTGGTCCTTTGTTCTATGGTGGTGTGTCCTGAGACGAGATGCACCGGATTTGTTGCACACAACACGAACACAACGAGGAGAACTTTTTTGCTGACGACGAGACGACTTTATTGTAATTTACGAGGATAAGGAAGGAATAATTACCGTCAGGGACTTCACTACTGCTACGGTACTACGGTATGCGGTGCGGAAGTTGTATTAAATCAGATGTCACCTATTATCATGGCAAAAAAGACGTCCACTCATTTATTGCGTGCAGTAGTTGCGTTCTTTTGATTTTTTTTTTTGTCCGTTCGCAGCGCAGGATCGCTGCTGTACTGATGCAGTCAGTTTCGTAAGTTATAGAAGAAGATGTAGTCACACTATTACACTACAGTACCAATATGATATAGGCAAAATATAATGTGGTTTACAAGGAGACAAACGACGAGGAGAAGAGAAAAAGCGATTCAACGAATTTCAGAAAGTTCGATTTCAGATTGTACTTAATCTGTATTCAAACATAATAAGTGTAAACTGATAGACGACTGACTATTAGAGAGAGAGAGATGACCGAACGTTTTCTGAAAACGCATTCATTGGATTCATAGGGAAGTACCGAACCACTTTTTTATATAAGTAGTCGGTCTATAATGATCAACAGGAGAAAACATTGGTGGTGGCGTACGTTCGTATGCATGGCATGGCGCGCATCCTATTGTAGTCTAATAATTTGCCGTGCGATTTATTTTATTGTACTATTGTGCATGGAGTCGTATTCTAATAAGAACACCGAAACAATACTGTCCCCTGTTTATTTCTGATAAAACATAGGATTGCACTCAAATATTTACAAGTACAAAATAATTCTATAGTAAAATACCTATATATTTTTCCCGACTACCGTTACGGTTTGAGTTTGTGTTATTATTAGCCAAGAAGCCAAGAAGACACTATTTACGTGCCACACAGTACGGTACCAGAGTATGAATGTATATGCCAATGGAATAATAATAATAATAATACCGCGGTGGGAGGTAGGAGTAATAATAGGCACACCACATGAAGAAAAAAAAAAATATAATTTTATTATTATTATTATTATTATTGGTCCATTATAGCTTCTTTGTTTGTTGGAATTAACTTTATTCCATGCATTCATTGTACATTAATATAGACGATTAGAAAACCCAAGCATAGCACGGGATCACACGCAGTCTAGTTCTAGACGCATCCTTTTTTAAAGAAAGCGAATAAGAACATTTATTGATATGCCTGATTGAGCGAGCACTTGTAGAGTGGAATAAACGATGAGCTCGAGGAGAGACGCCGCGAAGGACTGTCTGACTGAGGAGCAGGAAGATGACTACCGTGGTTATGTCAGCGATGCAATGGGCTTGTTGCGGGAAGGAAATTACAAAGGGGCCGAAGAGCTGCTTCAGCTGGCTTGCAGCCTAGTTATGACAGACAAAGTACGGTACGCCAGTCTGCTACGTAAAATGTCCGTGCTTTACGAACAGCAGGACAGAGTCGACGAGTCGCATGCCACTTGGGAGTACGCGCAAATCTTAGAAAAGACACCCGGTTTCGGCCGGTCCAACAAGCTTTTGGAATTCATAAAGGGTGGTGAGCAAACGACAGAGACCATGGATCCCCAGGAGACTAAAACAAAGGCACCGCCAGTACTCACGTTAGAACAAGTAAAAGAACGCCAATGGGAAAATTACACGAGAAACGTGGAACGGTTTCAGCGCGAACACCGTCAAACCGAAGACTACGTGAAAGCGAACGAGCGCTTTGTTTCATCGGTAGTATCTATGGTGCAGGAAGAAAGTACCGAGGGGATAGAGCTGAAAAGCTTGAAAAAAAATACTATTGCTTTGGCAACTGCGATTGCCAACGTTCGACCGGGGGAAACGGTAAGGGAGAAAGATTTTTCAGTACAGTGGAATAAAAACGACAAGATGAAAAGCCTTGCTTCAAAGAAACAAAAGCCGATAAAAAAGCGGGCCGCTGCCGGTCGACGAAAGAAGAAAAAGCAATCTCTCGAAGAGTTAAAAAAGCTTCTTAGAAGCGAAAAGCACCAAGACGAAGCTGGAAAAACCGCATTAACAATAGCACTACGCTACGTTGCGCAAAAACAACCGAAAATGGCGTTTTCTTTTTTAAAGAAGTCCTTTGTGAAAGAATACCGCATGAACGAAGAGTTGGCCCTGGAATACTCTGAATTGGAAGGCAGCAGAAGCTCTTGGCGGTCGATGCGGGACAAACGTGAAGGGGAGGAAAACGTATTGGAAGTTAGGGGTTTAATTGAAGAAAGCGATAAAGTCATGCTCAGGGCACTCAGAGGGATATGGGAGTTGCTTTTGGACTGCCCAATAGCAGCATTCAATGCCACGGTCGTGCAACTAGCAAGCGCCCACAACATAGAGGAAGCTCGGGTGTGGAACCCAAGCCCACCAGTGGACGAAAATACACCAAAATATATATACTGTGCGGCTCCCATTGCAGCAAAATTTGCCCGCAAATGGCTTAGTTTGCACCCTCAAACAGAGGCCGAGCTGGTTGCTAGAAGAAGCTGGCAATCCGGAGCCCCAGACAGACGCCGTGAATCGCTCTTGTACTTGATAGGAAAATTGCACGGGGTGGTGAACGGGCCATGTGGTGACTTGCTTGTTGAAGTTTACGAAGAGCTTCTAGAGACCAAACACGACGGAGTAGACGTTTCTTTGATTCGTGCAGCAGGAAACCTGTATGTTAGAAGGAAACATTTTAGGAGAGCCCAGGAGCTGCTTGCTCGGGCAGAAGGAGTAGAAAGGGGGGAAAGTAGGTCATACGCACCATCACTTCGATCACATGGCGACCCACAATTGCACAACACCCTTCATATTGACCCCGCAGTTTCCTCGTACTTGAAGTCATTACCGCGAATGATTCGGGATGCTAATAAGGTTGATATTGACGAAACCATAGAGGCCGCACCTAACACGGGCAGGTCTGGAACACTCGAACACAGCCTTAAAAGTACCGCAGGGCGTGGAAAATTTGGGGAGCATGGAGATCCCCGTTCGGACACATGGGACAATGGGCTGTTAAGCCCCGGAATTTCATCCTCGCTTTACAAATTGGGAGCGCGCAGGGATGATCTTGTTGTCCCAACGACCATTGGGCGGGATAGGGACAAAGATCCATTCTTAAGATCTGTTGGCATAGAAGGTAGAACAATTGCAGCAACCGGAGGAGTCCAAATTATAGGGAAGTTGACAAAGAATTTAGACTTACGCTCTGGAGGATCTAGAGTCTTGAATCAAGACGATATGTCAAAGAAAAGGCGAATGCAAGGACAGAAACTTTTGTGGCGCTCTCATGTGGGCCACGCGCCGCAGATGGCAGCATCTCCCCAAGGCAACATCGGCAAGCACGACGGAGAAGAAGCACCGTGGAAGGGTGAGCCCCAACGAACTTGGATGAGGCCATATATCGACGAGGGTAAAACTATTTTGAACGAAACTATTGGACAATCTACGCGCCCAACAGGATTTTCGAGCCTGAAAAGCACACCGTTCAAGCGAGGAGGGCAAAGGCTAGAAGAAACCATTTTGGGAGTTTCAACACGGGACAGATTTAGCAGTAGCAACGAAGGGGCTGACGCGTCGTCATTTGGAAATATCGGTGAGACACAAAGGCTTGGTACATCCATGTCCATGTCTATTATTTCAAATGATGGGGGTAGCATGGGCGATTTGCTGCAGCGATCACCCTCAGTCAGCAGCAATAGAGTGAAGACGAGGGGCCAGGAGTATCGCGAGTCTGCGTTGAAGCTAGAAAATCTGAGAGAAGCCTCTAGAAAGCAAGTTCGGGAGTTTGTTTCGAGAGAACGAACCAGATCAGCCGTCACGACGGCGGACCGGGCACGTTCTCCGACCCCAGCATCACCAGGCGGAATGGCATCGTGGTGGCTCGACGAAGATCTGAATATGGCAGCAATCGAGCCACTTGGTAGTGCAGCTGGAAGCAAACGACCAGGTTCTCAAGACAGTGGCAAAATGCAGAAAACCGCACCGTCGTCCGCACACAGTAGTAGGCTTTCTTTGGGCAGTGGTGGGGAGGAAAAAAGTAATTCTCGTGCAATGGCTGTCGGTTCAAAGTTAGATAATCTTGCCCCGAATAGTCTTGAGAAGGCATCGCAACTAACAGATGGTTTAGGAAAGGATAGTTTGGACTTGTTTTTTGATAGCAGACCCTCCACCAGAAGTAACGTGCGCTCTAGACATTCAAACAGTCGAAACTCAACGAAGCCACACAAATCTTTGAGAACAGGCACGGCGGGGAGCGACCGAAAGGAGACATCAGCTCCGATAAAAGGAAATGCCAATTCTGACAGTGCGCGCGGAAGAAAAACTGAACCAAAGGCGCCGACACCGGGGCTAAACACTACTAGTAAACGTACCACCGCCTCAAAAAATGGCGCGTTGTTTTCTTCTAGAAAAAATATGATGCAGTTTGCGAAAGCCGTTAAGCGGTAGATTTGATTGTTTAACGAGGGTTGTAAATACGAAAAGTGTTCCATTACTCTTTAAAAAACCAAACACAAAACCTAAATTCAGTTTTTCACTTACAATTTCCTTATCAAGAAGATGGTGATTTCTTAATCCAGCAACCTGAAATGTCTAATATCTTTCACCATTCCAGTACAGCTAGCCTGAAGGTTTTCTATTTCCTTTCGAAGAAGATTTTTGTTTTTGGTCTTCGAGAATTTACCACTCTTACGTTTTTGGTATGTGCTCACCTTCACATCATAATTTCGCCTTGACATTAATAGCGCGGAATTTGCTTGATGCACTTGATTCTTTATCGACTGCAACTTTGCCTTAAAGTTGTCGGCTTTAAGCGACTCTTTTGCGATGGATTCGACTAACGTGTTGATTTGCTTTGTAACACTCTCGTCCTTTTTCTTCTTCGCCAACAGTTCATTCTGAACCATAAAACCCTTGGGTATGGGGCGATTATTAATGTATTCTTTCCCGCGAAATTTATGAGCTGAAATAACATATCGGGCTAAACGTCCAAACCGTATTTTCTCATGTAAATCGTTCTCAAATGACACTGCGGCCAGCTGTTGGTTTTCAGTGTCGGACTCGAACTTATCTATCTCTTCGGAATAATTGGAGCTATTGACTTCAGCAGCACAGGCCCTTCGCATGTTGTCGTGTCGTTCCTGGTTTATTTGGTGTAATCGTTGCGTTTTGTTAAGGAATTCTTTCTTATATTTTTTTTGCTCGTTTTCAAGCTTTACAATCAAATTCTCAGCAGCTAAAATCTCGGTCTTCTTTTTCTCAGTCTTTGCCCCCACTTCTTCTACTTTGTGCAGCAAGAAGTCAAACTCGTTACTCATTTCGTTGATGTCTGTTTTGGCCAGAAGGTTGTTCTTTAGTTTAAACGTTTCTGATACAGCACTCTTAGTTTGGTTTCATTCACGCGTTTGTAATGATAAAATAAATAGCAATTACTCCATTTAAGTAAGAAATATACAAACAATATGTGTGTTCATATATCTTGTATATATATATGATCATGAAAGCGAAATGTTCGTTTTCTTTTCATGCTTGCTGATTCTTTTATTTTTTGATAGTATTGCATCATTTTTTCTCGTTGTTGGTGCGTGTGCTGCCCATGCTGTTGTAAGTTACGAAGGTAATAAATAATATAGTCATAGTCGTCTAATTAATAATAGTCCAAATAATCTAAAAAAATAGTTGTAATAAAGAAATGTAAGGTGGTGTTTTTACTTGATACAAGTTAGGTGTAATGTACTTAAGTTACTCTACGAACTCTCTTTCCTGTTTTCCACCACTTGTTGCTCTAAACGAAGCAACCGTGTGTACTACAAGAGTGGTTCGTCAAATCGACTCTCTTTATTTTTCTATCGTCGTCGTCGTCGCTCTTCTTCTTGTTCATTGCTTCACAATTAGTAGAGGTCCTCACTCGCTTCTAATAGTTCATTTAAGGTAGTCGACGTATCTAAGGTATCATCAACCAAACTGACAGTTGGGATTCTTTACCCCTTCTCAACTGCGTACAAGAATGCTTCTTTCTTCAAGGTCGATTTTCTTCTTCTTCTTTTTATTTCGACACGTCGTGCTATACAGCTTTTTATTAACGGTGGGCTTGAAGAAATAATAAACTTCTCAGCAGTTGTTCTCCTTTTAACGCGAATATCGTTCCATTTTGGGAACTGTCACGACCATGGAGTAATGGTTAACTATTTTCTCATACACCAAATATTTGATCTCGGAAGTATTCGAATTTAATCCGACCGAGTGGTTTGGTGAATAGATCAGCTAGGTTATCCTGGGTTGGAACCTTTATTGGATTAATGTCTCCACATTCTTTGTGCTCCTTCAAGAAATATTGGCGCAGAGCGAAAAACTTCGACGCTGCAGGATTCTTTTTAGAAGTGACAATTTGAATCAATGCTTGATTATCGATATGCAAATCCGTAGGGGGCAATGGCTCAGGGAATATCCATTTGATTAAACCTCGCAACCACACTAAATCTTTGGTACAGTCTTGTGCCGAGATTGTTTCTGATTCGCACACGGATTGTGCAGTGAGACGTTGCTTTCTTGACTTGGCAACAATAGGCGCTCCGTTGACCATAATAATGTATCCACTCGTCGAACGTCGTGAGTCTTTGCAGCCTGCGAAATCGGCGTCGCACCAAGCACTAAGATGAAGCAATATTTCCTTACTGGCTTTACCCCTTCTGAACCGAAGGCAGAGATCTTTGGTTCCTTTAAAGTAACGCAATATTCGCTTCAACGCGATCCAGTGCGCAACGCTGGGGGCATTTTGGTAACGCGCCAGAAAGAAAACCGAGAAAAGTCCATCGCATCGACTAAAACGAACGAGGTGATTCAGGCCGCCAAGGAGTTCCCTGTACGGTGTCCCCTTCGGTGCCGGAGGACTATCACCAACGTTAAACGTGCATTTCAACATAGGGGTCGACACAGTCTTCGCCGGGTGCTTATGGTTTTTCTGTGCGTGAGCAAAACACGTATCGCAAGCTACATCAGTGAGCTTGCGTATCTCCTTAGCTGAAAGAGGAATCCATTGATTCGAAGCCATTTCTAACAATTTTTCAGTGCTTACATGACCAAGACGCGTCCCTCTTTGGACAAACCCACCGGCAAGCCCGCGCTCCCGCGGCTTAATAGGGACCGTTCCTTCCAAGATTTGCCATGCTAACGGATTTACACTGATCAATAGATCTTTAACAAACGTTTTAAACTTCGATAACTTTTTAAAGTCACCGTCGTATTGTAAGGTAAATCTCTTTTCGGGGATCTTATAAGCGTTAGTAGTTTTGCTCATCGTGGTTGGTACGTGGTGGATGCGTTTTTTCGTCGTGGATGCGTTCGCAGCTGGATGCGAAAGATAAAATTTGTTCTT
>JACLAC010004957.1_pt1 | contig 11249 bp, 4 predicted proteins | sample 8027881 | NCBI WGS metagenome assembly JACLAC01 (sample SAMN15725517, study PRJNA655200) | protist metagenome | isolation source: fluorescence activated cell sorting (FACS) single amplified genomes of... | place: Spain: Blaines Bay Microbial Observatory, Mediterranean Sea | collected 2016-01-19 | reverse complement strand
AAAGACGGTCTTTGGCCCTAAAACTTGTCGAAATGAGCGCTATTGCATCAAAAGTCAATGAGGCTTCCGAACTAGGAAATTCAAATGCCCCAAGCCAGCAGTCCGATCAAGCTTCAACGTTTGCTGTGCGTGCTTGTCGCAATGGCACATGCGTGTTGTCTGGTGCAAGAGCCCCTCAAGATGTTGAATCTTTAGTCGTTCTAGTTGGCAATGATCATGTTGATTATACAATATCAAAAAAATGTTTGCATCGCTATAGTAGACAAATATACACATTTGGAATTGCTGCCATGGCGAAGATGATGAACTCGCATGTACTGCTGTGTGGGCTGTCTGGTTTAGGAGTCGAAGTTGCTAAAAACGTAATTTTGGCGGGGGTGAAATCCTTTACGATATATGACGATCAACTGGTAACAGCTCAGGATCTTGCATCCAACTTTGATGCTACAGAAATTTCCAATGAAATAGATGCCTCTGAAACTCATCCCAACATTGGCAAAAAAAGAAGTGCTGTATGCGTTGAAAAACTAAGGCAACTGAACCCTTTGACTCCTGTACACATATACCAGAAGGAGAGGATAACGTGTACAAAAGAAGGTCTTGGACAATTCCGTGTGTGTGTGTATGTTGATGGTAACTTGGACCAGCTCAATGAATTTGGCAAATTTTGTCATGAAAATCAAATTTGCTTTATAGCAACGGGTACATATGGCCTGTATGGATACGCGTTCTCTGACTTCGGTGAGAAATTCAAAGTTTCTGACGCAACGGGGGAAAACGTTCAGTCTGGCATAATATGTGGGTTAAAAATAGTAAAACCAAATTGTAATACAAATTCTTCAAACAGCAAACCGACGACACTGCTTCAAGTGTTTACTGATCAAGATTCAAAACATGGTTTGCATGAGGGCGATAGGGTTACGTTAAACGGTATCAAGTGTCTAATAGGCTTGCCTGAGAGATCAAATTTAGATTCGAACATCGAAGATGGAAAACTGACAAGGTACGGTCGCCCGCAGTCTTTCAGCGTCATACCAGTAATTGATGTAGTTCCAAATGAGACACCAAATGACAATGCGCGCAAAATAGTTTCTCAGACATCTTTTTTTATTGATGTTACCGAATATCCTGTTAAACCAACTGGTCACTGGGAAGAAAATACTTCAGGTGGATACTGGAACAAGGAAAAGGAACGTGCAACTGTTGCGCATCGCACTTTTAGTGAGTCAATGGACAATTGTGTTGGCTTCGACACAAGTGGGCAAAGTGGGTTGGAACATTGCAAAAAGATTCGCAAAATGCCATTATTTGTAAACTCCGATTTTGCAGACGGGTGGAAATCATTGAAACTTCATGCATTTTTGAAAGGCTTATTTGTTTTCGAAAAAGTCAAGTCTTATGTACCCAGGCCAGGAAATGTTACAGATGCAGAGCTTGTGACAAGTTTCGCAATTCAAGAACTGAAAACTTATGAAACGTACAATGACTTAAAATCTTCTTGGGAAAATACTCATAATGATAATAATGATGCCAAGGTTGAGGAGGTCGATAGCTGCCTAAAGCATTTGGAAGAATTATACATGACTTTAGCACTTGGCGCGCAAGGCAAGTTATCGCCGACTGCAGCATTTTTTGGAGGAGTTGTTGGTCAAGAAGTGATTAAAGCATGCAGTGGCAAATATATGCCATTGAATCAGTGGCTTCATCTTGAATATACTACATGTCTGCCCAGGCTTTGGTCTAGACAAGATGGTGCGCTATTATCAGAAGAAGACGTGAAGCCATCGAATTCCCGGTATGATGGTCAGATAGCTGTCTTCGGTCGAAGTTTCCAAAAGAAATTAGCCTCCACTTCCATATTTTTAGTTGGGTCAGGTGCCTTGGGGTGCGAATTTTTGAAGAGTTTTGCAATGACAGGTTTGGGCTGCAGCAGCGGAAATCAAGGCGCGGTCCATGTTACTGATATGGATACTGTAGAGGTTTCGAACTTAAATCGACAGTTTCTTTTCCGCGATGCTGATGTGGGGCAAATTAAAAGTACTGTCGCCGTCAAATCAGCAACTAAAATGAACGCAGAGATGAACGCAGTAGCACACACAGTCAAAGTATCCCCGGAGACTGAGGATTTTTTTACTGATGATTTTTGGGAAGAAGTGGACATTGTAGTTAATGCCTTAGACAATGTTGAAGCACGCCGCTACGTCGACACAAAGTGCAGCTTTTATAGAAAACCATTGTTCGAATCTGGAACCTTAGGCACAAAGGCTAATGTTCAACCAATAATCCCTTCACTGACTGAGGGCTACAGTGATGGTCCAAACGATCAGCCAGAAATAGATATTCCCGTGTGTACCTTGAAGTCCTTTCCGTATTTGATTGAGCATACTTTAGCATGGGCCAAAGAACAATTTTTTACCGAGTTCCATGAAAAGCCATCTCAGGCAGCAAAGTATATGAAAAATAGAGATTCGTACATTGTAACTCTGCAATCTCAAAACAATTCTAGGTACAGGAATTTAACCTACCTAAAAGATATGGTGGGCAACAGCATACCCATGACTTTTGACGATTGCATTGCTTGGGCTAGATTTCAGTTTGATGTGTACTTTAAGCACAGTATTCTTCAGTTACTATCGAATTATCCAGCTAATAAACGCACCGACGATGGGAAATACTTTTGGACCGGAAAAAGGAAGTGTCCGACCGTTGTGGAATTCGATCCTAAAAACGTGAATCATCAGATGTTCATAGTTTCTGCAGCACATTTACGAGCGCGTATATTTGGGATACACGAATATCTTGGATACTGCGAATCCCAAATTCTGGATGTTGCTGAGGGGGTAGTACCGCCCGAATTTGTTGTGAATGAATCTGTGAAAATAGCAGCAAATGAAGAAGAAGCAAAAAAGCTTGGTGGTGCGGAGGTCCAAGTGTCTGATGACAATACGTTGCATCTTGAGCTTTTGAACTACATACAATCAGCAGACCAATATTCCAACTATCATATGGAGCATTTTGAAAAAGATGACGATTCAAATTACCACATGGATTTCATTACTGCCACGTCGAACATCAGGGCCAATTCCTATTTTATTCCCGAAGCAGACAAAATGAGATCAACACAAATTGTCGGGAGGATCATTCCAGCTGTTGCAACTACAACAGCACTTACGACGGGAGCAGTAATTTTTGAAGTGTTCAAGTATCTAAATCAAAATATCAGTGGCAGCAGCAGTAGAGGAGAGTCTGTACTAGTGTACAGGAGCTCAAATTTCAATTTGGCAATAAATGCGTACTACCAATTTGAGCCTGCATTAGCAGACGCATACTATTTTAACGGCAAACAGTACACTAGCTGGGATTACATCGAGTTAGACAACGATATGACTATGGCTAATTTTCGTGAATGGTTTGAGAACGATTTCTTAAATGACGAAAGCGGCAAAGAAGCCACAGTAAGTATGATTGCGACTTATGGCAGCAATCCGGTCACAGTTTACAACGATTTCTTAGATGACAAATTGATCGAGAGCAGAAATGATGTTTTGCTTTCTCAGCTAGTTCGAGAAATTACTGGAGAAGATTTGAAAGGGTCGTATTTACTGCTCAGTGTTGACGTCGAGTTCGAAGAAAGTAGTGATGATGATAGTGAGGACGGCAGTTGCAGTGAAGATGATGACGACATTAAAATTCCATTGATACGCATCAAGCATAAAAAAAAGTGATTTTTTTTACTCGAAAGCCCTGAGTTAGAGGTCAATTTAAAAAATAACCACATATTTAACTGTCAATGTCTTAACATACTTTATATAAAATTTTGTCAATGTCTTCCTTTTGCAATTCATATTACGTGTTAATCTATATTTGATAGGATATTTGATTCGTACAAAATTTGGTTCGATATAGGGGTTGCTAATAGGGTTCGCATACACATCGAAGATCTGCGAGGTCATGTAGCAAAAAAAGTAAGCCATGAACCACATCTTTTTTTTGGCGCATTTATTGTCAATTGACATAAATTACAGTCGTGAAGGGCGCTATTTCATGCCCCGTCTGAGATTCACGACGAAAATAACCTTTTGCTCCAGCTTGTTTTGTCCATGCTATGACCATGGTAAATTTGCTTGCTTTCTGCTTTTTAGCCTTATGCAAGCCCTGCGTTCACACAAATAATAATGCTAAATATAACTATGGACAGGCGCATGAGTTTTGAATCTATTTGAGGCAATATATTCCAGCTTTTTAGCGCCATGTGAGACAAATTGAAGGTAGCTTTTTGATGTTGATTATGCCTCACAAAACACCTTAAATTTAGGGTCACCTAATAACCTCTTAAAGTCAAAACGACGTCGTAGTTGTAATAAAACAGATATATAATATTATTTAATATTAAATACACACCGTATATTAATTTTAAAATGATTTTAAGAGGTTACTAAGTGACCAGCTGCACTGTCGAATGAACTAGACGGACGACGCCGGCAGTCCGCCCGTTGAAAACGTAACGCCAAAGCTGACGACGGAGGAGGAATTCGTATTTGCCAAGTTCCGGGAGCAACTTGGGATCCAAAGAAAACGAGCACGGGCACCTATTTTGTGGAAGAGGCATTGATGCTGCTTATGAACAATTCTAGAACATACATTTGGGTGTAATTGATATCATGTTATGCCCTCTGATAAATTGTTGATCTCAAGAGAAAATTTACAAATATTTGCATAACATAGTGATAAAGATATTTGAGATGCTCTTCATGTATTATTCGTTTGCCTGCGTCCCTATAAGCAACAAGCTATTTCTTAACGGGTTTGAAGACACTTCAATACCATCTTGATATACGACTTACTCGCCACTATCTACAATTTTATTATTTGCATGTGTATAATATGTTTTGCTGACGCTTCAACCAAGGGTACGTAACCTTATGTTAATGGTCACGACAAAAGACCTTATCCCTCAAGAAAAGTGGAAATAATACTTGAAGTATACGTTGGAAACTGTCTAAATAGCTATATCATTGTGACATGAGAACGCTTTCAAAGCACGATCACGAACAAGAAATGCATGCTTCTAAATGGGAGAGGACTTACGGTAGCTTTGCCAGACAAAAGTTTGAACCTTTCTCCAGTCAACAAATTTTTCATTTGGCTCACCATTTTCCTGGAGTATGCTTTCGCCAGATTTATTTAGAAAGAACAACAACCTTTCCCTATCTTTTGTTTGTAATATTTTTTTCCTTATCAAAGTCCTGATTTCATCGAGCTCCCCTTCATATGCATCTTTGGAAGGTATCGTCGATATTTCACCGTTTACAATCATCGACGAATCTAGTTTGAGACTTCGGCGTCGGCCCTTAGCACGTTGCTGATCTTGTTTACATGCCTTTTGACTTGCTCGCCTATTCGTAACTAAAATTAAACTTTTTCGAGCTTGCTTTGGAGATGGTGGTGGCGGCGTCGGTGGCGCGGACGGTAATGCGACCGCAGAATTTATTGTGCGCTCAAGAATGTCATTAATCTTGCCATCGGATATCGAGTGATTGGCCTCTTTATTTTGTGCCAAAGCGACCTTCTGGCGCCTCGCTTGGATTTGACTGCGACGCCTCAACTGCAGTCTCCTTAGCGCTGCTATGTTCGGCACTGTGCGTTGTTCTTTTTCAGGCATTTCAAACAGAGCAAGGCTTCAAGATTTAATTACCCATTGAGTCAAAAATCTACCTAATTTTTAATAGGTTTACAAATAGCAATGTTCAACTCATCAACTCAACGAGCGTCGAGGCTCACCTGAGAAATGGTTAAGGCTTCATTTACAACTTATCAACCATCATCATCATCAATATCATTTCTTTTTTTTTTTTAATAATAATTATATTATTATTATTTTATAATAATGATAAACAACAATATGATATTATTGTTGTACGATCGATTACGTTTTATATAGTAGTAAGGATATAATAATATACGGATGATATTAAACGCTCATTGTGAGTAAATAAACTCTGGTTGCGCATGATGGGCCTCAGCAAAAAAGAAAATAAGTACATTGGCCAGAGGTTAGCTAGTACTGAATTTAGTAGGTAATTCACATACAGCAGTCACTACTGTACCATTGGCATCAGCTTTAGCGAGGGAAATAGCCGCCTAGTAGTCCCTGCCCTCTCAGCTTATAATATTTTTAAAGGTTTTTTTCCTTCTTGAGAATGGAATGACGACGATTGATTACCATATCATCATCATTTACATTTAGTATTTTTCTTCTTCATCATTCATGAAAATATGAAAAAAAAAATTAAAATATTTTTTTTAGCAGGTACAACACAGGGTGGCGATCCCATTCATATCCTCAGTCCGCTGAACATAGATGTGCAATAGTATTCATATAGTATATACTCTTATGCTTTTTGTTCGGCGGAGGGACCACTACTAATAATAGTACTAATAACTGCATGCATGCAATACACACACACCAAACTTGCTTACGGTGTTTGCGCGACACCGCCATGATTCTGTGCGTAACGGGGTCAACTCTACTGCAGCAAAAAGGGCGACGAAGTTGCCAATATCTAACGCCTGTCTTACAACCTCAACGCAAAGTTTACTATCGGCCATCAACAATTTGTTTTTATGCGTCAAGCTTGCTTTGTTTTGGGTTTAGTAGCTTCATAATAATTTTGCGCCACAAAAACAGCTACTTTCCGCACACGGCATGCTAGAGTAAGCGATATTTTTTGTTTTTGGTCTCAACAAACATGTCAAGCACTCGTAGTCCCCGAAAAAATAGAAAAAGAAATCAGCCTGCGTGGTTATCAACATATGCCACGGGGCAAATAAAAAGAAATCGCCAAACTGCCAAAAAAACAGCACCTATTAACAAAAAGCTTGGAAAAACGAAGCTAACGCACGGCATCCCTCGCGAAATCGCAAAAAAGTTGGATTCACGGGGTTTGTACAAGTACAAAAGGTCAACAAGTTGGCTCGACAGCAAGCTTTATGCATTTGAGTCTAAAAGAAACTCAAGAGTGAAAGACGTCTATTCACGCCATAATTTGCCTCTACGTTTCAATTACCCTGCTGTATTGATACCAACAAACACGTCTGTCCATGTCAGTGACTCGTCGTCGGATGATAATTATTGTTCGGATGATGATAGTCATATCGAAGTTGATTCAACAAAAAAATCCTCTTGCTCCTTCCCAGGCTGCAATGGGTATGGCAATGTTGATTCTGCACTGTACGTACATAATAATTTGTATCAATGCCCCATGTATGATATTTTCCTGAAGTCAAAAAAATCTGCTGCGATCAGATATGAAGAGGCTATGGATACGCTTCTTCGATCTAAGAAAATGGAACAATTGAAAAGAATTCAAAAGCTACGAAAAAATGCTATCAAATCGATATTGGAATCCCAACCAAATATCACCATATCGGAAGGAGAGAGCGATGAAGATAGTAGCTCTTCGGAAAGTGATAGCTCAGAAAGTTCGAGCTCAAGTGCTGATAGCGATAGTGAGTACAATTATCAGTGGCAATACCCACTATCTTCGGTTGCTCGATACAGGCACACGGACACAAGTAAAATAAAGCGTGCACTGTACGCAGGCATCCGTTGGATCGGGAAAATAAAGGGCCCTGAAAAGAAAAAATTCTCTTTTTTGAAACAGAAATTAACTGATATAAAGCGACAGTTGCGCCAAGCGGAGCAGGATGAGAATGATAAAGACCTGAGAAAACTCAAAAGGGAAATTTTACGTATAGTACATTTCAGTGGAGGTGGATCATTTGACGTTTTCAATGAACAACATTTACAGGAGAACCATACAGAGAGGACTGGTATGGATGCACTGCTACAGGCTACTGATATTGATTTATATTGCAGGGAGAAGAAAAGAGAAAATAATGCTTCTCAGGCAAATACGGCAGATATGCAGGATGCCCAGATCTTCATTCTTAATGACAGTGAATTTGGTGAATTTAGAATTTCAGAAATTTCTACTAAAAAGAATACGGGCGCTATTCAAAGTTTTGGTGATCGAGAAAGCAGCTTGGTATCTGAAGAAGAATTTGCGGTTAAAGATATCGCATTAGAAATTCATAACTTTCAAGAAAAATTGCCGTCTCTTAAACTGGCGCATGGATGGCAATGCAAAGTAGCCCGTATACACGATAAGGACATAAAGTTTTATTATTCTCCGGATGGAGAAGAAAGATCTTTTTATGACGCATATATGTCATCAACCAAGGAAGCCCTGGAGTCGTCAAATCAGGCCATCTTGACTAGTGCATATAGTAATTTTGACAAAAAGGATGACAATTTAGTTAAAGATGGCTTGATGTTTTCTTCACATCGACCAAACTGTGTTGATTCATTGGGCATAAGTCCCTACCGATATGTAGACTTAAATTCAAATGATGAAAGAGAGTCTCAACGGCTTAAAAAAATTGTGACTGATTGCGCTGCGACAGGTACAAGAGCAGCCATTCGGCGCCGCCAAGTTACTAACGATCCTTTTGCGAAGTTAGGTCTATATATTGATGACGACGTAATAAATCAGAGTGATTGTACAAAAAAAGAGGATGCAAGCAAGTCCAATTTACTTCCGCATACGCAGAGCAAACCCACACGGAAGAACGATGTCGATTATAGCGCCGAAGCAGATCGTTACAGACCACCATCGCCACACGATACTAGATTAAGAGTAGGAGAGCATGGGCATTTCTACAGTAGCAACAATAGTGTTGGTCCCCTACTGCGTAAAGCCGCTGTATCTGATTTGCAGCAGAGAGAGTTCGCCCAGGATGAGAGCTCCCAGAACAAAGCATATGTGACACACGAGGATGACGGCTCTGTGACAGTATGGAAAACTGCGGGAGAATTTATGAATCAACGTGTAGCTCGTTTTTATCTACAGTATACGAAAGTTGCTAATCATAACAATTCCAAAAACAGAGGCTCGAGTCGTAGTAGCATTCAAGGAAACGAAAGCGATAGTACAAAAAGTGTGAATATTTCCGAGAAAAAAATTGCAGGAAAAATTGTTGCTTACCTACCGAAGGATGATGTCAACAACGACACAGGTGAGGATCTTTGGCATGCCGAATACGAAGATGGAGAAGAAGGGGATTTGGATAGGAATGAGGTTAACGAAGAAAAGCTTCTGTATAAGTCGCCAAATACTCCTTTTCTTTGCGATTTTGATGGGGAATCAAATAAGCCACCGAAAGAAAATGGAAACGAAGGTGGCAAGAATCGAGGCTTAAGAAATTCACTAAGAAAAGACATCATGGATCGAATTCCAGAGAACAAGGAAAATAGTAGAGACGCGTTGGATATTGAAGCGCTGATAAAAATAGACCATGTAGTTGGTTCAAGGTGTGGAGTTCCAACTTATTTTCGAAATGACTTTGCAGAATATCGAAGTGGTGGCAAATTTAGTGGAAGATTTAAGAAAAGACAGAGTGAATCCAATGAAAACAGCGAAGATGATGGCAGCGAGGAGGACAGTGAGAGTGCCTCCAGTGACTGTGATAGCTCAGACTCTGATGATGAATCGATAGCTTCATTGGAGCGGAAATCCATGAAAAAAGATCGACAGTTTGAAAAGATTAAAATGGTTGCTAAACACCGCAAAAAGCGCCATATTGTGCGTGAAAAAATTGTATCCTTGCCGTTGAGTAGACTTGTGTTTATAAATGGCACAACAAAAGGACAAGGGATATGATATGTACATTAGATCGACAACATGTCCAGGATTAAGCTTCAGAGCACATGCGCTATAGTTCACTGCTCCAAAAATATTTTACACGAGAGAAGTACGACACAAATTAAATTTATATATATATAAATTACATATACATAGATGCGCTATAATATTTATACAAAAAATGAGTAAGACATTACAATATATCTGTGAGGGTGGGAGGAGAAGTAGTAAAACCAAAAAAAATCAGGGACCGGTTTTTTTTTTTAGCATGCGAGGGCCTTTTGCCAACTGCCGCAACTGCAACTGCAGCAGATTCAAAGATCGATTACAAAAAAGTAGTCCAGAATGCAGCCTTTTTTTTTTACTAGAACATTTTCTCTTAAATAAAATAATGGAGCCCTAGTGTGGGAATGTATGCCCCAGCTTTAATTTAACCGCGATAATCTTGCATGAATATTATCAGCTTGTACTAAAAAACTTTAGACCGGGCATTCTAATACTTCTCATCACAATAGCAAAAGTGTCATACACAACGAGCAGTTGAGAAAAAAAACCGGTCAATCTACTTTTTAATACCAAATCATTTTCCCTTGATGCCAACTTGGAAACTACATTCTCCAAACTATAATATATACACAAATTATGATAACAACATTGCAATAAGTAGCGTAAGCAGGAGGTATATACATTTTATCGCAGTTCCAAATATTTCTTCAAAAAATTAATGCGCTTTACAGGAGTCGCAGCGTAGTGGTACTGTAGTTGAGCTGCATCATATCTCCATTTTCGGCCTACTATGACAGTATCTCGCAAGCCTAGCCAATCGCAATCTTTTCCACTGAGCAGACGCTTCATTCGTTGCGCCGCAGAGGCTTTCGTTTCTTCAGTACAAGGAAACTCTAGCTGCTTTTGAGGCGCTCCGGCATCCTCCAAACCTAAATCAGCAAAACAAACCCCATCGAGCATCACAGCTGCTCGAAATGCAAACCATGTTCCATAGGTTTTATGAACACAAAGGCCTAATTCTTCTGAGTAGTGGGCTAAGTTTGTGCAGGAAGCAAGTTTTTGAAAAGATATAATGCGATCCGAAGACCTTTCGTGCGCAAAAAATATATCGTTCACACGCAAAGAAGAGGTCAGTCGCGCAATTTCGTGCTCAACGAACATATCAAGGGGGTTGATTGGCAAGTCTTTATTTAAAGAAGATACGAAGTGTGGCCATATATTTTTCGTATTACCAATAAGCAGACCGACCGCAACTTTGTCAGGTTGCCGTTGGAGACGATGAAGGTTTCCAGTATTTCCTTTTTGTTGAGACAACCAACTGGTCTTGAATGGATGAACGATGTCGAACCCGCGCGATGCAAAGGCAGAGCGAATGTTGGCGAGCATACGCTTATTGTTACCGTTTTTACATTCAAGGGCGACCTTTTGTTGGTGGGTATGGAACAACTATTTCTACTGTTATCAGTTTTCTGGATCTTTAAATATATATTTCATATATATGTACATTGCTGGGGGACTAGCCAGCTAGGGATTGTTAGG
>JACLAC010015048.1_pt1 | contig 11255 bp, 4 predicted proteins | sample 8027881 | NCBI WGS metagenome assembly JACLAC01 (sample SAMN15725517, study PRJNA655200) | protist metagenome | isolation source: fluorescence activated cell sorting (FACS) single amplified genomes of... | place: Spain: Blaines Bay Microbial Observatory, Mediterranean Sea | collected 2016-01-19 | reverse complement strand
TCTTGGAATTTTAACGCTTGGTCCTTTGTAAGATCGTCCTTCGCTAATTCTGCTTCTGTATAAACTTGTTGAATAAACGATACAACTCCATTTATATTGCAAAATTGGTTTATCATTTCTTCCTTGGAACTCTTAATGAATTTATCAGCAAGCATATATTTGGAATACGGGAGTGCTTTACAGTATCGATTTAAACAGTCTTTCATTAATGTAGTATCTTTAATGCTGGCGATGGATTGCGAAAACATTTCTAATGCTTTTTCTCTTTCGATTTTAGATCCATTATTGTATTCGTTTGCTAGCTTCTGAAGCGTTTTACTGTGTTCATTAGCAATCTTAATTAACGGCGTAACTTCAAACTGCTTCCAAGAAGTTATAAATTTGCTAATTTCAGTTGGTATATTAAATGGTGTATCGCCAAACACTTTCTGTTCTCCTATGAATTTCGTCTTCATTAAGCATCTAATAAGGTTTAAGTGCTCTGCATATTGATTTGGAATGCTAAATTCCGATCGAATACTGCCTGAGGACCATTGCAGTTCAATAATGAATGGTTGGTTGCCCACAGTAAACTCTCTATTATGCAGAGAAGTTTCAAGTTGTTCTATTCTATTATCTTTACCATTTATGCCCGGGATACTTCTTGGTACTGTGACTGCGACACTTGTAACAGGCTGGGATATGTATAGTTTGACGGTATTCCATGCTTTAGACATAATACTACTAGAGGATGGACTTTCACAACGTTGTATCTCGGCTAGCTTCTTCTCAAGCTTTTCTTCTCCATAATTCTTACAAAATTGTATAAAGGCTTCTCCTCTGCTTAATACTTCGGCAAAGGAAGCATTTATTGTTTTAGCTAGTTTTTGTCGAAAACTTTCCATTTGCTGCGGTTTGTTCCTAAATTCTACATAGTTTCCATCAATGCAAAAATGTATTTTGCTCTTATTTTCTGGTTGTAAGTGATTCATAACATCTGAAGCATTGCTACTGTCATCAGTTCCGTAAACTGTAGTTTCGGATTGGTTGCTTTTATATCCATCTATGCTGCGATTTTCACTTGAACTACCTTTATCACTTTGTGCTTCATTGATATTATTATTTATAGGTAATTTTGTAATTGTACAATTGTTAAAGGTGTAATAATTATTGTTACTACTATTATTGTTGCTGTTACTACTAGTACTATTGCTATAACTATTGTTATTATTACTATTGTTGTAATTATTGTTGCTATCAGAATTAGTTGTTGTTGTCGTGCTATTGTTGCTCTCAGAGTTCAAAGTGGCAACATTTTCGGCTGATAGCGCATGTTCACTCATGTCTTTTTTATTTGCATCATAATATAAAGTAGGTACTCCAGCTGCTTTTGGATTTGTTTCCGGATTTCCAATTGAATACATTGCTATCCGCTGCGTTTGACCTTCTGCGGTTTGTACTTTATTGGTTATTATTGGAATTGCTGCTTTTGCACGATCAAACGCCATTCTGGTACCATTTTCATATGACTTATAAAATGACTTTGCAAAAATACGAGCAGCATTACCACGCACTTTCGTTCGCCAACATATAGACTTTACTCTTTGACTGTGTTTATTACATATCATCTCCGCTATGTCATAGGAATTGCAGGCATTAAAAAATACTAACTTTAAATTTGGACATTGTGAGCATATCATATTTGTAATCGTTTCGTCTTCTAATATTTCTTTATTTCCTTGATCATCTCGAAGAGCTATAGTCAAATTTGCGCCATATGTATTTGAACCACCGTGTCCAATAAAATGTATGAATTCAACTTTATCGCCAACGGAAGCGCCCCCTACTTTAGTTTCAAAATACAATCGTAGATCGTTCATCGAGCCTGTATGTACATGAGCATGTGTAAGATTTTGTATCTCTCTTGCTTCTCTTACTGCTGCCGTTGCAAATTGAATGTCTTCAATTCTGTGCATTTTCTTCGGTATGTATAAACAAATTACTCCTTTCCCATGGGGATAATTTTTAAATTTATCAAATCTTGGCGTATTTGTTAAAATTTTGTATAATTGATCGGTTTTGTTTACTATTGTATCTTCTGCATTATCGATGTTGTTATCATTGTTATTGCTAGAAGGGGTTGCAGCATTTGCATCTGGTAGACTTAATTGCCCTTTTGGTGGATGCATGCGACGCATTTGCTTGTTTTCTCCACCATTACGCAAATGTCCTTTTTGAATACAATCAGACACTTTACCCAATATTTGTCGCAGAAACGATATATGATCGCCCTTCAACGTATAATCAAACGGTAAAGAATGATGCCAAGTAGAGTTTGGATAAGTTTCTGCAACCCAATTCCATGGCTTTTGACCTTTCTTCACTCGAAAAATTTCTAAACCATTTGTCTCTTGAAATAAACGGCCAGCATTTGTTTTCTGTTTCAAACCACGTTCTTCAATTGCTTTCTTGATATCAGCAGCTGTTAGTTTTTTTCCCATATCATTGTTAAAGAAATAATCTGGATCGAAAAGGTATCCCTCCACAAAATTACCACCAGTGCCATCGTTTTTAGCTGATCTTGCATTACTGTGCTTATCGTTTTGCATAGTAGATTGGGCATGGCGTATATTAATTTGTGTTATATGATTTGTCCAATCGTGGCGGAAATATTTTAACTTATTATTTATTCTGGTTTGATCCTTATCTTTGCCAAGTGAAGACTTCGAAAAAGCATGTGTTAACGCTGCAATGTTCTGTTTTTTTCTACGAGCAAGATTCTGCTCAGCTACAAATAAACTTTGCAGGAATGAATTCCCGCAGTTTTTTGTTTGTACGTAAAGACTATCTTGCCATGCCTTATTTGTGTGAATGTGAATTAATATATATTTATCAATTCCTTCTTTTGTTGTATCTTTAAACCAAATTTCACGTTCAAAATACTTCCCCCTGTATTTAAAGTCACGAAACCCATATGGGATTATCAAATTTAGTTCAAACTTATTTCTAAAATATATCCATTTGTTTATATCGCCACTTCTGTGGCCTTCTTTATTTGTTACACTAAACGATCGCAATGCATCATCGTTTTTTAGAATAACTTGCTTCATATGATCGACTAAATATAAACGTATGTAATCTTTTAAAATAAGCATAACGTTCTCCTTTAGAATTTGTTCAACATCGCTATTTATCTCATTTGCTACTAACCAATCAACCATTTTTACGGCTTTTTCATATGTCAAATGTTTTGCTTCAAAAATTCCATTTTTGAAATTATCTCTGTTCTTTAAACTATTCCAATCGTTAGTTATATGTAATAATGCTTGTTCATTTATTAGTAACATCTCTTCATCTATAGGATTTTCGGTATCATCATCTCTTTCACTTCTATATGACTTTATATCGTTCATTTGCAGTGTCTCTAGAAAATTCATTAAGGATTGTTTGAAAATAATATTATTCCTTTCAATTTCAGGATCAGGATGTGGATCATCACCTAGCCTAGATAACATCATTTGTACATCGTTACCAATGCCGGTAAAACCGGCCATCAACTTAGCAACACGTTCTGCTCTAGTTCGAGGTTCGACGTTGTTGTTGTTATTATTATCATTGTTATCACCATTATCAACTTGACGTTGTCTACGACGAATCGAATTCCCAGTATCACTTGAGAAACTTATGCTGCTGTTACTACTACTACTACTATTACTGATACTATTACCAATTTCACTACTACTTTGGATCTTTGTTAAGATATCTAAAATGTTATTCACAAATGTCTTTGTAACAGGGCGCTCTTTTGGATTTGTATTTAACATATTTTTGATAGTTTTCTTAAACTCTTTTAAATCAACACTTTCGATTAGAAAATCCGACAAAGGGTCATCAAGGTATTTCCATGTACACAAATCGACTGTATCCGAACCATCATCTTCTGGTTTTTCATTTAATAAGATTTCAATAGCTGTAACACCAAGTGAATATACATCGTACTTTCCATTTATTACACCTTTTTCTGGCGGGCAATAAAGGCGTGATCCCCCCCTTCTCTCTACCTGGTCATAGTGCTCGTGTCCTGATTCCATCATCCCAAAATCGCTTAGTTTTGGGACAATGACCTCAACATTCATATATGATTTTATATCTAGCAAAATATTTTTTGGCTTTAAGTCTTGATGGACTAAAAATTGATCATGTAAATACATTAATCCCTCCCCAATTTTTAATAGTAACTCGATTTTTTTAATTGGATTCGAGTTTAATATACCTCTAGTTTTTTCTGATTTTTTATATCCTTTACTTGCTTCTTTTGCATGTAAAGCATCATGCAAAGTACCAAAGTCTATATAATTTGTAATAATCAATGGCCCTTTATTACTGGGTTCATTCATGCAAACACCAAATGTTTCTAATAAATTTACATGATTTAAAGGCATAACAAGTGCCACTTCTCGTTGAATTCTACGTTTGATATTTGATTTTTCTTCTTCTTTTTTAACGCTCTCCCATTTAGTTGACTTTTTTATCGCAATCATTTTCCTTCCTCTTTTATGATGTTGCCGTTCATCGTTAAACTCCCCGTCACTTCGATAGACAATACCAAATCCACCTTTTCCTAATTTATATTCTGGTTCAAACTTTACAATATCTTTTAACGGTGGGTCCCAATCAATTTTTGCCTTTGCAAGTGATTCTCGTTTGACTAATCTAAATGCCTCAAAAAACATATTAGCTTTTACTTTGCCCGTGTAAATTATTGGAGTAATAATTTCTATATCATCATCATTAAAATTGTTATCTGGAATAGGGTAACTTGTCGATACCCCACTGTCACCTTGCTCATAAGCATTTTCATACGGTATGGTAATATACGATTTTTGATAATTCCCCGCCCAAACTAAAACTTGACTCTGACAACGTAGTGCTTGATTTGCTAAACCGCGCTTTCCTTTAAATTTGCTGTCATTACTTTGCCTTCGGGTGTGTACACCACCACGTGTATCAAATGTGACGCCAAAACAAGCGTGTGATGCTGGTTTAAGATACTCAAAAATATATCTAACATCAGGTTCTGGTATATATTTGTTGTCGACAGTACAACAATAATCTGCCCATATAGATGTAACACAAGTGACGGGAGGCTGTAACGTAGTTTGCGATCCATCTTTAGGCGCTATTGTTTCCAGTAGCTTTTTAAATGTACAAGCGAATGCATGCACATCTGGCTTTAACATTTTAATGTTGTGACAAACAGATGGATCCATATTTGGAATATATAAATCGTTCATATTATAATATGGTAATTCCTGATCACCATCTACTGATTGTAATAATTTATTTGTATAATTAGCATATCGATCTTCGAGATATATAGCACAGCACCGTTCGTTTGTACTGGTGCTTGCTTTTGATAGATGTTTTTGTTTAGCGTTTCTTGATAGTATTCCCATTCGTTCCCGAATATTTCTTTTTACATCGCCATCGTAGTTAGCGCGACTTATATCTAATTTTATTTGTTTTTTCCAAACGTCTGCATTTCCATTCGCTATATAATGTGTAGCAGTTAAATTTGGTAAATTTGTAAAACCTGGAATTGGTTTTAGCTCAGCATTACTATCAAAATAAACCACATTCCATAGTTGTATGGGTTCATTTGCACCAAGGTAAGTAATTGTAACGTTTTCTCCATCAATTGTAACTCTAGGATCCTGTTCGATATCTGATCGATCCCATATTTCCTTTGTTGTAGTCTGGATATATAGTTGTTTCTGCAGGTGTTTAATAGTAAATGTTTTGTTGTCTACATCATAAGAAATTGTGGATTTAATCCATTTTCCTGCTTTTGCTAATATTTCCTGTTTTTTTGAGTTTTTCGCTTTTACAAATCCATCAACAAAGTGCCATACGTTTTTAGTATTAAGTATTTCTTTAGATATAAAATCACTTTGCGGTTTATCTGCATTTTGGTAGACTTGAACTTCTCTTAAATTTTCTTGTTCATCTTGATCTAGAAGTCCATCGTCATTGCTGCCATTGTCGTTATTATTATTGTCAACTTGATCATTTCCCAGTTCCACTTCCTTGCGTATGTTAGGTTGGTCAGGTGACTCTTTTTCTTTCTGCACTTGATATATAATGACAATCAAGGTACCTGTGTTAAATTTGCATCGTTCGGTTGTAGGATCATCGGTATCTATGTATATTGCATCTTTTTCTATTTTTTCAACCTCATAAGCATTCAACACTCTTTTATCATTACTAAACAAATTATCAGTACTTTCGTTTGTAATGCAGTCGTATAAACATAGTTGAGCATTTACATATTCAATCTCAAGGTTTACGAACTTCTCGTTACAATAAGAAATTTTACTTGTTTCAAGCTTTTTTACATCTACATCACCAGTGCCATTTTCCCTTAAAATATCTAATGTGCCGATGTCAATTTCTGTATTCAAATGACCTATGATAAGCTTTTTCATAACATACTTGTTATTTTTTGCATCGTAGGAAGAGTGGTCATTTTTCATCAAATGTGTTTCTATACATTTAAATATTTCACCCGATCGTTCCAAAATATCGCTTCCGGTATCTGATGCATCGCCAATCATGTTGTTATTGTTATTGGTTTTAGTGGTAGTGGTGGTAGTAGTGACGACATCATAATCATTTCTGTTATAAGAACCTATCCCACTTTTATTTTTAATCTTCTGATTGTTATTGCGATCTTCTTCTTGGTTTCCATCTCGCTTTCGTTTATGCTTGTTTTTACTATCGTTTTTACTATTACTATTACTACTGCTATTATTACTATTACTATTGCTATTATTATTATTATTATTATTATTATTATTATTATTATTATTATTATTATTATTCGAAGTAGTATCTTTATCATCTCGTCCCATAGATATTAGACTATTGCTTAAATTTGAGTTGCGTTCGTTGTTACGAGTCCCTTTTTTCTGGGTGGTCGTATTACCGTCTTCTTCTCCTGGGCTACGCTTCCTTTTTAAATGATTTTGGTTATTATTATCATCTGTACTTATATAGTTAGTATCTAAATTATCTTGATAGTCTGAGGCAACAGATTGACTTTTTGATTCTGTTTCATTACTATTTCCATCTTCATTTGTAGAAAGACCAATTTCGCGTTCGATGTTATTGTTGTTTGACGATGAAGACATGTTAACAAATACAATAGATTGTATTATTCCACAGTGATACAGGACAACGTGTCTAGTATCTATATGTATTCTAGATGATATTAATATTGCAAGCGAGGATCTGTTGACCAGATAAAGGTGCAGAATGCTAGTTTTATTACTACAATATTCCAAAAATCTACTTTGATATTTTATCACAATGTTTTATGTCAATAAAAACAATTGTTGAGTAAATTAATATATAATAAACTCTGCTGTTTGTCTTTTGTCTGGCGAATATATTTGCAGACTACTATATGAATATTTATGTAAATATATTGTGTTTATTCTTATTAATGCATAATGCATAATGCACTAATTATTAATTATATTAATTATTATCTATTATCTTCCTCCTATATCCTATGTAATTTAGGATGCATAGGTAGTTTTATAATGCGTCAATAAAAAGTTTACTAGAAAGAAACTCTAAATAATCTGCCTTTAAAGTATATGAAATATCATTTTGTAAAATTTACTTGATATAATTGTCATATTATTTATACCCCTACACACAATATCTTCCTTCTTCTATCCATTTATTCATTTTTTTTGTGTGGAATGCTGGAATGGTAGTACGACGACGGTACGACGGTAGACACCACACGACACACAATACACAAAAATAAATAAAATAATAATAATTTTTTAGAAGAAGGAAGAAGTTATATGACACATACAGAATAATATCATAAAGATATAGAATTACTTCAATTTGACAAGTTATTATATTCGTATATCATTACTGAGGATATATATATATACACACAAAAAGAAACGTAGGTTGATAAATTATTCATTTAGTTTACAATATATAAAAAATATAATAATTTTTTACGCATTTTTTCATACAAATTCAATACAATATTCAATATTATTGGCCACAAATTTCAATATTAAAATCAAATAATATTAAAACCAAATAATATTACAACAATCAAACAGCCATGGCATCCTTAGCGATACCACCCATCACAAACGCCACGCCCAATTTGCCATCATCCACCACCTCATCCAATCCAATCATCAAACAACAACAAGAATTATATTTCTCAAAATATAATGAAAACATGTCTACAGAACAAACCAATAATTTAATTGAACGTATTATCATATTACAACAATTATATTTTCAAGATACAATAATACAATCACAATATAACGATATTGAATATTGGGAATCCATATCCGATGGATTGCACGTATCAAATCATACAGAACTAAACACTGCAGATGATGATAAAAACAACAACGATGCAACAAGAACAAATCAACACCGTAACAAAGATAATATTCTCTCATCCATATCAACAATTAATAATCAAGGTTATGACGTTATTGAATTAGGAGAAATGAAAGATAATAATAAAAATAAAACAAATACCACAACCACAGCAACAACAGTCAACATCACAGCAAAAACAACTGGCAACAACAAGAACAACCAACAAATCTACGAACAAATACAAAATACTATTGCAAATTTAAAACAAGAAGGTTTTCCACCTTCATTTATATTTATCTATGATGAAATATGGTATAACATCATTATAAATATGTTTGATATATATGCATTATTATTAGATGATGAAAATGTATATATGGAAAGTGATTTAAATTGTTGGTCCTTACGACGTCCTCCAATAACAACAACACCAACAACTTTATCGGATAATAATAATAATAACAACACATCCACTACATCCAACAATTATATTGGCCAATCATTTAATCAATCTCATCGTGATATGAAATATTCCAATTGCCATAATATCGATACAGAAGCATTTACATCATTAAATTGTTGGATACCATTAAATCCAATTGGTGCAACAAGTCAAAATGGTTGTATGAACGTAGTTCCAATTGAACATGATGATTTTTTCTACGATTATACACATGTATATCATATGCAAACAAATAAAACATTACAATTCATGGATGACAATAATAAAGAATTAATGAAAGATAATATTGATATTACACCATATAATCATGAATTAATATGTAAAGCTGGTGATATATGTACATGGGTACCATCATTAATACATTGGGGTGGTCAATGTAAACAAGAATGTATTGAACCACGTATAAGTATAGCAATGACATTTAGAAAATGCAATGCAAAACAAAGTGTATATGGTAGTAGTAATAACGATGCAAAAGAACCATCATCTAATAATAATGACACGACGACAAAGAAAGATGAAGACAATGAACCACAACCAATACAACAAAAAGATATCTATAATTTAACAATAAGTCAACGTTTAGGATATATTGCTAAAAGTATTATTAGTTATGCACATTGGTATCCAGGATTACCAGAATTAACATTGGAACGTTTGAAAAAAGGTAGTTCGCATTGATTTTAAAATTGTATATACGATTCTGTGATAATTTTATATATATGTGAAATTGGTGATTTTAATATGTAGTAAAGTACTCTATGATGAGAGTATAGTGTGTTTTATTCGTAGGGGACGAGGAGAGAGAGAGGAGAAAAGGTATAAAATATTTTTATTTTTTTTAGAAAAAGCTATTCATATCTATCATAGTTTTAATATCAAAATACTCAAAAGGTTCGTACGAAATTTTATAATTTTTTATAGTATTCATCACTCCACTGCTGCGATCTATATTCGATTTAAGAATTCTCTATATGATGTATTTTTAAAATCTAAAACATGTGTGTGTTATATATTGAAAACCTGTTAACCGCGCTATTTACTAAAATCTCAAAATAAAAAACCATTTATTTACTCTTTGCGGTCACACACACACTACATATAACTCCACCATGATGTTCCCTCTCCTTTTACGCATTATAATGCATTTGTGCATTTAATTGTCTACGTTCTTTTTCTAATTGTAATTGTTCTTCTTCCCATGCTGTTTTTAACTGTTCCCATTCCACTGGTCTTGGTGGTTTTGCTAAATTTGTTTTATCTTCCCCAGTAATTGGATCATATGTTATAAATGATGCACGTTCTTGCAATGCAATGGAACGTAATTTACTACGATAACGTACAAAATCATCTTCATTTCTTAATTTTAAACCTTCTAAACTTTCTTGATATTTTAATGTTAATGGATCATATGGTACAGATTGTTTATTACCTTTTGATTTAACACCTTCCGCACGTAAACGATTAATACGATCTTCTTCTTCACGGAAATCATTTTCAATTTCTGCGTGTGCGTGAATATATATATTTATGTATGTTTATATAAATTGTTAGTATATTGTTTTGTTTTTTCATTTTGTGCGTGAATATATATATATATATATTATTATTATATTACCTACCTTTCCATCTACTTTCTTCTTTTTTACTCATTTCTTCTTGTAATTTTACAATATTTGCTTCTTTTCTAGTATACAAATATTCTCTACGTTGTTTTTCATGTGCAGCAAAATCAGTTTGAAACCTTTCACGTTCCGATATGAAACCAACTGCATCTTTATCTGGTACAGTAATTTTACCTAAATCTTCATAATGAAAAAAACCTTGTCGACGTTTCATTAAACGTGATTTTTCTAATGTTTCTTTATCCATCATATTTCTACGTTCTTCCCTAGTACGTGGTATGACATTACGAAATTCAACGTATTGGATATATCCATTATCATCGATATATTCTGGTGATGAATGATCAGCCATTGATTTACGTTGGTTGCTCATAGTATGTTTATGTTGTTGTTGTTGTTATTATTATTATGCAGTATAGAATAGAATAGTCAGGTTATGATTTGTAAAACGTTATTATATGTTTTAAATGGTTGACTATTCTGTGTTTATTCTTGTTTGTTGTTGTTGTTATATATATGAATGGAATATAAATAACAAATACACGCAAAGAGAGATATTGACAATATATATTTTGTAATTTGTTTACTTTTATCTATCTATCTAGGTATTTATATTTATTATCTATAATAATATGAAATATATATATATCATCGTTAGTTTTACATCTATTTATTTATTATTACTTTTTTTTATAATGGCTTACTATTGGAAAAGTAAAAACACTGTTGTCAATATATTGAAAACACTGTTGTTG
>JACLAC010019835.1_pt1 | contig 11256 bp, 7 predicted proteins | sample 8027881 | NCBI WGS metagenome assembly JACLAC01 (sample SAMN15725517, study PRJNA655200) | protist metagenome | isolation source: fluorescence activated cell sorting (FACS) single amplified genomes of... | place: Spain: Blaines Bay Microbial Observatory, Mediterranean Sea | collected 2016-01-19 | reverse complement strand
CACTGCCTCCGGCCGACGGAGACAACCGCACGTTCGAAGCGGCCGACTTTGACGAACTGGTCGACTCACCTTTCCTGTGTGGCAACCCGGCAATCCACAAGTTTGAGGTCGGCGGTAAAGAACACATTCTGGCAAACCTCAATGAAGACGGCCTGTGGGACGGCAATGCGGCTGCTGACGATGTGGCAAAGATCGTTCAGCATCACCAGCAGTTCTGGGGAGTGACCCCTTACCCACGTTACGTTTTTTTCAATCTGATCACCGAAAGCGGCGGCGGACTGGAGCATGACAATAACACCGTCATGATGACCAGCCGCTTTGCCTATCGCGTTCGGAAGGACTATGCGAAATGGCTGGGACTGGTCAGCCACGAATTCTTTCACACTTGGAATGTGCGTCGGCTGAGGCCACGAGCTCTCGTCCAGTACGACTACGAAAACGAAACCTACTTCCCAACGTTGTGGATTGCCGAGGGAATCACCAGCTACTACGACGACGTCGGCCTGATTCGATCGGGAGTCATCTCTGAGAAGGAATACTTCGAGGCCTTTTCCGCAACGATTCAGCGGGTCGAAAACGCTCCCGGAAAGAAAGTCCAGAGTCTTCGCGACTCATCACACGATACCTGGATCAAGCTCTACCGGCGCGACGAAAACTCAGACAACTCACAAATCAGCTATTACACAAAGGGAGCCGTTGTTGCGTTTCTGCTCGACGCAAAGATTCGCAGCGCGACGGAGAGTAAAAAGTCACTCGATGATGTGATGAGAGTTCTTTATCAGCGTTGTATCGAACGTGGGTACACTCCCGAGGACTTTCGCTCGATTGCCGAAGAAGTGGCTGGGGGCGATCTGTCGGGCTTCTTTAAGACGAACGTGGACGAGGCCTCTCCACCAGACTACACCCAAGCCTTTGAGTGGTTCGGGCTTGAGTTTGAGCCAGCTGACTCAAAGTCAGAAAAAGAAGACTCCGAGGGTGATGAGAAGGAAGAGGCTCCCTGGCTGGGCGTGACCACGAAAGTCAGCAGCGGGCGGCTGATCATCTCGAAAGTCGCGCGCAATTCGCCGGCCTGGAATGCGGGGATCAATCCGGAAGACGAACTGATTGCGATCGGCGGGTTTCGAGTTCTGCCATCCGCCTTTCCAGGACGCCTCAAACAGTACGACACCTACGAGACACAGACGTTTACCATCTCGCGACGTGGCGAACTCAAAGAAATCCCGGTGACGTTTGCTGCAAAACCCGCCGCGACCTGGAAACTTCGCGTAAAGAAAGATTCTACGGAAGAACAGAAACAGCGCCGAGCCGCCTGGCTCGGAAGCAAATAGGAAGGGCCGACAGGAGCCGATATGCGTCAGGTTCTTTTTGAAGTGCCAGTGCGGGCCGAGTGGAATATCGGGCTATTTTCTGCACCCGGCTTCGGGTTCGGCATACTGCTGACTGTGTGGGCCGTCGTTGGTTTTTTCACGCTGAGGAGTGAGTGGAAAAAAGCGGAGGGATGGACGAGTGACTTTCAATGGGCCATCGGCTGGTGGGCGGCCATCGCGGTGGCCATCGTGATGGCTCCGAAGTTCCTGCCCGAGAAAATTCAGCTGTTTGGCTATGGTTCGATGCTGGTGTGCGCCGTGATTTTTTCCGGATGGACCGGAGCCACTCGCGCGAAACTCGTCGGCGTTCCAGGAGCGTTCGCCTGGGACCTGGCGGTGTGGCTCGTCCTGGCCGGTGTCGTGGGCTCGCGCGGGTTTTACCTGCTGCAGTATCACGCACGGGTTTATAAGGACTGCGTCACAATTCCGGACTACTTTCTCGCGACGATCAATCTTCCGGACGGAGGGCTCGTCCTTTACGGCGGGGTGATCTTTGCGAGCCTCACTTACCTGGTGCACTGCCGGATACGGGGAGTCGATCCACTCAAATTTGCGGATGCGGCCGTACCGGCTGTCTTCGTGGGAATCGCGTTTGGCCGAATGGGCTGCTTCCTCAACGGGTGTTGCTACGGAGATGCGTGTGACCTGCCCTGGGCCGTTCAGTTTCCGGCGAAGTCGGTGACCTGGTCGGTGCTGGTGCAGCGCGGGTTCCTAGCCCCGGACTCACCCGCGACGATGCTGCTACATCCGACTCAACTTTACAGTTCGCTGAACGGGCTCATTCTCGCGGCACTCACAGCAGCTTATTACCGATACCGGGCCGGCGATGGCTCGGTCGTCGCGCTGGCGATGATGACTTATCCCGTCTCGCGAATCTGCATTGAGATTCTTCGCGGAGACGAGATGGGGCAACTGGGAACAGGGCTGACGATTTCGCAGCTGGTCAGTCTGGGAGTTCTGTGCGCGGGCATCGCCCTCGCCCGCTGGAGTTGGACTCACTCGGACGCGAGACTAATATCAAAGTCTTCGACGGAAGCGGGCGGACAGGCATCCCTGACCGCGTAGAACGATGCCCGCCGTGGCCCCCAGCCGCGGTCAAGATGATCGTGCCGAGTTGAGCAGCCCTGAGGACCAGCAGCTGATCGAGACGTGTTTGACCGGCGACAGCAGTGCGTTCGGCGAACTTGTTGTGCGCTATCAGGACCGGCTTTACGGCTCGGTCCTGATGATGGTCAGCTCGCCGGAAGACGCCCGCGACCTGACTCAGGAAGCCTTCGTGCACGCCTTCCGCCGGCTCGACTCCTTCCGTGGCGACTCGGCGTTCTACACCTGGCTGTTCCGCATCGCGATCAATGCGACAATCAGCTTTCGCCGCAAGATGGCACGCCGCAAGATGGTCTCGATCGAAAAGGCTCGGGAGGTTATCGGCGAGGAACCGCGAGACGGGCGAGTCGACACGCCTCCATCCAGCCGCATGGAATCTCAGGAACAGCAACGCCTAGTCCGGGCCGCTCTCGGCGAACTGTCCGAGGAATTCCGCACGGCAATCGTGCTGACGGAAATTGAGGGCATGTCCTACGAAGATGCCGCCGAGGCCATCGGCTGCCCGATCGGCACGGTCCGCAGCCGGATACACCGCGCGAGAAATGAGCTGCGTGAGAAACTGCGACTACTACTGAAGGACGAGGGGGAATAACCAGACGCCTTAAATTAAATCGGAAATCGGCGTTTCGGAATTGGAAGCCGCGTTATATTCTCATCGTTTCTTTCGCTCTGCAGCCTGTTTCCTTGCCGGAGCTGATCTGGCGACGTTTCTGCAGTATCTTCGGATTCCACCATGACGACCGAACGACCCGAGCTGCGAGGCGGGGCATTCACTCCCAGCATGATCGGCCTCCTGCTGACCCAGATGCTCGGGGCATTTAACGACAACCTGTTTCGCTGGTTTGCCGTCAAAGCCGCTCAGACGACGATGGATCCCGAGACGGCACTGTCCGTCGGGCTCGCCAGTTTCACGCTGCCTTACCTCATCTTTGCCGTGCCGGCGGGGTTTCTGGCAGACCGATTCAGTAAGCGGAACGTGATCGTCGCCTGCAAAGTGGCCGAAATCGTCATCATGGCTCTGGGCATCGGAGCCGTTCTGACCGGCAATGCCTACTTCCTGATCTTTGTCGTCGCCCTGATGGGAACGCAGAGTGCTCTGTTCGCTCCAGCCAAATACGGAGCCATTGCCGAACTAGTCAGACCGGAAGCCCTGTCCAAAGCCAACGGAGTCATGGGTCTGGTCACGGTCGGAGCATCGGCTCTGGGCATGTTCGGAGCGTTCTGGATTTTCGACCGTTCGGGAATCGACCTTGCCATCGTGACCGCGTCGCAGGTCTTTGAACCGACGCTTGCTCTAGTCGGCATCGCAGTCGCCGGGACACTGACAAGTCTGCTGATTCGATCGCTGCCCGCCGCCAATCCGACTCGCAAAGTCGAGACCGGACTGGTCGGAGCGGTCAAACGCGACATGAAGATGTTGTACTCGGACTCGGCTCTGTTCCGAACGGCCCTCGGCATCGGCTTCTTCTGGATGATGGCGGCGCTGTTCCAGTCAAACATCGATCGCTTCGGGCCGGACATCCTCTTCCTGAATACAACTCAGGTTGGAGCTCTGATGCTGGTCCTGATTGCTGGACTCGGCATTGGAAGTGTCGTGGCCGGCTACGTCTCCGGCGACAAGGTCGAACTGGGCCTCGTCCCGGTCGGAGCGTTCGGCATCACTGTCTGTACCGCGTGCATCCACTGGACTTCCGCGGACATTGGCGAGGAATACTCAGCAAAAGTCGATCGCTATGTGGCGGAGTGGAACGAATCTCAGGACAAGCCTCTCGAAGCGATCTGCCAAACTGACCCACAACTGATTCCTGCTGTGCAGAGACGGATTGAGGACGCGGCCAAAGAAAACAAACAGGACGCTCCGAAATTTGCCAAGGCCGACGAGGACACAATCACGATGATGGCCGAGGTTGATCCGTGGTACCTGGTGGCGATGTGGCCCTGCTTCTGGCTGTTCATGCTCGGAGTGTCTGCCGGCTTTTTTGACATTCCGCTTGAGGCCCACATCCAGCACCGCAGTGATGAGGAAAATCGTGGAACCGTCCTTGCCGCGACAAATTTTCTGACCTTCGTCCTAATAATGGCCAGTGCCGGAATCTACTACATCCTCAACATGTTGGGTCTGGATGCCGGCCAGCTTTTTCTGGTGAGTGGCCTAGTAACGATCCCAGTCATTGTCTGGTCGTTTCACATTCTTCCTCAGCAGACCATCCGCTTCTGCGTCTGGTGCCTCAGCCTGCTCATTTACCGGATTCGGGTCATCGGACGGGAAAAAATTCCGGAGAAGGGTGGAGCAATCCTCGTCGCGAATCATGTTTCGTGGCTAGATGGCATCCTTCTAGTGATGGTTTCCGACCGGCCAATCCGAATGATTGCGTACTCAGACTACGTCGACGTACCGGGGATTCGAGGCTGGCTGTGCCGGACGTTTGGAGTCATCCCGATCAAAGCGGGCGATGGCCCAAGGGCTCTGCTCAAGTCGCTGAAAACAGCGAAGCAGGCAGCTATCGATGGCGAACTCGTCTGTATCTTTGCCGAAGGCCAGATTACTCGAACCGGGCAGCTACAGCCGTTTCAGCGCGGCATTATGCGGATCGCGGATGGCGCCAACGTCCCGGTCATTCCCTGCTACCTCGACGAAGTCTGGGGCAGCATTTTCAGTTTCAGCAAAGGCAAGTTCTTCTGGAAGCGGCCCAAATGCTGGCCGTACCCGATCACGATTCTCTTTGGCGACCCGCTGCACGACGCGGACAACGTGAACGAAGTCCGGCAGGCGGTTGAGCGACTGGGAGTCCAGGCTATGGAGCATCGCACAATGAATCTCATCCCCGCGCGACAGTTTTTGAGGTCGTCCCGGCAGGCTCGAAGCCGCTCGAAAAGCGCCGACTCCTCCGGCATGGACATCGCCGGAGGCCGACTGCTGACCGGCTCACTGGTCTTCCGGCGAGTGCTTCAGCGCGAGTTTCTCGCGGCTGACGAAAAAATGGTGGGAGTCCTCCTACCGCCCTCCGTCGGAGGCGCGATCACGAACGCAGCCCTAGCGTTGATGGGCCGAGTCAGCGTCAACCTGAACTACACCCTCAGCGAAGACGTCCTCAACTTCTGTATCAAAGAAGCCGGTATCAAGCACGTCATCACGAGTAAGAAGTTCCTTGAGAAGAAACCACTGACGCTCGATGCCGAATGGATCTTTGTCGAAGACATCAAGGAACAAGTCACCGGTGCGGACAAAGTCCTGAGTGCATTCTCAGCACATGTTGAGCCGATAGGCATGCTGGAACGCCGCCTCGGCCTGACAGCAATCACTCCCGACGACGTGATGACGATCATCTTTACGTCAGGCTCAACGGGTGAACCGAAGGGAGTAATGCTCTCCCACAACAACGTGGGCTCGAATATCGCCTCGGCCAATCAGCTGTTTCAGTTTTCCGAGAAGGACTGTGTGCTGGGCATCCTGCCGTTCTTCCACAGCTTCGGGTACACGCTGATGCTGTGGCTGCCGCTGACACTTGAACCGAAAGGCGTTTACCACTTCAACCCACTGGACGGCCGCACAATCGGCAAGCTGTGCGAGGAGCACCGTGTCACGATCATTGCCGCGACGCCGACCTTCCTGAAGACTTACCTGAAACGCTGCACCAAAGAGCAGATGCAGCACGTCGACCTGGCCATCGTCGGGGCCGAGAAGCTTCCCGAGTCACTCGCAAACGAGTTTCACGAAAAGTTTGGCATCTTTCCGACAGAAGGTTACGGCACAACCGAGTTATCGCCGCTCGCCATCGCCAATGTGCCTGACCATCGAAACAACGCAGCGGGCTCTGGACAGACGGGAACGAAGATTGGTTCCGTAGGTCGACCCGTGCCCAATGTCGCCGCGCGAATCGTCGACCCGGACACAGGTGAGGAACTTGGTTTGAACGAGCCAGGGCTCATGTACATCCAGGGCCCGAACGTGATGCTCGGCTATCTGAACCGCCAGGAGAAAACAGAGGAGGTTATCAAGGACGGCTGGTACGACACCGGCGACATTGCCGTAATCGACGACGACGGCTTCATTACGATCACCGGCCGGATGAGCCGCTTCTCAAAGATCGGCGGAGAAATGGTGCCTCACATCCGCATCGAGGAAGAACTCAATAAGGCCATCGAAGATCCCGACTCCGACGACACCACACCCAAACTCGCCGTGACGGCCGTGCCGGACGCGAAAAAGGGCGAGCGGCTGATCGTTCTCCACAAACCACTCGCCAAACCAATCGACGAACTCATCGCCACCCTGAGCAAAGCTGGCCTGCCAAACATCTGGCTGCCATCCGCCGACAGTTTTCTTGAGGTGGAAGAAATTCCTCTGCTTGGAACAGGAAAGCTTGACCTGCGTGGAGTCAAAGAAAAGGCGATGACTGAGTTTGGACCGACGTAGGCACACTGCAAAAACAGCAAAGAACCAATTATTCGAGCCAAGCCAAATGTCGAGATGGAACACTTGATTTCAATTCAACCTCCTTCGATCATCCGCCAACGGATGTGATTTTCTGTACTCACGGATTGAGTCATCCCCTCGAATCTGTGTAAGGAGAATCTGAATGAAGAACGTTCGTTTCGCGTCGCTCGTCTGCGTTGCTCTCACTGGCTTCTTCCTTGGGAGTCAGGTTCCCGTTTCCTCCACTGTTGCTCAGGATGACTCGAAGCCCAAGATTGCTGCCAAGGGTGAGAAGAAAGCTCCGAAGAAAGCCAAAGGTCGAGTTCCGGCTTACTTTGGCCAGGTCGGCCTCAGCAGCGAGCAGAAAGAAAAAATCTATGGCATTCAAGGCCAGTACAACGAGCAGATCAGTGCATTGAAAAAACAGATTTCAGGCCTCACGTCCAAGCGCGATGCCGAAGCGGAAGCGGTCCTGACAGACGCTCAGAAAAAACAGCTGGATGAACTGCGAGCGGCTGCAAAGAAAAAGGCCGCGGAACGCAAGAAGCCAAAGAAGGCTGCATGACTGCAAACAGTCTAAGGTGTGCTACCGAGCCATCCCGCTGACTCAGTGGGAGGGCTTGTTTCTTTTTGGGAGCCTCTCGGCAACCGATGTCGTCTGTAAATCTCGAAAATCTTTCGGGCTGGGACCTCATCCAGGATGAAGAACCGCCTCGAACCACCGAAATTCGACACACGCCCACGAGATATGGTCGGCCAGTATCTTCAGGTGGGTCAGGTTGACTCCCGTCAATCCTGAGCCTCCGACTCGGAGCCTGGCTCGCCGAGCGGACCCTCCGTCGGGACCTCCGGAAGAGTCCAGATCACGGTGAGACCGATGGCCACAAGGACTCCGCAGAGCACCAACTGAAGTGCACCGCGGCTCCCGAAGTAGAGTGTCACCGCGACAGACGCCGCGACGACGAATGTTGCCTTCAGCTTGATGTGTCGCTGGATGCCGTGGTGCTCCTGCCAGTCGCGCAGGATCGGGCCGAAGATTTTTGATCGCAGCAGCCGTTCGTTCAGAGCCGGCGAGGATCGCACCAGGCAATAGCTGCAGAGCAGAAGAAACGGCGTTGCCGGAAAGCCGGGAAGAATCACGCCAGCCAGGGCAAGGACGAAGAAGAAGGCTGCTGTCAGAAGGTAAACAAATCGCATTCGCTTGCAGTCACGCCGGGATCAACGACTGCTTGGTCCCAGGAATATCGCTCAGGAAATGAAGATGCTGGTTGCTACTCGACAAACTGCATGGAATACAGGTCGGCGTTTTTCAGCTCGAAAGTCATGACGACCGGCTGACCGGCGAATCGGGAAAGCCGCTGCTTGCTCGCCCACTCGACTGTCCTGGCTGTCTCATCGCCGGAGACCTCGGCCGTGATTCGATCCCCGTTGGCTGCTTTTATCCGGACGACCACGTAGCCGCCTTTCTTCGTCGCAAAGTTCAGGTTGAGTTTTGAGCCGGAAAACACGAGTGGCTTTGTGATGAGCGTTCCCACTTTGTCTCCCGCCGAGACAGACGCGAAACCGTCGACCCGAATAGAGAATCGCCGTAGCCGACTGTCAGGGCCGGTGTAGTAGGCCTCGGATCCCCAGACTGAATACTCATCCTTTTTGCCCGGAAGCTGCACCAGTCCGTTGGGCATGTAATTGCTTCGGTTGCCGTCGCGATCTTTCGGAGCCGTGATCGGGATCAGCGGCTCGCCATAGCGGCGGAACGTGACTCCGTCCCGGCTGATCATGAAGATCGGTTCGACCTGACTGTTTTTTGGCTGGTAGCGGGTCGGGAAGCCCACGTAGATGTGCGGAGCTCTTGGGTATTTTCGAATCGCGTTCGTATAAAGGTGCTCGGTCGGCGCCGCTCCGTACTTGAGATTCTTATCAGGACTCCAGTTCACAAAGTCCGTCGATGTCGACGTGCGGATCGAGCGGACGCCGTTGCCGAAGAACCGCCAGTAGGCCCGGTAATGTTTTTCGACTGGATCCCAGAAGGCGAGGTTCTGAGAATCGAAAGCTCCGTTCGTGATGACAGCTTTCTTCTGAATCTGAGTCCAGCGAATTCCGTCGGGCGATTTGAAAATGTAAAGGCCGCCGGGATTGCCTCGCGAGATCCCCTTGTAACGGGCATCGGCAGGCACGCCAGGCTTGTCATCTCGAAACGCGACGAAGCAGTGAGTTCCCAGTCCATCCAGCACAATGTTGTTGGCCGTCGACCCGTTGAACTCGAACAGTTCCAACTCCGGCTTCGTCCAGTGAATGCCATCTTTGCTTTCGGCATAGCACGTGAACTCGCGGTGGGCCGCCTTCTTCGTTTTCTCGTCGAAGTGGGAACCACGGTAGTACATCCGGTAAATGTCGCCGTCTTGGAAGATCGTGTAGTAAGCACACGTATTTCCTTCCCAGGGCTTGTCCGTGACGATCGCCACTTCCTGAGCCTCCGGCTGATGCAGCTGATGCCGGGCTCCGCTTTTCATCACGTCGATCAGAAAATCATCGGCAAAGAGTTCCAAGCGGGAACCGATCGTCACTGTCTTTGAGGGAGTCTCCTCTTCAGCGAGGGCGGGAGCGACGAGCGAGGCGAGCAGCAGAGCACAGGCGAGATTTTGCATCGAAGCCTCCAGGCAATTGTGTTCACACGACAGCAAGCCGAATTGTCGAAGCGCCACTGCCAAAGAGCAAACAACCGCTCTGCTCACTGCCAGTAATTCCGGTCGAGAGTCCGGAAGTTGATCGCTTCGCTGAGATGGTGCGACTCAATGCGGTCGCTCTGTTCCAGGTCGGCAATCGTGCGGGAGACTCGCAGAATCTTGTCGTGAGCTCTCGCGGAAAGGCCCATTTCGTCCATTGCTGTTCGCAGCAGACTCTCGGCCTCGGGCTGCAACTGGCAATGCTGACGGATCTGTTTGGGAGACATCTTGCCATTGACCATCGCTGGCTCGTCGACGAAGCGGCGAGTTTGGATTTCGCGACTGACCTGTACCTGCTCGCGCATGGTCGCGCTGTCGGTGCCGGGAGCCGCGTCGGACAACTCGCGGAAGGGGACGTTGGGCACCTCGATATGAATGTCGATTCGGTCCAGCAGCGGGCCGCTGATCCGGCCGATGTAGCGTTCAATCTGCATCGGGCTGCAGTTGCAGTTACGGCGGGGGTCGCCGCGAAAGCCGCACGGGCATTCGTGTATCGAAATTGGGCAACAGATTTTCGGTCAGGGTTTTGCTTGGTGACTGAAATCACCACGAACTCTGATCCTCTTACCCAAATTAACATTCACGCGAAAGGCTCTTGATATGGAATTTGTTTTGGTTGCTTGCTTCCTGGGATCTCTGATCTTCCATTTGCTGACTGATGACTAAAACCCACATGGAGAAACCAAGATGAAAACCTGGTTGCTAATCGTCTGTGTCTCCGGAGTAATTTGGGGATTGATCAACGACTGCATTTTAAAGTCACAGGAACATTTGAACCAGTTACATCACACCGGTGTAGCTGGTTTTTTTGTAGGCGGAACAGGACGGAAGTCCGAAGTCACGACAACAAATTAACGAGTCTCGGCTAACCGATTCTGCGGAACACTGAGAACTATTGAAAAAGGGCGGGCTATCCCGATGGACCTTTTTTCATCCAATTAATCAGCGCTGCCAATGCTGCTCCACCTAATGCACCGACTGGAATAGCCAAGGAAACAATAGCTGTAAAGAACACTCGCCACCAGAATATAAACTGGCGGTCCATGCTTCTTCCAAAATCCTTAGTCCATACTTCGACAACATAAGGTAGCGAAACAAAAAGCAGTCCAATTACTGCCCCACAAAATGCTGCAGTAGTAAGTTTCATGTGATCCTCTTTTGCTTTCAGATTGATGAACAGTGTCGTCCATTTGGCAAGGCGTATTCTGGCGTGATTTATCACGAATCATCTGAATATGCCGTAATCACGCGGGAAACTAGCTATTTGCAGCAAGAAATAATTCCAGGACAAAGGAGTAAACGCGACCCGGAACACGCAGCAACAAAACTCAGATCAAAAAGAGCGGCGAGGCTTTTCACTACGACCCCGCCGCTCTCAATTCGGAAAATCAGTTTTTGTATTCGATCCACACTCGGCTGAGAAACTGAAAACTCACCTTTGTTGTGTGGACACTCGGCTTTTGTGGGTTGCGCTCCGTCGGTGAAGAAGCCGAAAACAAACTTCCCTTAAATTACGGAGAGACTCACATTCACTTCTTTTTTTACATTGATTATCGCTGCCACAACGGACTCTTCCACTTCACCGTATGAGTGGTCAATCAAATCGTCCCATACGTTCCAATCAAAACCGTTATTGTGCCAGTCA
>JACLAC010017639.1_pt1 | contig 11256 bp, 12 predicted proteins | sample 8027881 | NCBI WGS metagenome assembly JACLAC01 (sample SAMN15725517, study PRJNA655200) | protist metagenome | isolation source: fluorescence activated cell sorting (FACS) single amplified genomes of... | place: Spain: Blaines Bay Microbial Observatory, Mediterranean Sea | collected 2016-01-19 | reverse complement strand
TTTGTCCTAGCTTTGCCGCCAAGCATTACCTAAAATTCTTGTCTGGCTGTATTCAAGTCAATAACTGCTACTTACCGACTAGAGAAACTTTATGATTCGTAACGAGGGCGGTTGTCATTGCCAGCAATTTAGGTTTTATACCGAATTCGACCCCCTTCTCATTGTACAATGTAGTTGCCAGAGTTGCCGTAAACTTTTAGGATCTATAAACTTTGGAACTTTATTTGGAGAAGACGAGGTCACTTTTAAGGGAGAAACAAAGACATATGAGTACCTTGGAGGTAGTGGTTTGCCGATGGTTAATTACAATTGCCCCAATTGTAGCTCTATCTGCTACCGCAAGGGGAAAGCATTTGAGGGGCTGGTTGGAATTCCTCTAGGTGCCTATGACAACCCACAAAAATTCGAACCAAATATTGAAATTTGGACTAGCCAGAAACTTCCTTGGCTAAGGGATAATGGTTGTATTAAAGAATCTTTTGAAGATAGCGGACTAATGCAACGAATAGAGGCAATGATGGTTAATATGGATCAACGCGGTTAGTTAGAATTAAAGGTGATTTACGCATTTTTGGGGTCCACTATTATCGGATTTCAACTTCCCCCATCTCTACCCCACCTACTGATTACCAATCACTAATGCAGCGGATTACTTATCCGTTTGTTTAGGATTGTGAGTTCAAAAATATTTCATTTCTTGCCTTTTAACTACCTTCCAGTTGATAACAAACATGTTGCTCTGAATTTTCAGAAGCAAATAGCAGAATCCCTCAGTATTATTTTACCTGAGGGCAATATTCTTAATACTTCAATCGAAGGTGGACCAAATGTTTTATTCGATGAATTGGAAAATAGCTCCAGAAATGAGAAATCAAGCACAAGCTCGATTTATGGAAACCGGAGGCCCTTCGCCAGAAGGAATGACAATGCACTCTCGCTATCATTATGTTGATGGGAGTGGGGGCTTTGCTATTTTAGAAACAGATGATCCCGCATCTTTGGCTACGTTTGCTAATAATTGGAGTGACATGCTGCCAATAGAAATTAAGCCAATTGCCAGTGATGAGGTGATTGGAGGAGTTCTCCAAGCTGCTGCTAGCTAAGCAACTAAAACACTCTGATTGATTTACTGATTCCGCATCATTGGATCTGAGAATGAAGTCTGCGGAGTCAGCCTGCCTTCTTCTCTTAATGCCCCCATCGACTAATTCCCACTAACTAATGCATCGGAATGCGAATCCGGTGGTCTGAAGTTTTTGCTTATATTGCAAAGAAATATTTTGAGTTTTTTTGACTAACTAATAGGTTATTCATTTATCAATGAATACGCTACTTCATCACCTGTTTTGACATTTCTACCCGTATTTTTTGATTGCACTAAGTAAAGCGGCAATAAATTAGTTGCCAATTTTGTTTCACAATATGGAGATTTCAATGAAGTTATTAATGAATTTTAATTTAGTTGCTCTCACTGTCCTGATTACATCTGGCATAGCTTTCGGAGGTGGCCATCTCAAAGGTTGGGAAACTGTTGGAACACAATTTCCTATTTCATCTGAGACGAAAGAAGGAGAAAGTGGTAGTGTTTTATATGTTGTTTCCAACGATATTTGGGACTATTCGAATGCACCTGAGGGCATGCCAAGAGTAGTGAAAGCTACTTGCCGCAATATCATTGTCAACGATTCGAGCGGTGCGTTGGTTGGAGGTCAGTTTATTTGTGACTCAGTAGATCCCAATGGCGACGTGCAGATTTACGCTGGTTCTTTAGCCAGCGACGGCTCTTATGACGTCAACTTGACTCAAGGTACAGGCAAATACGCTGAATATGTAGGCGCAAAATTAACTGGAAATTTTGTTGGACAAGTTGCCAGTGGCGAAGGTGTCTACCATGTTAAGCCCGTTGAATAACTAACTTAAAAAAATTGCTCTCGGGATCCAACAGAATTGGATCCCACCTTCCCCTCTTAATGCCCCATCGACTAATTCCCACTAACTAATGTATCGGATTGTGAATCCGGTGGTCTAAGTTTTCGGACTAGTAGAAAATCTCAGAAATATTTTTTTCTAATAAATAACTAACTTTTGGTGGTTATTTTTTTTTCGACCAAAGCGATACGGTGAATTGCTCAGTAACCTAAGCTGACCGGTCAGGCAAACCTGTTTCCCTCATCATTTGACAGGTTTGTCAATCTTCATTGTGTCCTCACTCTCGAGATGCGTGGTCTACTTACAAGTTTGACTGCGCATCTCACCACCATCACATCTTGCTACATATCACTCACCCATCCGATATGTAATCCGGTGGTCTAAGTTTTTGGGGTTGATTCTCTTGCTCTGTCAAATATGTTCGATGTCCGCAGTCGTTCCAGTACTTCCATCGCTTTGGATACCCTATCTTCCTTTGTGGATGTGTCCTGCAGTGGTTCAGTGGAATTAGATAGATATTCTTCCAGTCGTTGCTTCAGTCCTATGTTGTATCTATTCATATGATTTTCCTCTGAACTCTCTGCAAACCTTTGTTCTGTTGGATTCCAAGCTATCCAATATGACCTTTTCTTTCGTATTGTCCCTAGAACACAGAGACGGAAGTTTTGCCAACCATTTGATTCTTTCATTCGTTTGAGGAGTACCCAATGACTGGAACTTTGTTTATCGAAGAAAAGGGCATCAATCTGCCAATCAGAATGTTCAGTGTCCAATGTATCGATTGTTTTCATCACTTTCCTAATGAATGAATTTTTCACACAAATTAATATTGATACAGATGAATACTGAGGTGTTCCTATGTTCCTATGTTCCCATCTAATCTAGAAAAAGAATTTGAAGAGAACTCGGTCACTCTGCATGGTAGGCTCAGTCCCTGGGGGACTGCCTACCACACTCGTTCCTCGTTAGATCCAGCACAGAAGAGAGAAAAACAAAACTCCCTATCGTGCGCGTAATGTTAGTATTCAGCTGTCCTGTCCCTATCTGTTTCTCCATTTGTCCCTATCTTGTCCCTATCTAATCACCAACATAGGGACAAAAATAAAGCATTAGTATCAGTTAGTTGAATTGTGTTTTTTCCTTGTCCCTATCTGTCCCTATCTATTTGACCAAACTTTATACTCATATGTACGTGTGTAGGTGTCCTATATACCCTGCATTGTATATGTTCATAATCTTTTTATCTTTTTTGATAGGGACAATAGGGACAATAGGGACAACCCAGTGTTTATCTGGTATTCAGCTGTCCCTATTTTCATCAAACATAGGGACAACATAGGGACAACAGCAGATTATGTTTCTTTGAAGTACCGATAGACCCTTTGTTTGCCTTCTCGTACCCTTCGACGCTTCCACCCTTCTCGCATCAAAATATTGCCAACTCGGATTTCTGTTGCCCTGTTCCACAGTGATCTGTTATCCAGAGACAATCCTGTTTCCAGCACATCTGCTATTGTGACTGCCTCTTTATTCTCAATGTACTTTCTGATGTCATCCTCCCAGGAGTCCACTTGGAATCGATCTTCCTGTGCTTCCACTGCAATCTCCCTTGCCTCCTGATTCATCAGCAGAGACTCACCTTGTTTGTATCGGTGTACAGCTTCAGCAATCAGTAGATCCCTGTTTGCTCTCAGTTGCTCCAGGTCGATGTCTCCACACTTGACCGGCCAGAATCTTCTGTTTCCAGTACTGTCCCGCAGATATGAAGATTCATTGGTAGATCCAGCAAACACACAGCTTCTGGGGATACTGACAACGTGCCTACCGTATGCAGGTCTGTATCGATCAGTCAGTGTAGTAATGAACCTCTTCACAGACTCCACATCACTTTTCTTCATTCCATCCAGTTCCGACAGTTCGACCAACCAGACCCCTCCAGCTAGTACTTCTGCAGACTCCTTTCCTGTGAAAGATTCCAGTTCTGTAAACCAACCATTGGACAGAATACGAATTGCTGAGGACTTACCAGATCCTTGAGGTCCCTCAAAGATCAGACAGTGATCAAACTGTGTCCCTGGTTCATATGCTCTGGTCACTGCACCTAGCAACCAGCATCGGCCTGCCTCTCTGACATAGATATTATCCTCTGCTCTACAGTAGCTACTCAACCAATGATCCAGTCGGGGGGTCTTGTCCCATTGCAGACTATCCAGCCAATCTGTCAGTTGATTACGCTGATGTTCTCTGGAGTAGAACTGAACAACTTCGTCAACAAGATTGCGACCAAGTCTCTGCATACCGTGCATTTCAGTCTGGAAACTTATTGTCATGTGGGTTGTCAAGGCATCACTCCATTCGACAACAGTCCCGTCATCTTGTCCCATTGTGGTTAGTATCTGCCGCGTGAATGTGTCGTACCAGATTGGGAACTTCTTGATGTCAAAGGTTTCGTAGATGTTGTGGAGATTTGGGACATATACTTCCTTATCGTTCTTGTCTTTGATCTTCTGGAAGTTTCCCTTGGTTGTCTTCCCTGCATCTGATTCGGTTGCAGTATTTGGGGTCTTCTCATCAGCACTGTCCTTCTCTGTTGCTTCAGTCTTTGTCTCAGTCGATGTGTCATTCTCCTCCTGTGCTGGATGATCTGCGATAGCAGATGTTTTCTTCTTTGTTCTTGCCTGTTTTTTCTTTTTCCACTTCCAACCACCTTTTTTTGCCAAGTGAATCAATTTTGCTTGGCCATTGATGGTTGTAGGGTCAAAACCAACCCACTTCTTTCGGTTCTTTAATTCATCCAGATCATCCCATTTACTGGACTGCTTTGACCAGGATTCCCATAAAGGATATCCATCATCCCCGAAGTATTGCTTGAGTGCGTGTCCAACTTCTATCCAGGTACCGTATTCATCTGCACCTTGGATACTCTCGAGAATTTCCACCAGATCATCAGTGGATAGATTGTCGTATTCTTGTGTGGATTGTTTGGTGTTCTGCTGTTCTGTCGAGGGGGTAGATTCTGGAGTTTTTAGAGGTTCTTTTTCCTCTGTCTGTGGTTCAGTTGAAGTTTTGCCATGAGTTGCAGCATTGAACAGGCTGAGAGGTTTTCGATTCTCTGGTGACCATTTCTTGATGTTGAGTGGGACAGCATTGAAGTTGGTGATGAGGTCAGGATCGTGGGAGAAGAAACAGATGCGTCGGACATCCTTACACGCAGGATCAATCCTTATTTCGTGTGTCTCTTTGAAGTACCGTTCTGCTGCAAAATATGCCTGTTTGTGTTCTGCATCATTGGTACAGATTGGAATCAGCATTCCGCATTTGACACCTCTTCCACTGGGACTGAGAAGACTGGCCTCAATATGTGGATCCTTGCCTAATTTATCCCGTAGTTGTTCGGATTCGATTCTGGGTTTGTTTTTCCAGTCAATATCGATCTGCAGACGTCCAGAGTGCTGAACCAGGGTGTTGTTCTTGGGTGCCTCCTTACTGGTATCAAACGTGCCAGACCAGCAGAAACATCTGAGTCTTAGTTTGAGATGATGGAGATCGCTATTTAGGTATCGAAGTTCTTTTTCTGTATCGGGCGGTAGCTCATTCCTCCTCAAACTGTAGTAGTTGATTGTGTCAATGTTTCGGTCAACAAACTCACGTAATTTTTTGATCGCAGCAATGTGAGTCTTTGATGCAGGCTTGCAGTTGTGGTTGTAGATGTCAGCAAGTCGCATCTCATCTGGGTTGTTGAACGTGTATGGTTTTGTTAGTGGGTTTTTTGGATTCTTGGGATCTTCAAACCCAACCGATACTTTGACCGATGTGGCACTTGGATGATCTGGCATAATGGTTCCTTCTTCAATGAAGGGCAACCATCAGTGGGGGTTCAGATATCTACAGGGATGCAATTGGGCACGATCGATTTGAATAAAAGATCGTTGAGAGTGAGGCACGTTTGATATATTCTCTTAGTTGAGTGCCAAACTGCACCATGCAGACAACTGTTTCCACAGATGGTTGTTGTTAAAGATTGCCCCGGTATTCCCTTCTACTCCGCTAAAAGTTCAGGGATGCTGGGGTTTTTCGTTTGTAGCCACTGGAACTTATTTATCCTGCTGTCCAGCCTCCGCAGTATTCCCTCTGTCTAGTCTCTCTTTCAGTGTTTCCTCAACCCATCTTGATACTGACCGTCTCGGTAATTCGTCCAGTTGATCCAGCAGTGATGTGGGAAGACTAAAGCATTTCGGGGTCCGTCTCTCTGTAGTCAATTCCATTTGGATTTCTCCTATGTGAATTGTGCTCACTCACGGATCTATTTTATTTATAAACCCACATGCCAGCAAGTACCAGCAAACGACACGGGTTAAGCGTTAGCGCATTGATGACTGTCAAACTGTTGGTAATCATTCAATTCAGACATGCCTCTAAAAATATCCATAACTCCTGTCAGTGAGATTTTATTTTTTAGCTATCAAACATGTAAAAAAAAAATTTGATCTTTGATAGCCATCTTAAAAACTCTGAGGTCAATGTAATCCGGTAGGCAGTGGTTTGATCAGTTTCAGGTGGGTAGGCTTGCCCCAGAGAAGGGATGGAGTTAGTAAACCAAACAGGGGGGGTAAATTACTTTTCACATCATGAGAGATGCTGAGTTTTCTAGTGTTGTGTGATGCGAGAGGAGGTGGCCCAGAACAGGCCGAAATGCTTTGTAAATTAAGCGGTAGCGATGGGTTTGATAATGCTGAGCTTAACGAACAACCAAACTGTATCAGCGGCTGAAAATGGGGGATATTTGAATTTATATATACTTATTCATTAAGTTCTGTACCTTGACTTATTTCCGCACCCAAGACAAATTTCCGCAAACTTCCATTCAGTTGGATTGTTTTTTTAACTTATTTCAAGAGCACTAAATGGCAAAATTTATAGAGCGATGGACAATAGTTGTTTCAGTTGAAAATTTGAAAAAAGTCACGGAATTTGAGAGAGAATTTACTGCGTGTGAAGATACTTTGGGAGACATTCCTAGAAAAAAGTGGCTTCAGCCTTTTAGTACTTCTGTGGCTTTGAATAGTATTCTGTGGGAAAGAGAATGGGACAGTCTGTCTCAGATGGAGGAGGCAGGAAGTAAGATGCAAGCCAGCCAAGAACATACTAAAATTAGAGAATCTTTTATGGCTTCAGGAATTGTGAATTCTTTTCATCGTGAACTCCTAAAGATTACGAACCCACTTGAATAGTCGGTAACTTGAACTTGCATCACGGAGGATAGCAACCAACATGATACAGTTTCCTACTCCTTGACCAATTCTTCAAAACACCATCCGATCCGCCAGCATTTCAAAAAAGGATGGTGTAGGACTCCCCAATCCAATCACTCATAGTCTTCCCAGTTCCAGTCCTGGCCTTCACTGGGGTCTTTATCATCAGCAACGCCGATACTTTCTGCAGTAATAATTAAACCATCTAAGTAAGTTAGGGCAGTTAAAACAACACCAAAACTAATTTCTTCAGTTCTTACTGTTTTGAAGGTTCTTTCTATACATACAAATTTTTCATCCTCAAAGATTGTGCGGAATGGACCCGTAGTGGTTGCGCCCTCACTTAATGTAGCTACAACAACTTTGTCCATTTCAAGATTAACCTCTACTCCTGCCCTGTAATCAAAAGCCGAATAATCTGGGTGGTAAATTTTATCGACTAGCGAAAAGTCACCATTGAATCCAAGTCTCCACGCCTTATCGTATGCTCCTGCTTTGGTCATCTCATTTCCTCATGCTGATACACGTGATTTAATTTCTGCAACTGTATAACCCACTAGTTGCTTGCTTCTCCTGATTAGTCCCAAAGACTCTGAATGATTTTCTGGTGACTATAGATCTGACCCTCACCACCAACCTCCTTGAGCCACTCTTCAAAAAGTGGGTGAAATTCTTTCGATTCTATCCAGTGATGATTGAGACCATCCTCCGTTTCATAAATTTCAATCAAGGTCACCACGACTCTCCCAGTTTTTTCAGGCATTTTACCATCAAGAAATGAAGCATTCTCTTTCCATTCTGGGCCTGTTGAAACTGAATAGTGAATTAATTTTAGAGGCCCACTCTCGTAACTTTTTGACTGCATGAAGTCCAGGTGTCCACTTAGTTGATCCTTGAATACCTCAGCAGTTTCCTCATTTGGTAAAATGGCATTAATGGTTATCAATGTTTTCCCTACCAAAGCATTTGCCATAGTTCATTCTCCTCATGCTATCCGTGATTTGATTTCTGAGATGGTATAGCCCACCAACTGCTTGCCTCTGAGCTTCTGCTCGAGGCCATCAAAGAGAATGCTCTCCAAAATGTCAGGCCTGTTCTTGATTCTCTGATGGATTGAGCCTAGCAAGTAGCCAAACGTCTGTGGTGCTGCCTCATTCTTCCTAAGCCAAAAGGCCCAAGCACCTTTGCTGACTCTTCTCTGATCAATGAGATAGTCCACAAAATCTCTTTGTTTCACGCTTTGCGTTGAATTCTTTACTAGAGGTTTATCCTCTAGCTCTGGTTGCCTTGCAGAGTGAGACACTAAATAGGAAAGGCTTTTGGGGAATAGTAGCACCAGCTTCCTCTGTTGTATCCAAGAGCCATCTGCTTGTTTTTTGGGTGGCCCAGTCAAACGCCTGAGCAATCCCAACTGTTCCAGCTTCTGTAGGGTACGTTGAACCGTGGCTCTGCTGATATTGCCCCAGAGCTTGATCAAGTAGCTGTCACTCAATCGCAGAGATAGTGACTTCCTCTTGAAAAAGACACTGATGAACTTCTCAGCTCGTAAAACTAACAAAGGAGGTAAAGATTGCACCCAACTCTTGAGCCTGCGGTAACGATTTGCCCAGAGTTGACGCTTTTGGGTGGGAGATTGGATCTGTTGCGGCATCCTGCCTCTTCTTCAATGTGGTTGAAGAAGAAGAAGCACTCATGAAAACCCTGCTGGAGATGAAGATTCTGTAAAAATCAAAAATGATTTCACAGAAGTCTTGTTTCCTTTGCATGTTTCTTTCATGATTGTCATTGTCTACCCAGACAATGGATATGCAGAGTTTCAGGAACTTTCAACCGACCAAAGTTTCAGTTCTTGTTACTCTGCTGCTTCCTCTCCTGATTCAGCTTTCCTTGGCTTCCCAGCCAATTCCAGCCTACTCCGTAAAAAAAGACTTCTGATTTAAGACAAGCAAAATTTTGTCCTATTTGTGTTCGAGCCTCTCAGCAGCTTGTGCCGCATTTTTCTGATTTCGACATTATTGCTTCATCCGGTATATGAATTTGGCGAGTTGGTTTAAGGAGGTATCGCCACCGGACACCTGAGAGGCCTCATTCTTTATGCTCTCAGTTACCACCTGCCAAAATCTTCCCCAACCGATGGTAGTTGCGAGATGACCCACCCCAGTGCTGAAATTGCACAAACTGAGATGGCAATCCATCCTACTCTGCTGGATCTGGCCTCTGCTGTTGCGATGACAGGATCAACCTGCTGGATCTCTTCCTCGATGTCCCCAAGGTCTTTAGGAGGTTCTGCTGTCTGGAGAGGAGGTTGGTGATCCAGCAATCGTAGTCGATCAACCTCTACCCTGAGTTTTGATCCTTCTGACATGCTCACACTGAGCAACTGCTGGATTCGATCATTAGATTGCAGTAGTTCCCTTTTTTCTTCCTTGTGTCCCTCGATCTCCTGCTTGAGGTAGGCAACCTGTTGCTCCAGCAGTTCGATCACTGGTTGAACTATGGTTGAATCAGTAGTCGATGTGGTTGAACTGTCAGTCGAAGTGCTGGTCGAAGTGGTTTGATCAGGCTGGTGGTCTTCTGCTCCATGCAGATGCTGCTGCAATTGCTGGAACTGTTCCGGTGAAATTTCCTGTCGTTTGGCGTGAATCTGCAAGGGTTTGATCTGCAGTTCATCTAGCAGAAGCATCAGTCTTCTACGACCTACCCGCAGTTGTGTCCTAGTCTCATTGAGTGTCAGCATTCATCCCTCCATGGTTGAATCATGATCGAACTGTGGTTGAACCATGGTTAAACCATGAATTCAACTGAAATCCATCCAGTTCAACCATCTCTGCATGATCCATACAGAATTGCTGCAAATAGGAAAACCTGACCATGGCGATTCTGAGCATCCCCAGACATGGAATTTTTGTATTTTTTCGGAGATAGGGTCGAAATTCTTGAAGATGGGGTAGGTGGGGGGTCTGGAGAGGTCAAGGGGTCTGCACCAGCACTACCCATCTGTTTTTGCTAGGATGGGGGGGAGTAATCAACTTCTTGCGATCTGTCCTCTATTCTCGTATTGCTCTCCAGACATTCGTCAAATACACAAAGCCGCAGATGATTTACTGCTGCATGATTCCCCTCAGCAGAGGGTCATTTAGGGAAGTCATGATCCGTTGATCAGTGTTCATGTTCCCATGATTGTTTCTAAGGTTTATAAATTTTACACTGCCCAGGCACCATGAAATTCGTAAGCAACAGCAGGCTTGTCCCCAACAACCCATGCATCATGCCCTGGTTCAATCGCGTAAGCTTCACCACCAGAATAAGTGACCTCGGTGCCGTCGTTGTGGCGACAGGTTACTGTGCCCTCGACAATGACACCGATATGCTTGGCTTGACAGCTTTCTGTACCAACAATCGGTTTGATATCCTTTGACCATTTCCAGCCGGGCTGCACAGTTAGTTTGATTACTCTTTGACCACCTACATTTACTGTCTCAACTCGAGCATTGCTCGGTGTGCTGACCTCATCAGCGCCGGTTGTGAAATTTTTTACCTCAATAGATGCCATTGTTTTTCCCAAAAAGTTAGAATTCTAATTTAATCGAGTCTTTCTGCACGATTGTTTTTTTACACAAACCATCTTCTCGCAGGTTTAGAATAATGATGCAATCAAATACTGGGTAGAGCAAAAAATCATGTTGCCTCAAATCACACCATGAAAGTTGATAAGCCATGCGAAAACAAAGATGGATTAACGACCAGGAGACCATGACTTGGCCAGATGGACGGAAATACGTTGGGGAATGGAAGGATGCAGATGTTCTGCTACGTCCCAAGCACCTCTGATCCAGTCATCTGTGATGTTCTCCACACTATACCGAGCAATCAGACCATCTAACCCATCAAGTAGTACTACCCTCTGCTGGTAGTAGAAATTCTTCAGACTCTTCTTTGCTCAATGGCATTGCTATACCTTTGGATCTCTGTTGCTGGCAGTCATCTCCCCATTCTGCAAAAAGACTCCAGAGTATTTGAATGTGCCAGAAAAACTATGGAGTCTGTCGAGCTCAACCAGTAATAAAACCTAATA
>JACLAC010016207.1_pt1 | contig 11256 bp, 8 predicted proteins | sample 8027881 | NCBI WGS metagenome assembly JACLAC01 (sample SAMN15725517, study PRJNA655200) | protist metagenome | isolation source: fluorescence activated cell sorting (FACS) single amplified genomes of... | place: Spain: Blaines Bay Microbial Observatory, Mediterranean Sea | collected 2016-01-19 | reverse complement strand
AGCAGGAGCTGTCCTGGCGGTCTCAACTGCAGCTCAACAAACAAATTATTTAGACGTTTGGTTTCAAGATGACTGGCACAATGTCCCATATAATTCAACGAGCGCTCACTTAAATCGATGATATCGACGAATTCAATGCCACATTCAAGTTCGGGCTCGGCGAATAAACCATCTTTCCACTATACTCGCGGGTACATTCCATTCCACACACATGTTGAATGAATCTCATCAGTGGTTCAGCACTCTTGGCTTTGTAGTTTTTGGCCCTTTCAAAGTTTTTTTTTTTTTTTTATCGTTTCAAATGCGGGAAAGATGAATTATTGGGTGTAATGAATTAGTGTCGGGGGCGATGTCCGCTCCCTTAACCGTCAACTACCGGTCTCTCGTGTACTGCCTTGGCTTCTATACCATCCAACTCTTCACGGCAAAAGCCCGGGCACCCTTTCGCTGCCAAGATGGTTTCTCTCGCTCCGTGAAAAATCGTTTCAAATTCAAAATGATTTTATTATATTCGACAGACACTGCATATTAGCAAAGTAATCGCCTCCGTTCGTCCCCGTTCTTCATCCATTCATTCAATTCTTTTCTTGGTTGTTTTATTCATCAAGTTCGATCCATTGGAATATGTATGCATGCTACCAATGGCGGTCACGGTGCTCAATCAAGTGTCTGTCACTTGGAAAGAAAGTAATAAAAAAGGAAAGACAAAGAGAAAAAAGAATAATACGTCGTTTGTCGACAGGAGGAAGCGAGAGAGAGAGAGAGAGAGAGGAGAGAGAGCACGCGCGCGGAAAACCAACCTATTTGACTCTAGATACAATGGGCGTCGTGGAAGACATCAAGAAGGAGGTGTTCACGGTACGTTGTTGTTGTTTGTTGTTGATTTGTCATAAAAGAAATAAATAGAGTCTGGCTTGCGTTCCGTGATTGTGTACAGACAGACAGACAGACCTGGTCAAATGACGGACAGACGCACGCGGTTCCGGTTTGTTGTTGCTGACTCTTACACCTCTTTGTTTGTTTGTTTTTCTTCTTTAAAAAAAAAAAAAAGTTCACCAACCTCGTCCATGCCGGCGCAGGTATGACTGGCGGAGTCCTTGCCATCAGCACGTTTTATCCTTTAAACATCATCCGCATCAAGCTTCAAGTTGACGAAAAACTAAAATCCCAATCGGTTCTTTCTGTTGCCAAGTCAATTGCCGAAGAGGAAGGTATTCAGGGACTGTACAAGGGATGGTGGAGCAGTGTTGTTTCTCTAGGCGCAAGCAACTTTGTGTACTTTTACACATACAACGCGTTCAAAACGGCCTACCTCAAGGTACTGAAAGAGGGAAAACAAAAAACGATCGACCCAATTACCAACCTGATTATTGCTAGTGTAGCCGGTGTGATCAACGTGCTGGCTACAACCCCTTTGTGGGTCGCCGGCGTACGTCTGTCCACGCAGGCTAAAAAGGGCGCAAGCGGCAGCAGCAGCGATAACTACAAGGGTGTTGCAGACTGCCTTTCGCGCATCGCTAGCGAAGAAGGTGTAGGTGCGCTATGGAAGGGCGTCGGACCCTCTTTGGTGCTGGTTAGCAACCCAAGTATACAGTTTGTGACGTACGAGCGTCTCCGAGGCCCCATGGAAAAGCTTGCTGAAAAGAGGGGCTCTCCAATCACCTCGCTCGAGTTTTTTGTCATGGGCGCCATCGCAAAGGCGGTAGCTACCGTACTGACGTACCCTCTGCAGCTCGCCCAATCGCGCCTTCGTGCTGACAAGGGCAAGGAAGGCAACCGCAAGGAGAAAAATTACAAGAGCACCCTCGACGTTTTGAACAAAGTGTACAAGCTTGAAGGCGCCATGGGTTGGTTCAAAGGCATGGAGGCAAAGTTGTGGCAGACTGTTTTGACAGCTGCCTTTCAGTTTTTGACCTATGAGACTGTCTTTCGCGTGTTTTCAGGCCTCTTTCTCAAGCAGACCGACAGCAAGGTGCAGAAAATGTCCATCGGTAAATAATCTTATTCTATTTTTTGCTCTTAAGTTACCATGAGCTTGTCGCAAAAGGCCGAAGCAGCAATGGAAGCAACTTGCATGATGGATAGCGGTGGGCGAAAGTCTAGGCTGAAACGGTGTTTGCTCACTTTACCAAAGAGCATGAGCCATTCGCCGTTGTGTTCGTCGATACTGTTCATAATCTTGAAATTCTTTTTAGACGCAATTTTCACGCGCCCGTGAAAGTCGAGGGTCCAGCTGTTGGTACTCGTGTTCCAAGATGGTTTTCGCGTACGTAATAGTAAGAGTCCATTCGTTTGATTTCTTTCAAAGCGGTCCACCAGGCCACCTGGTCCGACGAGGGGTTCGTTTCGACTAAGATCTGGCACGATGGCGGTCATTGCATTGGGGATACGGCCCATTACATTCGAGTCGTACACAAGAGCGGCATGCTCGCCTTGCGACATTTCTGGAAAGAGCGTTGTGATGGGATCGTCTACAGAAACGCCGCAATCGTACGTCACAAATGTTGTGCCCGTGAACGAGCTTTCCAGGCACCCTACGTAATCTTGGCTGTCTTTGGTAAACTTGGACGGGTACGCGCTGGAAAAGGTCACTTCGCTACTGCCGGTGATGTGGCAAAAGGCAAGCAGAACGGATGCATCCGCTTCAGACCGCACAACAAAGTGGGTCTCGTCCTCATCTACGCCCTGAAATCTCCTTCGTTCGATATAGCACTGAATCACGTCTTGGTATTCGTGGTCGCCTTTAGCTGCAGTAGGGGTGTATGGTTTGGGTGGATTTGGCCGCGGATCCCCAGGGGAGAAGAACGGGCGCTTTTCTTTCAAAGAAAAGCGCATGGCCGCGTAAAATTGGGCCGCAGCGATGGATTTCGTGTTGCCACATGCAATGTGCTTCTTGTCCAGGCTCACACAGAGAGCGCGTGCGCGCACGGACGGGTCCTTTAGCCATGGCTGCAGCCGCCCTGAATAGCACAACCACCGGAATAACCGCTTCTTCAACTCTGTCCGCGAAAATCGTTCCGAGGCCGTAAAGGCGCGAAAGAACAAGGAAACGCACATGCGCCTGCTCAAGAAATCCTCGGCGCGAAGCGTCAGGGGCTCAAAATCGAGCAGGCAGCTCGCGGCGTGCACCTGGAGCGCGTTACCCAGCGTTATGTGCGCGAATCGCACGGGGTGTTCCGAGGGGCACACCAAGCATTGCATGGCTGTCAGAAAGCCGTCCAACATGCGGAGCGTTGGAAAATCAAGCACTGCACTGCCGTCTTTGGCCACAGTGCTGCTCCAAGCACCACCAGGGGCCAACAGCCTCAAAAAGTATGGGGTCTTTTCTAGTGTTTTTTGTTTCACTTGCAGTGTCACCTCTTTACGACGAAGGGTCAGTGGCACAGCGTCGCCGGCCTGACCGTTCCACTTTTCAAATAATAAATCTTCTCGTTCCCGGACATTTTCTTCAAGTTGCTTCAGTGACTCTTGTTGCTTTTCCGGTTTTTCAACACCTGCTGCCTTGGCACGTAAAATCACGGTCACCATTGCGTCTTGTTCAACTTTCTCAGTATTTACCTTGTCTTGGTTTGCAGAGGAGGATTCACCAGTATGACCATCACCAATTCCATGCTCGTTTTCGTCATCGCCCTTTTCCAAAAGACTAACACTTCTTTTAGCCCTCGACGGTCGAGGTGGGATGGGTGGCCGCATCCTTTCTTTCACGTGTGATGATTGAGCAGAGAAGAAGAACGAACAAAAACCGTTTTTTTTTTCAACGTTTTGATAAAAAGCTTCCAGCGGTGCCTCGGTGTGCCTTTACCTAAATGTAAATATTTGTTTTCTACTTGCTAGAAAAGACAGTCGGTGGCTCTGATGAGGATACATGTGATAATGGACAAGCTCCTTACAAGTATAATACGATTAAAGATTCTAACGCATGGTTTTGAAGTCAGCTTGAAAGGTCCATATGGAACACCTGGCGGAACCCAGTGGGAACGCAAAAAAACGCCAGCGAAACTGGAATTTCACCTACTAGAAAACAAAACGGAGAAGAACCGCAAAACACTTTGATCAGATAGGGCGTGCTCAGGGTTGGTTTCTTATACCTGCATCCACTCGCGAGGCCCAGAGCTAGATTTGTCAATTGGGCTCTTCTTGATTGGGCGTTGTGGCAACTCGTAGATAAAAGAATTGAAGATGGCGACTCGGCCCATTCCCTTTAAGACGCAGCCAAGCTTCCAAGTAAGCATCGAGCAAGCGCTGCAAGACTTTCAGGATGGTACCCTTGACATGGACACACTTGTGCTGGTGCTCGACTCTACTTCTGTGTCAGAATGCAAAAAAAAAGCATACAAAGCAATGAAAAGCGGTCAAGTTTCTGAAAGTGTTTACCTGGGTGCGAAGGCTTGCTTTGATAGTGAAAGGGACGAGCCTAAAGTTTTAACCGCACTGGCAATCACGCCAGCTGACCCACAAGACACGGAAAGCGCATTAGGAATTACATTCAATACCGTGACGTCAACCGTGACCGAAAATACGGACAGCGAGTCAAATGTCCCATATTTTAGAAACAAACAATTCCAAGCGGAGATCTTAAAAGTGGCGGGACCAAAGATTCTAGAGCACATTCAATCACAGCAGATGTGTGATCCGTGCTGCGAGAACGCAGTTCCAAAATTAAGGTTTGTGGAACTTTCATTCACTTCCGACCAGTACGCTCACCGGCGGTTGTATGACCACCTTCGGACCCATTTTCGGAGGAATGAAACGGGGGAGTCAATTATGATGATCGATGCGCCACCAAATTATGCACCCAGAGTACTCTTTTTCACAGACGGGACAATGTGGTGCCGCAATGGGGGCGTTTTGCGGCTGAAAATCGCCCAGGTCTTGAACCTCTTTACAGGAACATATGGTTTGACATGCGCCCCTGATGGCCTTGATGAGGCGAGAGACGGAGTGGTAGAATTTTGGAACGCCAGCAGCCCCGTTGGGCAAGCTGAAACGATGAGCAGGTAATAAGTGTGACTTTTATGATCTTTCGAATAAATCTTCCATTAACCAGGATACACATTCAAAGCATTCATATTGATGATGAAACGCATGTTAGTTAGCAATCGGGGACGCAGAAAATGGATCTACTATGAGGGCTCAAGTTTTCGCGACTTGATATTATATGATATGATATATATATATATGTGTGTGGTGTTCTCCCCCAGGGCAAGCCGCGAGGCGCCAAATATTCGACATAGTTTGCACGAAGTTGTCTCTTTATTCGAAAAACTAATGATTACCGTCACTGCCGAGAAAATGGGGGAAACTTGAGAAAGAAAAAGTCGTGTTTTGTAGTTTCGAGATAAAACGTTTTCTTTTGAAAAGACAGAAGAAGACAGAAGAAGCAAGCAGCAGGCAAACGATGATGGTTTCGGATAGCGAGGCGAGCATCGTGTGGAGCGCGGCGGCCGACAATGTTTCAAGCGCGGTCTATGGTGGAGCCATCGCTGATCCAGCGCTCGGACGAGCCTTTGCGGCTGGGCTTGGGCCGCTGCTCGAGGCATTCGCGCTGGAACGGTTCGAGCTCGTACTCCAAAGCAAGAGCCAAGCGTTCCGAGAGGCGCTGAAAAGTGATGGACCATCGCTAGAACGGGCTCTACGAGTCGCTCAAGAGGTCTACACACCAATGATTACTCTGTGCAAGAGACTGGAGAGACTTGGCGCTGACAATCTAACAAGTGGCGCATCGCAAAGCAGTAGCAAGAGTCTTAAAACACGTGCTGATCAAGCATTTCTACTGGGTGATTCAGGATGGTTACGCGAATTTCATGCTCAAACCTATGCCTACCTAGGAGGACACTTTTTCACTTTTTCATTCAAAAAGGAAGAAGAAGAAGAAGAAGAAGAAGAAGAAGAAAGCGATGCTTTCCCTACTAGTTTGTCCACGTTTGAACTTGATGCGTTTTGTCGCATAATCTCTTCGCTCGATTGGTTCGATTTTATTGAAGAGCCGCTAAGTGACATATTATGCCAAGGTGTAGAAAAACTGATCAACAAGAGGGCAAAAGGGGTTTTCGAGCAGGAAAACCTGCTCGAAGACGTCATCTCTTGGCTAGATACAATCGCTCTAAGTTGGCTCCAAGCAATCTTATCGAAAAGTTCACTACGCTTCAAGCAATGGCGTACTCGACTGGAATTTCACGTTTTTGAACATATGTGCCAGCTTCGAATGAGCGAGCTGTTTGACATGATTACAGAGTTTCCCGAGAGCACACCAGCCTTGGTTGATCTAAAAGCGTGCCTAGCGCGCACGCATGCGTACCGAGAACTCGTGCAGTCCTTGCGATACGCATTTGCTTGCCGGCTTTTGCATCCGGGTGCCAACACGGCACAAATCTTGGACGTCTACATTTCTACGATTAAAGCACTACGACTGCTCGACCCTAGCGGCGTGCTGCTCGAAGCGATTTGCGAGCCGATCAAATCCTATTTGAGAAAGCGTGAGGACACGGTGCGGTGTATCGTAACGAGCTTGACAGACGACAGCAACTCTGAACTGTTCGAAGAGCTCGGTCGCGGTGACGGCCTCATCGCGCAAACCTACGCCGAGAGCGACGACGAAAAGAGCGTCTATGGGGAAGAGTGGACCCCGGACCCCATAGAAGCCGACCCCCGCAAGACGTCCCAATCGCGCAAGTCAAACGACATTCTTAGTATGCTGGTACACATCTACGGGTCCAAAGAACTGTTCGTAAACGAATTCCGCCTCATGCTCGCCGACAAGCTCCTCAACTCGATGGACTTTGACACAGAAAAAGAGGTGCGCAATCTTGAACTGCTCAAGCTGCGCTTTGGGGAGAATTCCATGCTCAACTGTGAGATCATGGTCAAGGACATTGAAGACAGCAAACGCATCAACGCCAACATTTGCAACTCGACCTCGGACAGCACGGTCGAGGTGACCATCGTCAGCAAGCAATTTTGGCCCACACTGGCTGCCGGAGAGGACATTCCCGTGCACCCCGACATTAAGAAACGCATGGACGCCATATCGCGCGAATACTCGGTGCTGAAAAACCCTCGACAGCTCGTGTGGAAGCCCAATCTCGGCCTTGTCAACATCGAGCTAGAATTCGACGATGGACAAAAAAAAGACTTTACCGTCCCGCCACTCCTGGCAACGCTCATTATGCACGTCAGCGAGCACTCGCCGCCTGGACTATCGCTTGCAGACTTGGCGCAAAAGGTGGATCTAGACCAAGACACAGTCAAGAAACGGATGGCCTATTGGGTTAATCAAGGCGTTGCAAAATATTCGGGATCCATGTATGCAGCGATCGAGGCACTCGCCGAAGATTGTACAACCAATGTGCTGCTGGATGATGAACAAGGTTCATCTAGCGCTGTCAATGCAGACGCCCAGCTACAAGCCGAGATGAAGGTATACGAAGAGTTTGTGCGCGGAATGCTCAACAACTATTCAAGTCTTCCCCTCGACAGAATACACAACATGCTCAAAATGTTCGTCTCTACAGGCGAGCACAAGTATGACAAGTCCATCGAGCAGTTGGGCGCATTTCTAGACAAGCTGGTACAGCACGAGTCACTGGCACAAGATCCTGCAGGCGCCTACTATGTCCCCAAGTAAAATATGTTTCTTTTCTTTCTTTCTTTTCTACATGTGTACGTACACCTACTGTTGTTTGAGTGAACAGCAAGAGCTTAGACCGATCTTCACTTTATCTTCTAGTGACAATTGCGTATGAGGATCAATGATAGGAGGGTACATTTTGCTAAAAGGCGTCCCGTAAATAAACGGGCAATGGAGATGCCAAGGATTTTTTTCTTCCTCCAATGGTGCTGCCAACTCTGGGACCCATTTGCAAACATACACGCCGTGCGGATCATGCTGCAAACCTTGCGAGCAGGTCCGAAAGTGCCTGTTTTTCGGGTCTGCGCCGACACCGGCAAAGTAACTCCAGTTGCCCCAATTACTACTTACATCGTGGTCTTCCAAACACCACTGGAACAACTCTGCACCGCAACGCCAGTCAATAAAGAGGTCACGAGACAAAAAGGAGACAACATTTTGCCTCGTGCGATTTGAACAATACCCGGTCGCAAAAAGCTCGCGCATGCATGCGTCCACGAGCGGCAACCCTGTACGACCGGAAACAAAGCGCCGCCATACTAGTTCTTCTTCTTCTTCTTCTTCTTCTTCTTCTTCTTGCCGGCTCGGGTCTACCCACGCCCACCCAACCGACTTGAGCGGACTTGAGCGAAACAAATTCGCGCCCATCGCCTTGCACGAATAGATAAAGAAATCGCGGATTTCAAGGTGGCTGGCCAGCCAGCTCGTATTTGGGCTGCTGCTTTTCTTCCCACTTGTTTCAACATCTTGGCCAGTACTACTAGGACGATGATGACGACTCCCTAGACGCGCTTGCCGCGCTGCGACATACACTTGCCGAGGGGAGACGCACCCCTGCGCGAGGTACGAAGCCAGTTTGGAACTGCCGTCCAATCCAGTGTCGATGGCGCTTCGATTCGCACCCTCTTCTAGATTGCCCTTGACAAACTTGTCTATCCGCTGCAGACCGCCACTTTCACCACCTCGATGACGAGTCGACCTGCATGCCGCATCGACCATCTTGGAAACCATGCATCGTGGCATACCAAGCAAAAGTCGATCTGTTTCCGCTAGCGCGGGGGCCATCAGCTCCTGCAGCGTTGGGATACTAGGCAGGCCAAGAGAGGGGGGGAAATTCACTTTGCCCGGTAACCACTCTGGCGCTGCGGTGGGCAACCGCGGCTCTGCAGCATCACGCGCAGCACGCCGCCATTCGCCCATTACGATTGGAGCACCACTTGATTCATGGGCACCGCCGGCTCGTTTCTTGTATGAGCGGGCCTTGAGCTTGCGCTTCTGCTGATCATGAGAACCACCACCACCGTATGCCATCTTTTCCCACTGCTCGCCTGTACTAGGCAGATCAGATGGGTGCCATAAAGTCTCTACCCCGGCCACTGGGACTGGACGAACACGACCTTTTGGCAAGCTTCGCAGTGCACGTTTTACCGCCTCTTCCTCCCCAGTCTCTTCGCTCCCTGCCAAGGTAGAAAACCGGACTTCAACGGGACCATTCACTTGGGCCGACAGGGCTTGCGCCACTCGACATACTTGCTCGACGCTCGAACCGCGAAATACCATCAAATCATTGCCCTTGTCACGAAGACGCTCTCTCAGATCGTGCACGGCTTGAAGAATAAACTTGCACGTGAACGGGCCTGTACGAATCGAGTCCCATGAACCCGCACCGAGACAACGCTGCCGCGCATAGTGCGCATCGTCAAATACATACATACACGCCAACTTGACATGTTTGCCTTCTTCTCGGCAGCCCGCAAGATGCTCGTACAACGCATTATCCCCCAGACGGAGATCACGACGATGCCAAATCAGCACGCCGCGCGTACCCGTTTCAACACCACCACTACTACCACCATTATTAGTAGTGATTGGAAACGGTGCTAGTTCCATTTTCAAAGACCGGAACACAAGTGAAATGCGCTCACCAAATGTAGGCAGGACGGCATGCTTCCATTCGTTTGCAGCAACGCCGTCCACGCAAAGTGCTGAAAAAGCTGGAAGAGCAAGGATTGCGTACGAGTCGTCTTGGTTTTTCACTCCACCAACCTGCTCCTTGTCGTCGCGCTCAAGTTTAGCGCCAAATGCAACTTGCCCTGGATCCAGCGAGAGGACAGCGAATGGTCTGCGAAAGCTTTCAGCATCAATGTGAGGGGGAACCCAGTTATCGTTTTCATAATAGTTCACACTCACAGCACTGGCAAACGAGTCCAACGCTCCCAACTCGACCAAACGAGCGCTAATCATAGATAGGAGAGGGGGCAAGCTAACAATAGACGAGCTTGTCTGGACAACGCGATTTGACGACGTACTAACACTTCCAAAGCTAACCATTTCTCGTGACTGCTTTCTTCTCGCAAACGCTGGCGGAGGCGCCGAGTAATGCCACTGCCCTCCACTCGCGTCGCCCGACTCGCCTCGCCTACCTCGGTCCAGAACATCCACCAAAAAAACGCGCAGCGAGGCCGCTTCTTCCAAAGAAATCACAGATTCAACAAGACTGAGGCCGTTACGTGACATTTCCTCACTGCTGCCCCGAATCACCACCTCTTTAGGCATCACTAGGCCTTTCTCTCTACCTATCAGGGCGATGCGGCTAGTTGTCACTTTGGTGGTCGTGCCCATCATCCCATCATCTTGTTCTTCTTTTTTCTTCATATCTGGTAAGAATAATTTGCTCAGCTATCGATGGTTGAAGATTGCCGACTTGGGCGTCACAGGCGTACTACTGCGACAGACGGTGACCGTCGTCATGCGCGGGTACTACACCACCACCATACCATGGAATGTGGAGTTCGCAAATTGAATCGCAATGCGAGAAGGGGAAAGAGATATATTTTTTTCTTTTTCTTCCCTTGCTTGTTTTGTTCAATAACCCCGAAGCCTCTTTCTCTCTATTTTAAGAGACACAATCTCGGCTAGCGAATCTTCTCGACATTTGACCAAATGTTCGACGGCACTTAGCCTCCGCTTTTTTGTTGCACGGTCATTCGAAACAGCTTTGAGTGCTGCGTTCGCGATGCGATGTCTTCCTTCCAATTTTCAAACGTTATCTGACGAAATTTTTGGTTTTTTTTCCCCGTGTGGTGGTTGCGAGCTGTACTAGTATGCTTGAATCCTCCATCCCAAAATGAGTAAAGAGGGTGCGTGAATTGACGGTGGATCGATCTAATACCAGCCCCCATTGCCTGAAAATGGCTCTTCACTTTATCCATGCTTGAGCTTTCCTCCAGCTTGAAAATGACGTGTTGTACGAGTAATTGCTTGCATCTGCAATTTAATTATCGGCTTTTGCAAGGCTTTTGTAAAAGTTTGTTATAAAAATTGTAAAATTGAGAAAACTCTCCCCTCAACTTGAAGCGATCTACGAGGAGTAACATAGAGTGGCAGAGTCCGCGTCGCTGCATTCACCAAAGAGAAAGTTCGTTGACGTCAACCTGCTCGCCTTGCTTGGTTGGTCTCGCCAGGTTTTCTTTTGTTCAAGGTTGTTGTTTTACGAACCTCGGATCGGGAGCTCAGCGGCTAGCGGCCATGTTGTCACGAGCTAAAAATGAAAGCGGCAGCAAAATATACTTTGTCGACCAACACGCCCCTGAAACTTTCACGTGGGCAACGTTTTCGATTGCAATTAG
>JACLAC010011224.1_pt1 | contig 11258 bp, 5 predicted proteins | sample 8027881 | NCBI WGS metagenome assembly JACLAC01 (sample SAMN15725517, study PRJNA655200) | protist metagenome | isolation source: fluorescence activated cell sorting (FACS) single amplified genomes of... | place: Spain: Blaines Bay Microbial Observatory, Mediterranean Sea | collected 2016-01-19 | reverse complement strand
ACAATTTCGAAATCGGATCCGCTGTGATTCGCAGTGGCGGACCATTTACTCCTTGGGGAACCGGAGTATCTAATTCGCCCCAACTTTTTTGATCGACAAAAATAAATTTCCTATCTAAGTCAAATTTCAAATTCAAGATCTGCATGACCGGTGGACCGATCTTTTGCATAGGACCAAGTTCAAGGTCGCCCGCGTCGTTATCGGAAGTACTCTGGGAATCCTGCATCGCTGAAACAGCGAGGGCCATTCCGTCAAATTCAACCGTCATAAAAAACGTCAGGACAAACAGAACTGGGGTTAGATATAAAGACTTCATTTTTGCACTACTTAAAAACACGATTGTTCTTTTTCCATCGATTCAGCGGCTCTAACAGCCCTTCAGTTATTTAAACACAAAACGATCGAACGAAGCAAACAAAACGATTTCTCCCATGAATTTTTTGCTGATTTGTTTTCAGCAATTTACACGAAACTCAACCTGGACTGAATTCGAGTTCTTGCCAGTGATAAACGCCAGTTTATTACAACACAAAGCAAGCGATCGACCGATCATTTTCGCTCGACATTGAAAACGGACGAGCTTGCTGCCGTTTGCTCTTTGGTCGCGCCCCAAAGAGCAGTCAACATGTCTTCACCAGTGAATTTCAGTGAGTGAGATGAGATATGGAGATCATTGGGGTCAGACATATTCCCAACCGCTAACAATTGAAAAACGATCTCATCTCCCTCCGCAGGTACGGCCACCATTGAGGGCTGATTGCCTAAACTACAGTAGTGGTGCATTGACAGTTGACCCTTGTCGAGGAAATAGACAGTCGTCATTTCTTTCGTTTGGCCTGCGAAGAGTTTCTCGATTACACAGTTCTCTGCCGCACTCGTCGCACAAGTGAGAAATGGCACCTCAGGATCTGGCTCCAGTTCTTTTCCTAATTGGTTGCCACCGGTGAGATACCAATTGCCAACGAGTGACTTAATTTTCTAAAACTGTCTCTCGGATAATTTAACGTCGACTGTGCTTTCGAGAGCTTTCACGCTTTGGGTCGGCAATATTTCCTGATCAGTTTCATTTTCTACTTTAGAACACCCAAGAACAGCGAGTCCAAGCAGCAACATTGGCAGAAATCGCGTCCATCTATCATTTATCACGGTTATTCCTTTGAGATGTCAAATATCACTGACCCTGTTTTACCGTCTGAATTTAAACTATGAAAGCAAATTTGATAAGAGAGGCACCGAATGCCCAAGTATGTCCAACTATCAAGTGCCTTTGGCAAGCTGCATTCACAGTTGCCAGAGAATCTTCTACTAACAACTTCCACCGATGCCATGTGTCGTTAATTGAAATCACGAACGGCGCTGCACAAATCAAGTTCAAAAAATCAGCCCAAATTACAAAAGTGATTCTCGGCTTCTCAGGTTCATTCAATACCATCAAGTCGCCACGGACTTTTTAGGCAAATCCTTAGAAGAGGTTGACCTCACATTAGTTTGCTTGAAATAATGAGGAATCACTTTCTCCACTCCCTTTCAGATTCGACTGGTACCGGAACCTTTCGACGGAAAAGGGATCGATATCGGTGATCATAAAAGGCCCTATGGAATGGATAAAAAACCCTTGTTTTCAACTATTCTTTTTCTATTAATACTCTTGTTAAATCCCTGCGCAAGGGCCGACGACGACACTGCTTCTAATTCACTGAAGCGCCCCGATGTCGTGTTCATTCTTTTGGATGACTTGCGATGGGATGGACTTTCTTTCAAGGGTCATCCTTATGTGAAAACACCCCACATCGATGCACTAAGATCCCGTGGCGCTAGCATGCGAAATGCATTTGTTACCACTTCAATTTGCTGCCCCTCTCGAGCCACTTTTCTTACTGGCGTTTACGCAAGCCAGCATGGTGTAATCGACAATGAAACCTCTGAGTACAATCCCGAAATCACACCACCGCTCACCAAGCATCTTCAAGCAGCAGGGTATAAAACGGCGATGATTGGAAAGTGGCATATGGGACAAAACGGACAACCACGTCCCTACTTCGATCATTGGATCAGCTTTAAAGGCCAGGGGAAATACATCGACCAACTGTTTAATGTCAATGGACGCCAGGTTAAAGGGGCAGGGTACACCACCGATCTGCTCAACAAAAAAGCAATCAAATTCATCGAACAACAACCAATAGATCAACCTTATTTCGTAATGCTATCTCACAAAGCGGTACATGAACCATTTCAACCTGCTGCGAGACACAAAGAAGTATTTGGCGCTGACACACAACCTCTGAAACCCAAGAGTTGGTCCAGCGATTTTAAAAACAAACCTGCATGGCAACGGAGGCAAGAGGTTCGCGATGTTCGTTGGGATTGGAGGACTCGCGATGCAGAATCGGATTCAATTCCAGATTCATTGCCACCTGCAGAATGGAAGAACGATCAAAAATCGGTCGAACAATACCGTTGTCTTGCTGCGGTGGACGAAGGCGTCGGCCAATTAATGGAAGCCCTCAAAAAGAGAGGCACTCTGGAAAACACCTTGGTCATTTTCACCAGCGACAACGGATATTTTCACTGGGAACATCGCCGCTGGGACAAAAGACTGGCCTATGAAGAAAGCCTAAGAATCCCAATGGTTCTTGCCTATCCAAATAAAATCGAAGCCAATTCCACTATTGACCAAATGGTAGCTAATATCGATTTTGCTCCAACAGTCCTTGATTTTGCTGGCATCAAAATTCCCAAACAAATGCAGGGAATGAGCATGAAGCCGTTGTTTGCAAACCAGGACGTTCATTGGCGTGACGAATTCTTCTACGAATACTGGGTCGACTTGGTACATGAAATCCCCACGATGGTCGCACTGAGGACAAAGCAGCACAAACTGATTCAATATCCGGAAATTGATGATGTCGATGAACTTTACGATTTGCTTAAAGACCCTTATGAATTGAATAATTTAGCAATCGATCCGACTTACAGCGAACTCCATGGACTCATGCAACAACGCCTCAAGTCAGCAGCTGAACGACTTAACTGGCAGGCTCAAGTTTTCCCAAAAAACTTAGATCGCGTACGGGGCGAGCCAGGCTTGCTAATGGATTTGTCAGCGAACCAAAATAAGATCGTTTCGAAGACAGATCAAAAATTCAAGGTTCAAAATATTTTAGTTAAAGGCGATCAGATTTTATTCGATGGCAAAACCAGTCGAATTGAATTTCCATTTCAAATTAACGACGACCCCTCGACTTGGCCCTACGAAATAGCAGTATGGGTGAAGCCCGACCAAGATGGTGTAATTGCAATGCAATCAGGAAAACGAAACGGTTTTAAATTGTTCGTGCAAGATGGTCGTCCTGGGATTGCCACGCTATGCAAAACCTGGATTGCCTTAAATACAACACTTGATGCTGCCGAAAGTATCCTTGGCAAGTGGACTCACTTAAAAGTTCGGATCGATTACAATCGCTTAACTTTTTGGGTTAATGAAGAATTGATCGAAAGTCGCGCTCTGCCCCAACCATTTAAAGGTAGAACCAACGCACCGCTAATTGTTGGCGGTGTGGGTGACCATAAAGTATCTGAGAAAGTTCCGCATTACGGATTTCAAGGTCAGCTCCGTGAACTCCAAGTGAAACGCCCGAAAATAGAGTAAACCGATAACACCGTCGAAAATTTAGCCTAGCGTCCTCATTCACTCGACTTCGATTTCCCCAAGCCTATATTCAGTACGTTCTAAAAATGTTCAAAACTCTAATTAATACAACTGATCTTGCCGCCAACTTTGAAAATCCTAATTGGGTCATTGTCGATACAAGTTACGAACTGTCTGACAAAGCGGCCGGCTACACGATGTATCAAGCAGAACATATCCCTGGCGCGGTCTATGCCCATCCCTACGACGACCTCAGCGGTCCTCCGCTAACCGATCAGGGGCGTCACCCACTGCCTTCACCTGAAAAACTAATTTCGGTATTTTCACGTTTAGGCATATCCGATCAGACCCAGGTTGTTGTGTACGACAATCGCGGCATCACTGCCGCCCGGCTATGGTGGCTCTTGAATTACATGGGACATGATTTAGTCGCGGTCCTCGATGGTGGGATTGATGCGTGGAAAAGTGAAGGACACAGTACTTCTAGTGGAGACGAGTCCACCGAGCCCTCAAGTTTCACAGGAACTCCCAACCGACAAATGCTGGTGGTGCGAGACGAAGTTATGGATCAGCGTCTCCTCGTTGATTCAAGAAATGCCGCTCGTTTCCTCGGAGACTCAGCAGGAACCGATGCAACCGCTGGCCACATCAAAGGAGCTGTAAATCGCCCTCATTCGCTAAACAAAGATGAAAATCTCAAACTGAGAGATTCGGAAATCCTCCGTCAGGAATTTTCTAATTTGCTTGGAGAAGTGCCAAGCGAGGACGCAACTTTCTATTGCGGATCCGGCGTAAGCGCCTGCCAAAGTCTACTCACTATGGCTCACATTGGCCTCAAACCGGGCAAACTCTATGTCGGTTCGTGGAGTGAATGGAGTCAATTTGACGAACTCCCCAAAGAGAGCGGCCCAGCACGCTAAATATTAAAGAGCGAAGCCACCAAACCATTCGTCACGTTGCCCAAGTTCAGAACTATCGGCCTGCGGAAACAACTCAGACTTCTCAGCGCGATCAGGTGTCGCAGAATCGTCTGCATTGCCAGTAATCCATCCGGCAAGCTGATTGGTTTGATTACCGGCGAGCTGTAGCGGCAGCGTTTGCCTCGATTCTTCCGACTCGCTTGGCATACTTAGATTCTGATTTCCAGAACTAAACCCGGACTCTTTACCAACGTCGCCCGTGCTAAAATCAGCTCCTATTGTAAATCCAAAATCAAATCCAAAATCAGACTGCCCATCATTTCCAGACTTGCCATTTCCAGACTTGCCATTTCCAGAATCACTCCAACCCGATCCACGACCACCGCTATTCGACGGCGTAATCAGATTCAATGGAGAAAAGCCCGACTGGTTACTTCTCGCAATGCTTAAATCAACCAGATTCACTTTTTCATTACGATCGAAATCGTACGGGTCAGTTATGTCAGTCGACCCAAACCCAGTTTGGTTGGCTCGCACGCCGGCAACGTCCGCGAGATTCACAATTGCATTGGCTGAATCATTTCCCGTTTCTCCAATTGCGTTGCCAATATAAAAGACCTCGGGATTCGCCAAACCGGTGGACGCATTTGCGAGCACCGTAATCTCTAACCAGGTATTTTCAATTGCATTGTCAGCCCATGTTAAAAATACTCGATCTGTTCCACTGGCATCGACATTCTCCTGATAGACCAGAGTAGGGGAGGGTGCTGCTGTCCAACTCGCCGGCGTATCATCGTTTCCAACGTGAAATTCAAAGAAATCACCTACCGTTCCAGTCGTTGGAGCTTGATTGAGATCGTTCAAGTCAATCACAAATCCATTGATTCCTTTCCAGTAGCTTGTGTAATTGGCAAACGTGGCGGTTTGCCCAATTTCTAAGACACTCTTTCCGGTTGCGACAGCCCCGATGCCTCCGTCATCGAAATTGGAATCTTTGTAGTAGATTTGGCGACTAGTTAAGACGGCATCATCGACGTTGAGTACATTGATCGTAAAATCGTTGCTGACCATGCTCCCATCGGTACTGGTCGCTTTTGCCGTAATTGTGTGACTTGTCGCCGTCTCAAAATCAAGTGTTCCGGCTACCGTCACCACACCACTATTGGCATCGATTGCAAACAGGCCGCCAGCATTGTCTGTCAATTCATAGGTCACCGTATCGCCTGAATCAGGGTCATCCGCGAATGCAGTCACCCCCACAACTGCGCCTACCGCAGCGTCCTCTGAAACCTCATTCGTACCGGTATCAGAATCGACTAACGTCGTGATATCTGTATTCTCAACAAACGTGACAAAGAGCGACCACGTATTTAAGGTACCTTGATCTTGCGTCGCGTCGTCTTCGATTGAAAGGATCCAATCACCAACTACCTCTGTCCCATTGAGTGGCGCGAACGCATCGACCGGCCGGAATGTACCCGCAAACGGCGCCGATCCAGAAGTAATTGAATCCGCCGCATCATCATCAAAATAGGTCCCTGTAAAATTATCACCGCTGCTGCCGACTTCACTGAACAAGGTAAACACGGTACCGCCAGGAGACGTCAGGGTCGCAATTAAATCAGCATCCCAAGTATGGGTAATGTCCAACTGCAAATCCAAATCTTCAATCACGCCATCGTTCCCAATGGTGATTGTTGACTGAATCGTCGAATTATCGATGATATTTATTGGGGTATCGGTTGAGGTGTACTGAGTTACAGCGACGCCAACGGCGATGTTTGCGTCGTTGATGTTAAAGAAGATATTCCCCGAACCTTTAACCTTGACTCTGCCAAAAAGAGTTTCAACGTCGGGTACCGTGATATCATGAGACCCATCGTTGGCCACACCCGTTGCCAAAACGGTATCATAGTTCAACCCATCAGAGGCGAAAAAGATATCGACGTTGGCTGTGTCAATTCCATTGGCAGTGGTACCGGCAACATCCCACGAAATTGTCTGCGTTGAACCTTTCGCCCAAGTCTCACCGGTGGATTGACTGGTGACTGCAAAACCGGATCCCGCATCGACAACTTCAATCGACATGTCATCGGTATTCACGGCAGCTCCCCCGGCCGCATTGTCACGAACGACCACTCGGAAGTCCATCGAACTCCAATCCGTCGTTGGCAACTGTTCGCCAATCACACTCGCTCCATTCACCAAGTCGGTTATTCTTGGGAAAACTCGTGTTGGATCTGCCGTTGGATTCCAGGTCCGAAAAATTGGACTGCTACCGTTGTCCGAAGCACTGGCGTCTCGCTGAGCGCCTAGATTCCGTTGCTCCCAAGAGTAAGTCAGGACGTCTCCAGAATCACTGTCCGACCCGATTGCCGTCAATTCAAAAGGCGTCTGGTCTGGAATAACAAAATTCGAACCGGCATCCACCGTAGGAATGGAATTACCAGTACTGGTGATCGTTGCTGAAGAGTTTCCAGTCCCCGTGGTGACCTCAGTACGGATTTCGTCAATACTCTCCGAATGGAAAAAGGCATCACTGTTACTTTGAAGATCATCATCTCCACAAATCCCGGCGTATCCCATGATGGTTGACCCACTTCCTGGTTCATACGCCGTGCTGCCGTTGCGATTCCCTCCCGCACAATTGCCACTGTCACCATTGAATGTGTGATTTCCGCCAAATTGATGGCCCAATTCATGAGCCACAAAATCGACATAAAAAGCGTCACCGACAGGCGACCCAAGCCCTGTGACTCCTCTTGCTTTCGCACCGTTCTGGCCAATAACTCCGAGCGAGGCAACCCCGCCGCCACCGGTGCTAAAAACATGTCCAACATCGTAATTTGAACTTCCGATCACCGAATCCACATTGGATTGGTTCTCGCTTAACATTGCAATTCCATTGTTGTTTGTGTAGGGGTCAGTACTGCCGTTAGTGTAGACGAGGTCATCATTGTTTCCGACCAAGACCATTCGCACAGCAACATCGATTTCATAAATCCCCACCACTCGATTGACCGCTGTCACAATCGCAGCCTGACCGTCGGCTTTGCTGCCTCCATGAAAAGAGGTGTATTCACCAGTCGCCGCAACTGCCAATTGAAAAGTACGTAACTGGGCTCCGTGCGGCCCAAATCCGTATATATCACCCTCCCCATCGCCACCATTGGGAACCAGATCGTGATCGTGATCGCCTGCAACATGGTGATCGTGGAATTCAGAATGATCGTGGAATGAAGAATGATCGTGGAATTCCCAGTGGTGATCAAACTCAGAGTGCTGATGAAACTCTGAATGGTGATCGGCATCAGAATGATCGTGGAATGAAGAATGATCGTGGAATTCCCAGTGGTGATCAAACTCAGAGTGCTGATGAAACTCTGAATGGTGGTCGGCATCAGAATGATCATGGTCCTCAGAATGATGCTCAGCCAGGAGATCTTGATTAGAGAAAATCAGTTCACCGGTATCCGAAAACACAGACTCGCTGAACGTCGCCCGCTCCGAATCAACCATCTGCCCCCGAGTGTAGTAACTCATGTAGGGCCCGTCGCTTAGATGGTAATACGGATCGACGTAATAATTCCCATGCGTTGCGTTTCTGACCGATGCATGAAATCCGTGAGACGTGAAATCTAAACGAATGGTCTCCGCAGCATTCTCTACACCGAAACCACGATACGTTTTGATGTCAGGGAATCGCTCTGCCAACGCCGGTTCCATAATAGGCGCTTCGACAATTTTGAATTGATCGAATGTCCCAACAGGCGTCGGTATAGAAAGAACAATTGAGCTATCCCAATAGTCTGAAGTAAACTCCAACGGCGCCTCGACCAACGAACTCAACAATTCTGTTTCGTTTATGTCGTAAAGACTGAACTCGCTTGCCTGAATGTAATTGATTCCAGCGGCAGCCTGCACCACATCTTTGGACAGCGTTTGCCAAACACCATCCGATGATAAATCACCCGCCAACAAACGCTTAGGCTCCAAAGACTCATAAGCAAGTTTGGCCGCCAATCGATTGGAGGCTCGTTTATTATCTCGTGAACGGGAATGCCGGGAGGGGGGCTTGATTCGACTGCGCATGGGGAGGGTCCTAAAGTTGAATCGACGTTAGAACCGGTAATTTAATTACAGCCGTCACAATTGTAAAGTTTTTACTCGACTTTACTCGGCCAAAGACAAGCAATTGTGACGCTCCTGCTTAAGCGCAGATCGCAAACCTTCTATCAAAAAACCGATTTTCAAGGAAAACCCCCGACAGACTCCAACCTTTCGGCAAAATAAGACAGCCAACCAACGAGCAATGCGCTGGAATAGCGAACAGCTAAAACGAGGGGGTGCTACAGCCCAGACCAATCAAAATCTTCGGCACCCGTGAACTGTAGACGCGTTGGAAACGGCCCATTTCGACCAACGCAATCATCTCCGGCGACGAAGTGCGACACCGATTAACCCAGTCAAGATCAGTAACCCAGAAGCAGGTTCTGGAACGGCGGTCACTCGAATAATCGCATTCGGAGCAACGGTCGTTAGCGAATTGACACCCTGAAAAAACGTCGTGTCAAAACTGCCTGCTACCCCTGAAAGGCGAAAATCGATTTCGCCAACACCGAATCCAGTCGTATCAAATACGATGGTTCCAATTCGGCCATCGGAGGAAACGAGCGATGAAGTATCAACGGTGCTTTGGCGAACCAAGGGATGAACTTCAGGGTCTGATTGAGTCGGATTCGAAGATTCCCAAACAGTCCCCGTGATCAAGTCGATTGAAGTAATGGTGGGTGCAGTATCAGTACCGCCTAAAAAAGCCCCCCCATCCCCAACTTGCACATCAAACTCAAGCCCATCGGCTCCATTTTCGGCGACAATTCCAGTCGCGAAAAAATGAATCGCTTGGTTCGCAGTCTCAGCCTGAAGGTCAATATAAAGAGTGCCCCCTTCGTTGACGCCATAGTCGATGAAGACATCTGCATTCCCCTGAGTTGGAGCCAATGCGAGAACACTCAGTACGAATACAGGGAGTAAAGTTAGAACTCGGATCATTACAATCTCGTTAAGCAAATCAGGGGAAGACTGGCAGAAGTTGTTTGCGACATGATAATTACATTTCCACCGGAGTTCCATCATTTTACTGGATATTCTTCGACTTTCATTGCGCAGGTCGAAAAACAACCATCGGGATTCGACGTTTGAACCCCCTGGCGGCGACAAAAACCGGCAAAACTCAACCTCACGGCTCAGCTCCTCGCTAGTTCTATCCCGTCTGCACACCTCCAACCGGCATTCTATTCCAGCATATATCTCCGCGTGCTCAACTCCCAAACGCCACTTTCACTTACATCCACTGGTCAGCCTGTCCACCAATAAGAAACATCAAATTTCCGCTCGAACCGGGTGATTCTTGTGATCCAACCGTTAAGCTAAATTAACAACGCGCTCAAAACTGACGTCCTCACGCCCCTTTTTTGTCAACAAAAATCGCATGGCCAAAACCTGGGTTCACAATTTTGGTAAAAACGTCTCGTTCAAACCGGCGATCTTTGCTGAGCCAAAAAACGACCACGAAGTCATTGAACTGTTACGACAGCATCGTGGTCAGCCCGTGCGGGTCATGGCCAGTCGCCATGCCTGGAGCGATGCGATAAAAACAGGTGGCGTGTTAATTAGCACGAAGCATCTGACCCAAATTGAACTAAAGCCAGATCGCCAGTCAGTTTGTGTAGGCGCCGGCTGTAAGCTTAAGCATCTGCTCAAGTTTTTAAAAAAGCAGGGCCTGACTCTTCCATCGGTCGGCTTAATTGACGAACAAACGATCGCCGGCGCAACAGCGACAGGAACCCATGGCTCTGGCAAACATTCTCTCTCGCATTACATCCGACGTGTTCGTCTCGCTCACTACGATAAAACGACTAAAGAACCCGTCTTTTCAGAACTCGACAGCGGAGCTGACCTAAAAGCCGCAAGATGCTCACTTGGTTTACTTGGAGTCATCGTTGAAATTGAAATCGAAGTTCGCTCTGCCTATCGAATTGAAGAACACACAAAACGGCACCCCTCGGTAGCAAGCGTTTTAGAACTGGAAAAACAGTATCCACTTCAACAATTTTTCTTAATGCCATGGAGTTGGGAATTCTATGGTCAGCATCGCCGCGAAACTTCGGCGAACTCGAGTCGCTTGGCATTTCTCTACCGCACCTATTGGCTCCTCGGCATTGACTGGCTGCTGCACTTGGTAATCATCCTCCTGGCAGGCTTCTTCTACATACCTCGCTTCATTCGAATTTTTTACCAACAGGTTTTACCCAAGACCATTATTGAAAACTGGCTCGTCACTGACGACTCGCACACCATTCTCACCATGGATCACGATCGATTTCGGCACATTGAAATTGAACTCTTTGTCAACCGCTCAAATCTAGAGGCAGCCCTCAATCACGCTCGAGCAACGATCATTTCATTTGGCGATCGATCGAAAGCTCGAACAACGCCGGCATCCTTAACTAAAGACGATTGCCAAGCTGATTACCAGCAACATTATTACCACCACTACCCCATTTGCGTCCGCCGCATTCGCACCGATGACACGCTTCTTTCAATGACAAGTCCAGCCGATCTAAATAACGCTGAAGACTGGTACTCGATCAGCTTCATTAGCTATCAATCGCTCCATCAAAGATCAG
>JACLAC010004056.1_pt1 | contig 11263 bp, 12 predicted proteins | sample 8027881 | NCBI WGS metagenome assembly JACLAC01 (sample SAMN15725517, study PRJNA655200) | protist metagenome | isolation source: fluorescence activated cell sorting (FACS) single amplified genomes of... | place: Spain: Blaines Bay Microbial Observatory, Mediterranean Sea | collected 2016-01-19 | reverse complement strand
ATTTAAAGGCTTATCAAGTTTAAGAGGTTTAGACCAACCACCTAAACTATAAGATTGATAAACATTTTCTGGATTTAATACTCCTTGCGCTCTAGAACGTTGAGATGTGAAGTAAAGAACTGAAAAGTCAGCATTAGGTTTTGGCAAAACGTCGTGATACTTTGAATTAATCACAGGTCCCATATTCGTGATTTTAATTCTTTTATCAGATTTTGCCATAAAATGCTTACCATATTTACACTCTATGATTTTTTTCGAAATAACACGTTTATTCGAATTCGCAGGGTCAGATGCTTTATAATGTGTTTTAGCCTTATCAAACTGATGTAAATAGTGATAAATTTCAGCTTGAGTTAAATGCATAGTAGGAGTCCATTCTCCTCTATGACGCTCTTTTGCTACTTGAAAATAGGCTCCAGCTAATGATGGCTCTCCTATTCTTAAACAACAAATTGCCAACTGTAAATTGATATAAACATCATGTTTTTTTTCATTGCTTTTAACAACTCTTTCATAAAACTGTTTTGCATCATGAAATCGTCCCCTATCAAAACTCAAATCCCCTCTTTTGATGTCCATTTTTCCTTGGGCAAAAATGCCAAAAGAAAATAAAAATGTATAGATTAAGAATATAAAACGCATAACATAATTAGTTTTTTGAATAAGGTCTAATACAAAAAGAAGACCACCTTTTATCGAATTCGATCTACTGAGCGTACCAAGTCTTCATCTTTTTTAATGAAAAACACAGAAACTCTTGTTAAAACTGCTCCCAAAATTAAAAAAATACCTGATAATCCATATACTTCTGCTTGAGGATTTGGTAATAATTCTCTAGCGTTTGATACAGTAACTAATCCAGCTACCAATGCCACAGATGTTATAATTAACATATTAATCATACTAAGTTTCATCTGCAGTACACGATTTTTGTATTGGACTATTGTAAATCCTGCTATAAGCATCGAAATACAAATCGCTATAAACAAATAAATGTTCGAATTAGAATGAATTAATGCTGCTTCTACATTTTCAATACCTTTTTGTGAAAATTGATCTGTAGCAAATACATTTACGATCACTTTTTCCATTTTATCTTGGATTGTAATGATTGGAAAAAAAGCCGAAAGACCTAAACAGATAATTACCCCTGTCAAAAACAAGGTTTGTACTCTTTGTATCATAGTAATACTTTGTGTTAATTTGCAGACAAAAGTAAAACATTTCAGCTTAAAATCTATAAAGAATTGAGATATAAAATAGATGTTGCTTATAAGGGGACTAATTTTCATGGTTGGCAAATCCAACCTAATGCAATAACTGTTCAAGGTGAATTAGATAAAGCGATTAGTGTTTTCTTGCGAATACCTACTGAAACATTGGGAAGTGGACGAACAGATGCAGGTGTTCATGCTCGTCAACAAATTGTTCACTTTGACTTTGAAAAAGAAATTGATACTAAACGTTTTTTGTTAGGAGTAAATTCTATTCTTCCAAACGACATCGCTGTTAAAACCATTGAAAAAGTGGCTGATGACTTTCATGCAAGGTTTCACGCAACAGAAAGAGCCTATCGTTATTATATTCATCGTTATAAAAATCCTTTTGGAGAAAAACAATGTTATGTTTTCCCAAAAGAACTTAATATTGATAAAATGAATGAGGCTGCACAATGCCTTTTTGATCATATAGATTTCGAATCTTTCAGTAAAATTCATACAGATGTTCATACATTTAATTGTACCATTATGGCTGCTGAATGGGTTCAAACCAAAGAAGGATATGTCTTTTACATCAAGGCAAATCGATTTTTGAGAGGAATGGTTCGTGCAATTGTTGGTACTTTATTAAAGGTTGGACTCGAAAAAATGAACAAAGAAGAGTTCAATGATGTTATTCTGGCTAAAAATCGCCAAAAAGCAGGTGCTTCTGCTCCTGCTGATGGATTGTTTTTAGAAGAAGTTAAATACCCTTAAACCTTATGGCAGATATACAAGGAAACAAATTTGATTTGCAAGTTCTCAAAAGACTATTTCAATTTGTTAAACCATACATTTGGCAATTTTATACGTTAGTTTTTCTAACCATTACCATTGCATTACTGGCACCTACATTGCCTTATTTAATTTCCTATACCATCAAAAATCATATTAGCCTAAATGATTATCAAGGTTTATTAAATACAGTATTGTTGATGTTTGGTTTGTTAAGTGTACAAGCTGTATTACAATTCTCCAATGCTTACCTTTCTGGATGGTTAGGACAAAATGTAATTCATGATATTCGTATTCAATTATATGAACACATTCTACGTTTACGATTAAAGTTTTTTGATAACACTCCTATTGGACAGCTTGTGACTCGAAATGTTTCAGATATTGAAACACTTTCAGAAGTTTTTAGTCAAGGTATTGCAGCTGTTGTTGCCGAAATATTACAACTCATTGTGATTTTATCAGTGATGTTTTACTGGAATTGGCAATTAACTCTGATTAGTTTATGTATGTTTCCATTTCTATTGATCAGTACTTATGTTTTCAAAGAAAAAATTAAATCTGCCTTTAGTGATGTAAGAACAGCAGTAGCTCGTTTGAATACTTTTGTTCAAGAACATATTACAGGAATGAGTGTAGTTCAAATCTTTAATACAGAAAAAAGAGAATACAAAAAGTTTACTGAAATCAATGAAAAGCACAAACAGGCACACTTAAGATCTGTAAAGTATTATTCTATCTATTTTCCTGTTGCAGAAGTGATTGGTGCTATTGGAATTGGTTTATTAGTATGGTATGGTGCTCGCGGAATCTTAGAAGGTTTTGTAGCTGATGTAGCAACATTAATTGCTTTTATTATGTTTATCAACATGTTTTTTCGTCCAATTCGTTTGATTGCTGATCGTTTCAATACCATTCAATTAGGAATTATTAGTACAGAACGAATTATACGCTTGTTGGATAGTACAGAACATATTACTGATTTAGGTTCTTATACCACTCCTGAATTAAAAGGGAATATCTCATTCAATAATGTCTCTTTTGCCTATAAGGAAGAAGACTATGTTCTAAAAAATATTTCTTTTGATGTGAAACAAGGACAGACAATTGCTTTTGTAGGAGCTACTGGTGCTGGTAAATCTTCAATCATTAATTTATTAAATCGCTACTATGAAATTAATAAAGGAGAAATAGTAGTAGATAGTGTAAATATAGAAAAATATCAATTGAAAAATTTACGTGAAAACATTGGGATCGTTTTGCAAGATGTTTTCTTATTCTCTAATAGCATTCGTGAAAACATTACTTTGGGAAATAATTCCATTACTGATGAACAAATTTGGGAAGCTGCTAAATTAGTTGGAGCTAAAAAATTCATCGAAAAATTACCAAATCAACTAGACTATAATGTTCAAGAACGTGGAGTTTCTTTATCTGTAGGACAACGTCAACTTATCTCTTTTGTTCGTGCTATGGTGTATGACCCTAAAATTTTAGTATTGGATGAAGCTACTTCTTCTGTCGATTCAGAAACAGAAATGATGATACAACATGCTATTGAAAAAATGATGAAAGGACGTACAGCAGTGGTAATTGCTCACCGACTTTCAACCATTCAAAAAGCAGATAAAATCATTGTACTGGATAAAGGGGAAATCAAAGAACAAGGAACTCATCAAGAACTTTTACAACAAACAGGAGGATATTATTGGAACCTTCACCAAATGCAATTTGCAGTTTAAGACATGAAAAAAACAATATATATTTATATTCTAGTTGGAATATTAGGTCTAACACTTATCGCTTATTTAGGTAAAAAAGACTTTCCTACTCAATTCGAAATCAAAAAAGACCAAACATTTTGGGTATATGGACAGGTTTATGAAGGTAAAATTGATCAAATAGAGTTTGCTCAATTATTTGAAAAAGCTGAAAAAACCATCAAAAAACAATCCTTAAAAGCAAGTGCTGGAGCTATATATACTATTGACCCTACTGAAAATAGAAAAAATTATGTCACTGCTTTTGTAGGTATTATTTCTAAAGACTCCATCCAACCACCAAGTGAAGATTTAGTATTGAAAAAACTAAATTACCCTAAGATTTTGACAGCTACTCAAGAAAGTAATCGCTACTTCAACAATATATACAATCAATTAAACACCTATGTTGAACAACAAAAATTAGCAATTGATTCTAGCACACAAGTAGAAATCTATCTTTCCAAAGAAAAAATCATGGTGGGTCTACCTCTAAAAAAATAACTTGATTATGAGATTAATCACAACGTTCCTTTTTATTTCTATCATTGCTTGTTCTTCAAAAACACAACATCAAGAACAAACACAAAAAAGTCTTGAAACGTTTCAACAATATTGGTATTCAGGAAAAGCCGAAATAAGTAGTTATGAACTGGAACAAGCTCGTTATGGAGAGATTCACAAAGGCACCTCTAGTTTAATCTTTGTCACAGAACCTTTTTCTCCACAAAAATTTGTCAAATCTGATCAACAAAAAGATACAGATATTCCTGTGTTGAAGTTGAATAGAACCAAAAAATTCACAACTGGGATTTATCCTTACTCAATGATGACAAGTACTTTTTTGCCAGTAGAAAAAAATACCCAACACTCTTTAAAAGTTTCTTCTTCTTCACAAGAATGGTGTGGACATACTTATATGGAAATGAAAAACAAAGATTCATTTGAGTTCAACATCATTTCTTATTTTGAAAATGAAAGCAAAAAAGTTTCTCTTAACAAATCCTTATTAGAAGATGATTTTTGGACTAAATTACGAATTTCACCAAATGATTTGCCAAAAGGAAAACACCAAGTCATTCCTTCTTTCTTTTATTTGCGTCTCATGCATCAAGAGTTAAAAGCTTATGAATGTATTATGAAACATTCGAAAAAAAACAAAGTTACTAGCACGTATCATCTTTATTATCCAACATTGCAGAGAGACTTACAGATTGACTATGAAACCAACTTTCCTCATAAAATTCTTGGTTGGCAAGAAACCTATTATAGTGGATTTGGATCAAGTCGCAAAAAATTAACAACTACAGCCAAACATCTAAAAACACTCAAAACAGATTATTGGAACAAACACTCTGTACACGATTCTCATCTTCGAAAAGAATTGAAACTGGATTAAACTTCATCAAATGTTCCCCATAAATAGTTGTATTTTCTAGAACTAGAATTCCAATTTATAGTTTTTCTGTATTCTAATATCCAAAAAATAATAATCACGTCTTGATATCTTACACCTATGTTTGATAATCCATAATCTTTTCGAAAATACTCTATTCGATCTTGACAATGAATAGGAGTATTTAGGTCATCATAATATGTTCCAGATACATGTAAAATCGGGAACAAAGTACTACAATGGTTTAACAATAAAACATCTTCCTCATCGTAAAATAATTCAGGATAATGTACCCTTGAACTTCATCTAATAAATGTGGAGGTATTGTTAATAGCCTCAAATAATGCTTTTGCTTGCTCTATCAAACCGAATTATTTACTGAACATTTTAAAAACCTTAGTGAGCAACTGATTTACAAAACCTCCTGATTGTCTCCTTCTCATTAGTTCTTTCGTTTCTTCATCATCTTCCTCAATATATATATTCTTTTCTCTTTCCGTTAAATATACAGCACGTTCTTCTGGGCTTAAATCATCTAATGTAGGGCCAGAATATACAGGACTAGTTGCTTCTTCCAAATTCGATTCATCCTCACCGTCAGAACCATCAAAATATTGAGGGTAAAAGAAAAAGATGGCCGCTATCAATCCTTTGGAAATAGAGCCACTAAACTCTCCCAATCTATTATACCCACTGTCATAAATGTTTCCATTGCTATCAACAGACCCCAATCGATTGGAAGAATAATCAAAAACCTCCAGTTCTCCAGATAGACCATTTTCCATAGAACCTACACGATTAGAAGAGTAATCTAAAACTTCAAATTCTTGAGACACACCACTTCTAACAACTCCCAAACGATTAGAAGAGGCATCTAAAATTTCAATCTCTTCAGATGTACCATCTCTAATATATCCCAATGTATTTGAAGAATAATCCTGAATAAGACCATCATTAAATCGCATTACGGTATTATCTTGTCTATCTCTTATCTCCATTTTTTCTCTCTAAATTTTTCTTTAAATATCTGATAATTTTTTAATTATTTTCTTGTTTTTTGAAATTTTACAAATAACTTTGCAACACAAAGTACTTTTATAGAGTATAATTAGTCAAAGAAAAACTTATGTCAACAAAACCAGAAGATCAATTACAAGCGATAGCAGAAATGCGAGACTTAATGAACAAGTCCTCTCGCTTTCTTTCTCTTAGTGGATTATCAGGGGTAGCTGCTGGACTATATTCCTTAATTGGTGCAGGAGTAGCATTTTGGTTTATGAATTACCAAGTACATCCAAGCTATGAAAATTATAATTTAGAACAATTTGAACGTTTCTTTTTTGCAGATGCAATTAGTGTAATTTTATTAACATTGATCACTGCATTTTATCAAACTTCAAGAAAAGCAAAAAAGACTAATGAAGAGATTTGGTCAGCAACTTCTATGCGATTAAGTATTAATTTTGCCATTCCTTTATGCACTGGTGGATTAGTTTGTTTGGCGTTCTTATTTCATGAACTATATATTCTTCTTCCGCCAATGATGTTACTGTTTTATGGATTGGCTTTGCTAAATGCAAGTAAATATACAGTACATGATTTACGATTATTGGGATTAATTGAAATTGCTTTGGGGATAATTAGTATTTTTGTAATTGGATATGGATTTATCTTCTGGACAATTGGTTTTGGAGTAGTTCATGTCATATATGGTTTAATCATGTATTATAAATACGAAAGGTGAAAGATTTCTTAAACAATTTTAATAAGGCTTTTGAAAATCGGGTACGATTAGGAATTATGTCTGTATTGGTGGTAAATGATGCCATTGCTTTTAATACCCTAAAAGAGTATTTGAAGGCAACAGATGGAAACCTAGCTAGCCACCTCAAGGCATTAGAAAAATTAGAATATATTAGGGTGAATAAGCAGTTTATCGACCGAAAACCAAATACAACATATGAAGCAACCCAATTGGGTAGAGATGCTTTTCAAGCTCACCTCAATGCTTTAGAAGATTTACTTAAAAAAGGATTATAATCCTTTTTTATTTACCTAATCACTTTGTAACACAAAGTACTTTAAAAAAGTTAAACATGGAAACAGCAGGAATTAGTTTTATAGTCGTTCTCCTCTCTCCTATCGCTGGATTTTTATTTCAGTTTGATTGGAAGGAATTTAGAAAAGAAATATTGGGAGTTTTGGGATGTTTATTTATTCACTTCTTTTTATGCTTCTCTATTGAAGACAAATCATCAGTAGCTTATTTACTTTCTCTCGTCTATTTTACCTACTGTCTTTTAGCTTTTTGGACAATGGACATCAAAGGAAAAACAATCAGAAACGTGATGATGACAGTTAGTGCTTTACCAATGGTTATTGGATACTTAGGAGCTCTTACAGTTGGAATGTTTGTATTACAAATGAAGTAATCATGAAATTTATACTATTTATAACAATTGAAATCATATTTCTTGGTATACCTATTCTAGCTTACAATAGTATCACCAAAGAAAAAACATTAAGCAAAATAAAGGTCACTTTATATATCACTACAAGTATCTTAGTAATTTATTACCTCTGCTTCTTTTTATTTGATATCTCTTTAAAAGGAGAAATAAGTGATCTTGTAGTATATGTTATTACATATTTCATCTACTCTTCAATTGTGTTTAGTGCTTTAAAAATAAAAAACAAATGGCTAAAAATATCAGCTGTATTTACAGGTCTTATACCAATCATTTTATTCTGGATTATGGGAATTACTGTTTTACCTACTGTTATTTTCATGATGATACTTGAAGATAGTATTTTCCATGAAAAAATATTACTTAAAAAAAATTTAGAAGTAAGAGAAATTATGGAAACAGGAGGTAGAGATGATATTAATTTTTTCCATCAGCATAAGTTTTTCAAGACCTTTCCTTTTCTACCATTTGAAAAAGAGCTTGCTTCTTTCAGACATGAAAATTGCTCAATATCTAGTAGTACAAATAAATATAAAATAAAAGAATTAGAAACAGGATATCAAATTCAGTTATTCACTGATGAGGTAGTTTTAGATACATTAATAAGGAAATAAATAAGGGGTTATTTAAATTTTGAATTATGAAAACAAAAAATGTTTTAGTTATTGTTGGAGGAGCTATTTACAGCTACCTATTTTATGAAGAAAGTGCAGGAATCAATTTTGTCTTACTCAATCTATTTCTCATTATCAGTGCTATTGCATTGAATACAGAATTATTGAAAGAAAAAGCTTTTTTGGCTGTTAGTGGAGGAAGTTTAATTTCAGCAATTATGATTATGGTTTACTCTTATAATTTAGGAGTTGTTGCCAACATTATTTCATTGTGTCTACTTACACATTATCATCTATTTCCAAAATCGTCAATAGTCATTGCCATTGCTAATTTTTTTCCATCAATGTTTTCTTCCTTTCAACGTTTGAAAGAAGAAGAAAGCGAAAGCATTGGTAAACGATGGCTAACTCTCCCAAACTTTTTTATTCTATTAGTTTGTCTAAGTATTACTGGTGTATTTCTAGCTATTTACATCAATTCTAATAGTATTTTTGAATCTTGGGTCAATCAAATCAATTGGAATTTCATCTCATTTGGCTGGATATTTTTCACACTTTTTGGTTTATACTTATGTTTTTTATTTTTCAACCATACCAGCTTAGATATACTATTGAATATTGATCAAAAATCAACAGATCAATTAATTAGAAATCGTGCATTAAGTACCGTAAAAAGCCTGTACAAAGGATTAAGACATGAGTTTAAAGCAGGAATTTTATTATTATTTTTATTGAATTTTCTCCTTATTCTTGTGAATTTAAGTGATTTACAATTTTTTATTACTAAAGAACTTCCAGAAGGAGAAACATACACCAGTTTTGTTCATCAAGGAATTTATTCACTGATTTTATCCATTGTTTTTGCGATCATAATCATTCTCTTTTTCTTCCGAAGAAATCTTAATTTTTACAAAAAGAATAAGATGTTAAAATTATTGACTTATGCATGGTTGATTCAAAACTTTATATTAGTAGTAGGGATTTTTTATAAAAACAGCCTTTATATTGAAGACTCTGGATTTTTGAGTTACAAACGTATTGGAGTATTTGTTTACCTACTACTTACATGTATTGGCTTAGTTATCACCTTTTTAAAAGTAGCAAATACACAAAGTAATTGGTTTTTGATTCGTAAGGTTTCGTGGGCATTTTACACTGTTTTAATTGTTTCTACTTTGATCAATTGGGATCTTATCATTGCCAAACACAACTTACCCAACAGAAACAAAAAACATTTTGATTATTTATTAAAGCTCTCTCCTAATACTTATCAAACAATTTTGTCAGATTCAAAAAACTTAGAAGAAACAGAGTTGTTTTTGGTCGAAGCAAAAGTGGAAGAATATGTTTCAAGTTTTGAAGCAAAATCTTGGTGTTCGTGGAATTTGACTTATAACAATTTAAAATAATCAAACAATGAAAGATCAATTAAAACCAAATACACAACCTCCTGTAAATGACCCTCGTTATTTACATATAGGTATTGGAATGCTTGTATTTTCATTTCTTGTATTTCTCAGTTCAGACTTTGAATGGTTACCTATTGAATATACAAACGATACATTTCTAAATACCTTCTTTGTAAACTACGGAATAGCCTTTGTTTACTTTATTGGATGGATAATTACAAAAAACTTTAAATGGTCTAAATTATTTTCAGAAAAATTATTTTATACTTTAATCTTTATATTATTATGTTTCACAAGTTGCTTTTCCTTAAACAGGCTAATACCTATTTTCAGAAGTTCTACAATTTGGCTTCAAGTTATATTGCTTATTACCAGCATTTCCATCGTAATAAAGATTTTGAACATCCACGTTCCAAAGTTCATTCAACACTTCTTATTCTTTTGGCTTGGTATAGCATGTATGCTCCAGCTTTATTACGCAGTTTATCTAATACCTATTTATCCCTTTGGTTTACTAGGTTCATTCTTTTTGGGTATGTCTTTACATACTTTTGCACCACTCTTTTTACTCATTGGACTGATTTGTTTGGTGAAAAGAGAATTGAAAACAACTAACACTCCATCTATTTCATATGCATTTATTACAGGAACCACTATTCCTCTAGTATGTTTACTGTTTATTGTCATTCAATATCATACCATTGAATCTACAGTAAGAAATTGTGAACAAACTAAACATCAAAAAATTCCAACATGGGTAAGTATTAGTCAAAGATTACCAAATGATTGGATTACAAACCATTTTTTAACACTCGATTTGAGTTCACATCTTCGTTGGATGGATTTTCCTGATGGAGTATTTAATGCAAAGAAAGTTCATGATCCTCTATTTACAATTGCCAGTTTTTTTATGGATGGAGGAAGTATCAATTATTCTGATCGAAAAAACATTGTTGTCAGTCGTCTCAATTTTCGTCATGAAGTTGAAAACAAGTTATGGAGTGATTCTCATCTAAGCACTAAAAATGTGCAAACCACAGTAGAATTGTTTCCAAGTTATCGCATGGCTTATACCGAAAAAATATTGGACATTCATAACAGTGCTTCATGGAAAAGAAATCAACAAGAAGCTTTATATACTTTTTATTTACCAGAAGGCTCTGTCATTACATCTTTATCTTTATGGATCAATGGAATAGAAGAAAAGGGTTATTTAACAACCAAGCAAAAAGCAGAGGAAGCTTATAATACTATTGTAGGACGTGAACGAAGAGACCCTTCACTGGTTACTTGGAAAGAAGGTAACACAGTGACAGTACGTATTTTTCCATGTACACCTGCTGAAGATCGAAAGGTAAAGATCGGAATTACTACTCCATTACCACTAAAAAACGGGAAATTAGTTTACGAAAACATTTATTTCAAAGGACCAACTTTTTTGAAAGCAATGGAACAAACAAAAATCATTACGCATAATGCTCAAAAAATTGACTTTAAAGGAATTAAGTTAAAATCTGACCATGATAACCTTCAGTACAAAGGAGCTTATCAACATAATTGGTCTCTACTATGTGAAGCTCCTACTCTCAATAATGATGCTTTTTCATTTGATGGTAAATCTT
>JACLAC010026008.1_pt1 | contig 11266 bp, 6 predicted proteins | sample 8027881 | NCBI WGS metagenome assembly JACLAC01 (sample SAMN15725517, study PRJNA655200) | protist metagenome | isolation source: fluorescence activated cell sorting (FACS) single amplified genomes of... | place: Spain: Blaines Bay Microbial Observatory, Mediterranean Sea | collected 2016-01-19 | reverse complement strand
AATTATGATGCGTAAATTAAAAATTTATCACATACAATCAATTTCGTATGTTTTCTGTTTTTACACTTGCATTGTCATTTCCTCCTCAGCATGTTCAACACTTTTAGGTGCATATTTCTCCGGATCAATCAATGTCGCACCAATCAAGTACCTGTAGTAATCAATATTACCTTGATTAAATTGTATACCAGTCACATTATCAATAATTCCCATCAACGCACGTCCATTTTGCAACATAAAAACACCACAATCATAACCATTGCGTTGTTGAGGTGTATTTTTAACTATTGACATTTTCCAATCCATTGCATTCAAACCTTCAATTTGTTTTTGCTCACCTTCTTTATTGATATACTGGGCAATCGTAGTCATCATCTTGAATGCATATCTTTCATCTAACGCGCCTAACATCGAATCATAAAATTTAATTTCTTTACTTTTCATACATGCTTCGATTAATATCCAATGCGATCCATCTTTATGCACAGGTATAAACATTTTGTCCATTTCAAAAATGTTCTTACCAATAACCCTTCTTTTGCCCCATCTTTTCACTTCATTGTAAGCAAAATCGCCGTTATTATATACCTTTATAAAAAACGATGTTTGCCACCAATGGATTTTCAGCTTATTTATACGGCATATATTTCTCAAAACTTTAATATATGGATTTATAATACCATCACTCAGCCATGAACCTGGAACTAACGATTTGTAGTCTTTCCGTGTTACCTCACTCTCATATATAACATCCCTGTTTTTGTGATCTTTTCCATGTTTGGTACTATCAATCACCACATCTCTTTCATCAAGATTGCGATTCCATGCTAATTCAACACGGGCAAGATCACCAGGCTCAATTTTGGGTTCGAATGATGGTCTAGAAGAATTGATAGTGTCCTCCTCGTGATCTTCACCTTCTTCTTCCTCGCTTTCAATTGGTTCATTAATTTTATCTCCTCCAGGTGGAAAATATGCATCAAAATTTCCATACGAAATATGCTTATTAGAGTTATTGACATTGCTTTCCACCATAGAAGATTGATCCTTACTGCTGCCATTTGTGGATGTGGTTGCGAAACTAAATAATGGCGTTTCCAATTCTTTATTTAGTGATACGCTATTGCTTGGTAACTTTATTTTGGTATCATTGTCTGTGCTTTCTACTGCTTCCTGCACCGTATTATCCATGTATGCATCAAAATTTCCATACGAAATATGCTTATTAGAGTTATTAACATCTGTTCTAGACGATGTTACGCTACTATTTGATCCAAAACGAGTACTGCCATCTGTTACACCAGGTATATTAACTTTAGTAAAAGCAAATAAAGACTTGGATAATTCTTTGTGAGATAAATTTGATGACATCGGCGCACTACTTGTTGGAAGATCGACCTTTGTTGTTTTTGCGCCATTAATATTATTAACACTATTATCATTTTGATTACCTCCATGCAAATAACTTTCGCCTACATCTGTATCTTGATTCAAATTAGAAACATTTTTGCGCGGGCTTATCTTAATTTCAGGTAAAAGGTTATTATTACCAAACCTAATACTAATATTATCGTTGCTATTATGTTCTTTGGCTTTCTCTCGTAAAGATCGAAGACTAGATTTTGCAACTCTCAACTGTTCAATACGTTTACGATCTGCCTCTTCACGTTCTAATTCCCAAGCCATAGTTCCCCTCTCGTGATGTGGCACTGAAGAGTGCGGAGTGCTAGTATTGCTATAACTATTTCGATTTGCAATACTATTAATTAGATTCAAGCGATATAGAGGATCATGCTCTTCATCAATATTAATTACTCCGCCTGATGGGGAACGCATTGTTTGATACAATGGTCGCTGTCCTGTTTTTTGTTTTTGACGCAATAATTCTTGATATGCTAAAAAATCCCGACTTTCTTGCTGCGAAATATTATTGTCATTTCTTTCTTCATAAATTGTGTGATTATAGTGGCTCGGCATAGCCTCATAATAACCATCATGTTGATGAGAATAATAATATTGTTGTTGTTGCTGCTGCTGTTCTTGTTGGTATAATTGCTGACGGTGATATCGTTGATTGGCGTTCATATTATTATTATAAGGACTGCTACTATTATTATTACGTAAATGAAAATTGAGATAGTTATTTTTCTTTTTCGATGCTTCGTATTTATTAAATGGCTTGTCAAAATTATGTTTTGTAGGATCATTACCCCACAAAGCATATGTTGCTTCCGGGGATTTATGAAATTCAGGTTTCGATGGCGATACAGATGATATTGATGATTTTAAAACATCAAGACCTTCGTTATTGTAGCCAACACGACGTTTTTCATCAAACTCTAATCGTGTGTTCGCAATAGGAGAATTGTCAAAGACGCCCCCGTTTGTGTCTGATGTCGTATTCATGGTATCATCAAATAAAGCGCTTCCACCACTTGGCGATGACTTTAAATCGCTACTACCAAAACCACTGTCAAATTTACCAAAACTAACACGTCGATCATGGCTCGATGAATTATTCTTTTGATGGGCATGAAAACCATTCGATCGATTTTCATTTATACCTTTACTTTTTACAGAAGAAGCCGATGTTGATAAAATGGAAGTCAATGGACCTCCATCATTTGATTTCGATAGGCATGATTCCAAAATATTTTTTTCCTTCTTCGTATTTTTTATATTAATTTTTGTTTTCTTGCTTATATCAACATTGTCATCGTTATCGCTTGAAACGGGAGTTGCAACTTGGAGATCCCGTTGTAATTTACTCGATGATTTTGGAGCACTTATATGCCGACGTTTTTTAGCAGACCTCCTATCCCCAGATCTGCCATTCCCACTTTCTTCATTATCATTATCATCATGTTTATTATTATCCTCATCACGCCCACGCTTTCTCTTACGTTTCTTTTTTCTTTTTGATCTAATAAATGGCGCGAAGAAATCATATATATAATTCATACTATATAAAAAATTATGTATTGAGTTGTATATAAATTTATAAGTATGTTATTAATGGTTAAAATCAATTTTACCAGTTAAAATAGGAAATGACGATACTACTATATATATGTATGCTGTTTGTAATATTGTGTATTATATATATATGATCAAATACACAGTATATATTATGGTTGCTTCTTCTTATTTTTATGTTTTATTATTTCTTGAATTTACCTGGTATGTTAATTATTATTATTTATAATAAATGTTGTCGCGTCCATCACAGCATTCCAGCATTCCAGCATTCATCATTCATTTTAATTTGTTGTTGCCTGTGCCATTTTGTGCCATTTTGTGCCCATCATCTGGCCATCTTCTGGCTTCTGGCCCAAAAATTAAGGCTGGCCAGCCCGAAAAGTTAAAGTAGCTATTATAAGTGCCTACTGGCCGCCTACTGGCCTAATGTATACCTGGTATAATACCTGGTACCTGGTAGACGACTAGAGACGACTTGAGATGGTTGGAGTTAACTGGGCTTAGACTACAGTAATTAGTACTATACAGCTCCCAGAGCTGTGGTTACGTGTTACGTGGTTCGCTTATAATAAATGCATGACCAATAATTATGGGAATATTTTTCAATCCTTGCGTCATTACCAGGCATACCAGGGCATACGGGCATACTGTCATAATACTGGCATACCAGATACCAGCCAGCCCAGCCAGCATACCTGGCATATAATAATACTGCATACCCGAAAAGAAGAAGAAGCAGCTTTTTTTTGTTGTTGTTGTTGATGCGTGCCTGGCCAGGCTGGCGTGATGATGATAGCCACATAATAATAAATAAATATGATTTGTAATAACAAAAAAGTGACCAAAAAACTTATCTCTTATAATATTTATAGAGAACAAATGTGTATTGTAATGTCAGTCACGTCGAGTGTGGAAAGAGAGATATTATTAATTATTACTTATCAACTACTGAAACAACATATTTTAACACCATGAATAGCAAATTAATCACACCATTGTTCACCAAACAAATCAAGAACATTACAAATGTCGTACAAGCATCACAATATGCATCTGCATCTACTCCTTGGGAAAAATCGTCACGTGCAGCATTTAGTACTATCACAAAAGTACACGCTCGTGAAATTATTGATTCACGTGGAAATCCAACTGTTGAAGTTGATATCACTACAGATGATAACCAATTACATAGGGCAAGTGTACCATCTGGCGCTTCCACAGGTATATACGAAGCTTGTGAAATACGTGATGGTGGAAAACGGTACATGGGAAAAGGTGTGTTGCAAGCAGTTGGAGCTGTGAACGCAACACTTGGTCCAGCTCTTCTTGGGAAAGACCCGACTGATCAAAGTGGACTTGATCAATTGATGCTTGATTTAGATGGCACACCAAACAAAACAAACTTAGGCGCAAATGCAATTCTTGGCGCTTCCTTGGCAATTTCAAAAGCAGGCGCATCAGCAAAAGGCGTACCATTGTTCAAACATTACGCAGATTTAGCAGGAAATCCAAATGCAAATGAATTACCAACTCCATGTTTCAATGTAATTAATGGTGGAGAACATGCAGGTAATAAATTAGCATTTCAAGAATTTTTCGTCATACCAACCGGTGCCAATTCCTTCAAAGAGGCTATGGTAATAGGATGTGAAGTGTTCCATAGTTTAAAATCTGTTATTAAAGAAAAATATGGTGGTGATGCCACGTTAATAGGAGATGAAGGTGGCTTTGCTCCTCCAATTGATGTTCAACAAGGTGTTGATTTATTAATGGAAGGTATTCAAAGAGCTGGATATGAGAAAGAAGTAACGCTTGGATTAGATGTCGCTGCGTCTGAATTTAAAGTTGATGGTGAAGATGCATATGATTTGGATTTTAAAACAACAGGAGCAGATAAAGACACATCAGCTTTGCTAACTGGTGATGAAATGATTGCCTTTTACCAAAAATTAATTCAAGAATATCCATTTGTCACCGTGGAAGATCCATTTGATCAAGATGACTGGAGCAATTGGTCCAAATTTTGCTCTGCAGTTGGAGTGGAATGCCAAGTTGTTGGGGATGATTTAACCGTGACAAACCCAACTAAAATCGAGCAAGCTGTAAAAGAAGGAGCAGCAAATTGCTTGCTTTTGAAAGTAAATCAAATTGGCTCCATTACAGAATCGATCAATGCGGTGAAAATGTCAAAGCAAAATGGATGGGGTGTAATGACAAGTCATCGTAGTGGAGAAACAGAAGATGCATATATTGCTGATTTAGCTGTAGGTTTATGTACTGGGCAAATTAAAACTGGTGCACCATGCCGTGGAGAAAGAACAGCTAAATATAATCAATTGTTAAGAATCGAAGAGGAATTAGGAAGTGATGCAATATATACAGGTGCAAATTTTAGAAAACCTGGTTGGATGGCATAGATATTTAGTATGATACATACAATTTATTTATATATATATACGAACCGTATATATCATAATATATATCATATATATATTATTCTAGAATTATATATATGCATAGGGTTGTATAGTATGATATGATATCTCTGCATATTTGTAATAAAATATATAAAATATATGTACGAGTCGTAAATATGCTGAAGTTCGTAAATTGTTTTCGTGTCGATATTAATTAATATAATAATTTATTTCAGCACCAGAGGGATCCTGGGATCCTATATCTTACTCTAGATCCTCTCGCGTATCCTATAATAATAAGTATATTTTGTTTATACGAACCGATTCGTATACTGTAACCACAGAGAGGAGAGGACACCACACACCACATCACCACATTTCACGCGTTTAAGGGATATCTGTATATCCCTTAAACGCACAACAGCAGTACTCTGGATTCTGGATACGGTTTCATCACGTTAGTCGTCTGCTGGTCTGCCATATCATTATTTACACCCCCAGCCGGGCCAGCATTATATTTAGTGATGGTAAAAACACGAACGTACAGTTATATACAATAGTAGCTACATATTAGATATTAGTATTAGGGTTGCATTAATTATTAGAGCTATTAGAGCTATAATTACAATATATACAATATACATCAGTTAAATAGATGATAGATGTGCATAGAATCATATATACAAAAGAAACCATTGAATATCATATTGAAGAAGATTAAAGAAATTAACATAGTACTACAAAAAGTATTATATATATAATTAAAAATAAATAATTATTTTATAACGCTTCTGTAAGATGATGCTTAGAAAACATATGGGTGCAGGACATGCATCACAGAAAAAATTTAGTGATAATAATAATAACATTTCAGAGGAAAATAATAATAATAAAAATAATAATAGTAATAGTAGTAAACACAAAGGGAGAAAAAAGAAAAGTAAACGCTCATCAAAATCAAAAAGGAATGTTGAACCAATACGTTTTGCATTGAAAGTTACTCCACCAACGATTATTCTTGAATTCAGAGATAAAAACAAAGGCGAGAAATTATACTTACGTCAGTTTACTATAAAAAAGTTAAAAGGCGATTCAAATGTTGATAAAGTTACGAAAAATTTACAAAAAAAATGTAAAAACTTTTTAGCAGCACACTTGGTAGAAACAAAACAGTTAAGACGTTTAGTACAAAAACTAGTCGATCATCAATTAAAGATCGAATCGGCGAAAGGAAATGATAATGTAAAACAAAATGATATGGAAAATAATGCAGTGGAAGAAGATGATGATGATGATGAAAGAGTTGAAAAAATTGATATGAATAATAATATTGCATTGTTGAATATCAACTCTAGCAACACAACAACAGCCGATAGCCAGGCAGTTAATATTATCGACAAATCGAAAGAAGTAATTACGGAAAAAAATAATGTTGAAAACACACAAGAAGTGCAAAAAGAAAATCAACCAGAGACAATTACAGCAATGATCACTGGTTCTACTACATCTGCTACGTCACCTAAAATGGTATCTCCAAAAACAACTTTAATAGCCCCAAAAAAACAAAAATCACCGACATTGATCAGAAATAATGCTATTGGAGTAAAAAAAAGCAATAATGAAATGATGTCAGATTTAGGTTTTGAAATGGATGATTACGACGATGATGATAATGATTTTTTCGATGATGACTTTGAAGATGATGATAATAAAAACGATTTAAAAGAAACAAGGCAATTACCAGAGAAGAAAAAGATAGAAGATACAAGAGCAATTTCACCAAAAAAAACCAACAACAATAATAAAGATGATGATATTGAGGAATACGATGATGAAGATTTTGATGATGATTTTGAAGATGATTTTGAAGATGATGATGACTTACCATTGGAAGACAATGCAGATATGAAGAAATTATCTATTGATACAACGGATAGTAAAAAGGTTAGTAGAGATTTACCAGAATTGAAACAAAGCACGTCACCTTTAGCAGCAAAAACAGAAGGTGATAAACCAGCAATTAAAATAGCAATTGATGGTACGGTGGATTTAAATAAAGTTTCGCATGAAGAACTACAAGCGGCGAAAGATGCTATGAAAATAGATTTTGTGAAAAACAGTTTGAAACCTGGAGATGAAGGATATATATGGGATAAACGTGTTGAATTTAATGTGGAAGACAATAGCGAGGATGATTCATGGGATGATGATAGCGAGGAAGATGATGATGATTATGATTTTTAAAATGAAAACACAAACAAAAAATTTCATATCTCATTAGTGTGTGCACATCTCGAAGTGTGTTATTTATCATATGATACTTCGTATGACGTATGATAATAAAATTGATACGAGCGCATAAAATGACCCTGTACGAAAGCATACTATGTGATATTGACATGAGACACCTACATTATATTATATATATATATATACATATTGTTGATAATTTATCGTTGTTTCTGTCGACGTTCTTCACGACCTTTTTGTACCTCCCGATCAATAACTTCTTTCATATATTCACCAACAAAATAAAACAATGTCCCACCAGCAATACCAAGGAAACCTCCCTCTAATGCACCCATTTTTCGACCTGAATATGCAGCACCAGCACCTAACCTGTATTTGTTTGTTTATAAAAGTATACAAATATAGATTGTTAGATAATTGAAGTAATTAATACAACAAGTTAATTTTCATGTTTTTTTTTCATTTTTTGTATATTACTTACATACTAAATGTCAAAGTTGTTAAAGTCATTTTTTCATCTGCTGAATTTTCTTTTAACTTTCTCGACATTTCATCTATACCAAATGGATTCATAGATTCATCAATAATCGTTTTGCCTAAAACTAAGGACAGCCCTAGTAAACCTCCTATACGCCCACCATGGCTTGCATATACGCCAAGATTAGGGATGGTCCTGCTCTGCGTCAATCCAGCTAATACACCAATACAACTCCCAATTTGTGCTGTTCTAATTGTATTATGAATGATAATACCAAATCCTGCAGGTGCATTAATTGCATATGAGTATTTAAATAAATTGACCACTCGTAATGGATCGATTGTGCCATTTGGTGTTATCATATCAACACCTGGCCATGTTGGCTGCATGATCGATCTTCTTTTAACTAATGACGGCTAATATTGTTCTTATTTTCTTTTGTCTGTTATTGTAATCCCCATATACATATACATATACATATGATAGCTATAAATCATTCTTCTTTGTCTTATAGAACAACAATATAAATAATTATTATTTATTATTTCTCTGATGATGATGCCAAGGTTAAGGTGCCAAGCTTGTCAACTTTAACTACAGTATATGCCAGCAGTAGCTCCGAGCTAGTATACAGTTACTCAGGAAACCTTAACGAGCAAATCCACTACGCACCTCAATCTAAATATCTAAATCGGAGCGTAGCGTATTTAATTACAACCACAACAATAATTTCAATAATAGTGCTATACTAATAGTGCAAAGCGGTCGTCTGTAATAATAATATATATATATAATAATATTCTTAGGACTATTATTATTTACAAATTATATACGAAGAGAATAAAGTATTATTAATAAAACAGTACGAACTTCGTGTAATAATAAATGAATGCCACTATGCACCTTATTATATAATAATACAGTAAATATCCCCAATAGAAATTGAAACAAAAGTAATAACAGAATATTTCTATATATATATATATATATGGATAAGAAAGAAAGAATCACAAACAAATAAGAAGCATGGAGTTTATTGGAGATGACAGTAGCAGTGATGAAGAGGAAAACGGCGAGGAACAACAACAGCCACCACCACAAAAATCCTCAAGTTCAAAGCCAATAATAATACAACAACAAAAACAACCACCACTACCACACATAAAAGTAAAAAAAGATGATGTAAATATGAAAATGAAATTGAGATTATTAAAACAATATGAAAAGCGTTTTGGTAAAATAGAAAATTCATCGAATACCGTTAATATTTCCAGTGTAAAACAAGAACAACAATCTGTTTCAAGTAATAACGACGATACTAGTACTATTACGGATAATAATAACAACAATAATAGCACATATGTTGCTGAGAAGAAGGATAATAATAATACGTTTAAAAATATAAAAACAACAACTAACCTAGAATGGGCAGAGGCATTTGATGCAAAAACTGGAAAATCTTATTATTATAATATTAAATCTGGAATTACATCTTGGAATGTCCCTGGTGAATATATTCCGTTAAAAACTAATTCAAAAAAGCGAGATAATAGTATGATAACAAGTAAGAATACAGATAGTTTGCATAACCCAAGAAAACGTGCAAGAGCTGATGGAAATAATAAAAAAATGGAACAATACATGAATAGAGGAAAGTTTGATAATTTAAATGGAATGACAACGCTTGTGCAAAATGATGTTATATCATCTGTACAAGTTGATAAAGATAATATGCCAACATTAAATACAGTTCAAGAACCTCGTATTCGTGTTCAAAAATGGAACGCAGAGACTGGACAATTTGTAACAACATCAGGTGCATCTCGATCTGGAAAAGGAAAAAATTCTATTCAAGCATTGGCAGCACAGGCATACGTACTACAACAAGGTTTAGATAAGAATAAAAAGAAACCTGGAAAATCATTAAAACAATCAAGAATGAAATATGGTTGGTAAATGATACAAAAAAAGTACGAACTCTCATATTAAGTGTGTGTGTGATCTTGATTTTTACACGCTTCTTTTACAACATATCATATGTACGAAAGTACGAAGTAAGAACGTGTATTTTATGATATCAGACGTGTTCGTATTGATAATATATAAAATGATGACACTTTACCAATTTAAATTTTTTTTTTGTTATACGTACTATTCGTATTATATGTTCGCGTGTAATTTTTTTTTTTTAAATGGCACATGTTGGTTTATTTCTATTATTGTCAAAATGTATTTCACCTCCTGTACTAAAAAGACTATACTCCTGTACCTAAATCGTCATCATCTCTTTTTCTGGCATTTTATTACCTTAACATTGTGCATGGGTTTCTACCATTGAAGCAGCAGGTATTTTAAAAATTCATTATAAAATGGTTTATTTTAATACTAACAATTTTGTTAGTTTTTTTTTTCATTGTTATTAGGGTTATTTTAAAACACGTGTTAAACCCCTACAATTAATTTGAAAAATATTTAAGGTATATACGAAAAATGGTCTTAGTCAAAATGTATTTCATCTCCTGTACTAGAAAGACTATACTCCTGTACCTAAATCGTCATCATCTCTTTTTCTGGCATTTTATTACCTTAATATTGTGCAAGTGTTTCTACCATTGAAGCAGCAGGTATTTTAAAAATTCATTATAAAATGGTTTATTTTAATACTAACAATTTTGTTAGTTTTTTTTTTCATTGTTATTAGGGTTATTTTAAAACACGTGTTACACTCCTGTAATTCATTTGAAAAATATTTAAGGTATTAATATGGTCAAATTAAAATGTAAAATATATTTCATCTATGCATATATATATCATTATTTAATATACTGTATAAAAATTTTTATTTTTTTCTACTGCTGCTACTTGTCTCATCTTCCTCTTCTTCTTCTACACCGGATAATGGCACCAATTCATCTTCACTGGAAATCGTAAATCCAGACAATAACTTTAACAAACTGCTACCGACTTCTAAAAAATGACGTTCCAGTTCAAGATCATTTTCATTATCTCCATATTCATCTTCTTGTTCTTCCTCCTCTTCATCATTTACAATATCTTCTACAACATCTACTAATTCATCCAATGAATTGCAGATTTTTCTAATCATGCTTCCCCCTCCAAGTGAATCAACACTTGCTGTATT
>JACLAC010009063.1_pt1 | contig 11272 bp, 9 predicted proteins | sample 8027881 | NCBI WGS metagenome assembly JACLAC01 (sample SAMN15725517, study PRJNA655200) | protist metagenome | isolation source: fluorescence activated cell sorting (FACS) single amplified genomes of... | place: Spain: Blaines Bay Microbial Observatory, Mediterranean Sea | collected 2016-01-19 | reverse complement strand
ATCATTCTCCTTTGTTAGAAATTTTTAGCTTTCTATTTAGAGAAGATCTGCAACATCCATTGGCATTTCTTCAATTTGTGTGTTGTAAAACTGTTCGATATCACGCAAGTAACGAACATCAGATGCAGTAAGGAAATTGATGGCGACACCTTTACGTCCAAAACGTCCGGAACGACCAATACGGTGAATGTAATTTTCACGGTTAGTTGGGAGATCGTAGTTAATGACAAGACTAACTTGTTGAACATCAATACCACGTGCTAATAAATCAGTGGTAATGAGGACACGTGATGAACCAGAACGAAATTCTCTCATGATTAAATCACGTTCTCTTTGGTCCATATCACCGTGCATGGCGGAGACAATAAAATCACGGGATGACATTTTTTCAGTCAACCAATCGACTTTACGGCGAGTGTTACAGTAAATAATGGCTTGTGTAATGGTTAATGTTTCGTATAAATCACATAAGGTATCCAATTTCCATTCTTCACGTTCAACAGCAATGAAAAATTGTTTAATACCTTCAAGTGTCAATTCATCTCTTTTTACAAGGATACGAATTGGTTCACGCATAAAACGCTGTGTGACATCGAGCACATCGGAAGGCAGGGTAGCGGAAAATAGGCAAACTTGGACCTTTTCTGGCAAAAATTTAAAGACATCGTAAATTTGATCTTTGAATCCACGTGAAAGCATTTCATCTGCTTCATCAAGACAAAATAATTTAATATCATCAAGACGAAGGGCACCACGGTTAATCATATCGTAACAACGACCTGGTGTACCAACAACAATGTGAACACCTTCATTCAAGATGCGAATGTCTTCACGGACGGCGGTCCCACCAACACATGCGTGGACCTTAACGTTTAAGTAATCACCGAGTGCAACAACAACTTTTTGAATTTGTTGTGCCAATTCACGGGTTGGGGCTAATACTAGTGCTTGACAACCGGTGACGTCCATGTCAACAGATTGTAAAATGGCAATGGAAAAAGTAGCAGTTTTACCAGTACCGGATTGTGCCTGAGCAATTGTGTCACGCCCTTGAAGGACAGGGACAATACCACGCTGCTGAATGGCAGATGGTTTTTCAAAACCGTAGGCATAAATACCACGGAGTAAGTCTTCTTTTAAGTCCATATCGTCGAAAGTTGCGGTAACTTCGGTCCAGTTGGATTCAACTTCTTCACCAGCTGGTTCTGGGTTTGCAGCGCCACCATGTTGTTGTGGTTCAGCACCTCCCTGAGAGGCGTCGGTTGGAGCAGCTGCTTGCTCATTATTGGTTGCCATTGAGGCCATGATTGTTTCTAATAGTCTTTTTGAGAGTGTTTCTAGGAATTTTCCTTTGAAAGAAAGTTTCGTGATCCAGTCAATTTCAAGTTTTGAAGGGGTTCCTTTTTTGAATGGCTTTCAAACAAGGTTGTTTCAAACAAGGTTTGCCGAGAAACCAAGATTGACCAAGAAAATCCAACCAACCTGGCAAAGTGGCAAAGAAAGTGTGTGGCAAAGGTCTATATATAGGTTCCTATTCGGAGATATTCCAAAAAGACAACATTTACAAGATGAAACAACATTTGGGTAGATGTCAAGTGAAGAAAATCATGGTCATCCTGGTCATCCTGGTCATCCTGGTCATCATGGTATCATGGTCATTTCAACAGTCGTTCAGTCTTCAAGACATCACAATCTATCATTTAACGAGCTCTACAGCTCATCGTCTCCAATTCTACAGCTCATCGTCTCCAATTCTACAGCTCAGAAGTTCACATTTCTGAAATTCCAAAGACTCCCAAGACATCCAAAAACTCCCAAGACATTCAAAGACTCCCGGCGAATCTTGATAATTTCGGGGTTTCAACATTTTTTGATTAGATATAGACTTAACTACCGTGATAAAAAAGTCGAAAGTGGGGTCGATGGTTAGATGACTAGTTTTTATTATATTCAGACTTGAAATGTTGAAACCCAACCCTTTTCCACCACACATAGGAACTAGAGTATGGGACAAGAACCGAGGCAACACATTTGAATTTGAATAGTGCATAACGAAAAAAGTCCCATAACCTAAACCCCCTTACTTGATTGAAACCCTCAACTCAACTATGGGCTCAAAAATCTAACTAGTGCTCTCTCATACTGAAAGTTATTAACTAGTACTCTCCCATACTGAAAAAAATAGTAATATTCCAGAGATCGAATAGGAACTACGAGGTCGTATTCGGCAATAAATCTCAAAAGTCTATTTTCTATTTTTTAATTTTTTTAGGAATTTTTTTACTCATTTTCCAATTTTTCAAGTCTTTATTCATATTTAAATATTCCACAATATTCCAGAGGTCGAATACGTTATCGATATCATTAAAAATGAAAACTAATACTAATACTAAACATTTTGTTAAATCATTTGATCTTTTACCATCTGAACATCTATTATCGATAACAACTCATCCTAGAACACTATTCAACTAATGTTTTTAGAAGATTAAGGCCCTTCAATTATTCTCTATGGCATCCATATCGGCACAAGTTACCACTACCACCACCACCCCAACAAGAGAGGAACAGAAGGAAGAAGAAGCACCACTAACTACTACATTACTATCTGGCGCAACAGTACCTGTACTTGGACGTCAATCACATTATGATGTGCTTGTATTGGGTACAGGATTAACTGAATGTTGTTTAGCAGGTTTACTATCTTCACGTGGTAAACAAGTTCTTATGTTAGATAGAAATAATTATTATGGAGGTGCATCTGCATCATTAAATTTAGCTGATTTGTATCAAAAATTTAAACCAAATACGTCAACTATACCAAATGAATTGAAACAATATGATGTAAACGAATTTCAATGTGATTTAACACCTAAATTTATTATGTCAGACGGTACATTAGTAAAAATCATAAGAACCACAGATGCTACTAGATATTTAGACTTTATGCCAGTTGAAGGTTCATTTTGTGTACGTAATTCGAAATTTCATAAAGTACCAGCTACAGCAAACGAAGCATTAAAAACAAGTCTTGTTGGTTTTTTTCAAAAAAGGTATATGAAAAATTTATTAAAATACGTTGTACAATGCGATTTATCTACAGAAAATACTAATGATTATCATAAATTAATGAATATAACATCAAAAGAATTAATTATGGATGAACATTGGTGTAGTGAAAATACTACTGAATTTATCGGACATTGTATTGCTTTACATCAAGATAATTTATACTTAAACCAACCAGCAATTCATACTGTACACAATATGAGAAAATACGCAAAATCTTTAGCAAAATATGATGAAGGTAATTCACCATTTATTTACCCAGAATATGGATTAGGTGGTTTATCGGAAGCATTTGCAAGAATATGCTCAATAAATGGTGGTGATTTTATATTAGGTAGAGACATACATGATAATGATTTTATTGTGAATAACACTGGTAATGAAAAGAAAATTCAGGTATCATGTATCAATTCTGAAACAAAAATAATAGAAGGATGTACTGTCAATGCTATTGTTGGCGATCCATCATATTTTAATGATAATAAAAGAATGCAACAAGGTTCCATTATACGTTGCATATGTTTGTTACGGGGTCGAGTAGAGGGATTACCTGATGAAAATGTACAAATTATATATCCACAAGGTCAATGTATTCCGAAACGTCAAAATGATATTTATATATCTATCATCGGGTCATCTTTTAAGTGTACACCAGATAATAGTAATATATGGTGCGCAACAATGTCAACAATTATTGAAAATCAAAACAACCCATTTTCTGAATTATCAAATGCAATGAAATTAGTTGGCGGTGATGCAAATATTATTGATTCATTTTATGAAGTCACACCATATTATGTACCATTAGAAGATGATGAAAATGATGATAATATTTATGTCTCTAAATCAGTTGATGCTACTACACATTTCGAATCAATAACATTAGATGTCATAAGTTTATATGAAAGAATAACTGGTGAGAAATTACAATTTGATAAGGATGGTAGTGAAGAAAAGGAAGGGAATGGAGAAACAAAGAAATAATTTGAATTGAAAAATAACTTTCGTTACGAAGTTTTGTTTTTGTTTTTGTTTTTTATTTAGGATCTTTATAAAATCTTATATTTTGCCAAGCGTTCTTTTTTGCACTATTTGATTACTGAATGATACAGCGTGCACAGGAATTATGATACATACATTTTAAAATTTTTTAGCCCAAGACTCATGTTTTGCATTTGGTTTGTCTTCTTCAATTTGTTTTTCAAAATCATCTTTTCTGTCTTTAAAATTTTTAGAATCATATGCATCAGCAATAGCAGGTACAAAATCAGGTTTAATTGCCTTTTGTTGAAGTTTTACCCAATCTATATCAGAGAAATACGCATGAATTTTTACATCTGATGAGCCACCACTTAAATTACCCAATCTTGAATGTGATGATGGATGTAATAATCCTAATAATATACTAGTTGCATCTTCACTAAAATGTTTTGGAAATGCAACTTTTGGATAATGCCTTGAATATCTCGTTATCTCTTTATAAATTTGATTTGGCTCTTTACCGTAGAACGGCGTATACCCAGCTAATAATTCATGAACAAGCACACCCAATGTCCACCAATCAACACCTTGATCATGCCCAACACTTGCATATACTTCTGGACTTGCATAAGCTGGTGTTCCACATAATGTATATGTTTTACCTTCATCACCAATGATTTTAGCTAATCCAAAATCACATAATTTTAAATATCCATCCTTTGTTATTTTAAATAAGAGAAGGAAAATGGAAGAAAAAGAGAAAAAAAAGAATAAATAAAAAGAGAATACATTAGAAAATAAAAATATAGCTATTCCTGTATTCTATACCACCAATTTCTATTGCTCGAAAACTTACACCGGCAATTAATAAATTTTCTGGTTTAAGATCACGAAATATAACAGATCTTGCATGTAAATGTTCAAATACAGCAGCAACTTGTGCAGCATAAAATTTGGCTTGTTTCGCTGGAAATTTATCAACGCGTTTCATTTGCGCATATAATTCACCACCTAAAACAGCCTCCATGAGAAAATAGACACTATGTTTGTTTTTAAATGTACGCACTAAGTTACATACAAATGGATGATTAACATGTGTTAATACATGTCTTTCTGTTTCAATGTGTACTTCTTGTTTCATTCTAGCAACGTGTGATTTTTGTATTTGTTTCAATGCATATGTTCTACCGGTAGCACTATGTCTTACTAATGTTACCTTCCCGTATGATCCTTCACCTAATATTCTTATACCATTTAAATCTTTAACAGCAATACTTTTTGCCTTTTCTTCTGCAGATACATCGGATGCTTTGCGCACTTCTAATGTTGCTTGAATCTCTTCAACTAATCCTTCACCAAATAACAAACGAAACGATTTACCAGATAATGTGTAACACACAGTTTCTGCTATTGCTGTTGCAGTTGCACGTCTTGGCGCATCAGTCAACAAACTACCTTCACCAAAAAATTGATTTTGAAAAAATGTACCAATATCAGAGGTCACTTTTGTTTTTGGATCAATAGCTGTAAATTTAACTTCACCTGATTCAATAACAAAAAATGTATCACCGTTATCACCCTGTTGAATAATTTTATCACCAACAGTATAACTAACACGTTTCATTAGACGAGATACTTCTTCCAATTCTGCCCTACTTAATGCACTAAATGATTGAACATTTTTCAATATTCTTGCTTTTGATTTAATTGCAATTAATTCATGCATTGGCCCTAATAAACGTTGAAAATCAACGCCTGTTATTTGTTAAAAAAGTGAAATAAAAAATGGCAAATGTTAAAATATTTACAAAAAAAAAGTAACATTAATAATATAAGCATATATTAAAACGTACGAGCTAAAGAATAACATACTGTATCACAATATGCAACACAATCAGCATTACGCACACCACCATTGGGACCCTCATTCACGAGTGCACCTTCACCAAAGAACCCACCAGCACCATGACGATTGACTTCTTCTCTTTCAGCTTCACCACGGTTTTTTTGATAAATAACAACAGTACCTTGTTCAATAAAAAACATAGTATTACCAACTTCACCTTGTTTAATAATTGTTTCATTCATTTTAAATTTTACCTTTTTCAACACATTTGCAACTTTATGTTGTTGTGCTGGTGATAATGGTGCTAACATGGGTATAGATGCCAATATTTTAGATCTTTTTGAATCACTTTTTTTTGTTTGATGAATAAGAACAGCCTGAAATAATTGACGATGTATATGCCATACAAATGCATCATTTGATTTTGTTTTCCCGTCACCACCACCACCATCACCATTTGATATAATTTTTTCACCACTAGTACCACCAAACAAAGAATTTATTGTAAATAGTGAATCTGTACCAAATATAGATCCTGCAGAAATAACAGTTTTTGATTCATCTGTCTTTTGAAGTTCACCTTTTTCAACAAAATATATACCTTCAACTTGTTCGCATAACGTTTGACCTACTGGTACTTGTACTAACGTCATTCCATCACATATGGCTTTGGTTTAGGATGAAAAAAATGAAGACAGACAATTAAAGAATAAAAAAAGTTAAAAGAAAAAGGTACACATGCGAAAATTATTCCATCAAAACTTGCATCAACAGTTCAAACTTTAAATCAATACTTACCTTTTAATTGATTTGCCGAAAATTGTGATATACCAGAATCTTCTTTTTTAAAGGCAATCATAATATTATCACGTGTTTGACTTGTCATTTTGGATTCATCTGCATTATGTTCACGTTGAAGCAAAGATTGTGGAACGGCAAATCCCAATTTCATTTGTGTTGATCTAGATTCTTTTTTTTTATCGGATGAGGTTGCATAAAAATTACGAACAGTTGATCCGGTATTAGATAATTTTATTTGGCTTCCTGTTTTCTTAATGTCATCAGTTTGGCTATGATTATTTAAACCGTTTTTCCGATTTACATCAATATGATTTGAACTTGCACACAACCCCATCTTATTAATACGAGTATCAGAGGGTACTATTTTTGTTTTAGATATAATGATGGAGGAATGATTGATTAAAGATATTTCGAAATTTTTGATTATTTTTTCAATTTGTATCCAGTAAAATAGGGAAAAATGAAAATTTCTCTCTAGGTTCCTACAGTATCGATAGTAAAACATTTCTACACTTTCATAGGTCCTAGAGGAACTAGGAACTAGTTCCTACTGAGTAGGTTCCTACCTACAGTAGCTACTAACTGTACTACTTGGATTCTCTCGAATTCGAGAATGCCATGCCATGCCATATCGAATATCCCACAGGATGGTCAATTTTTGCTGTAATAATTACTACTTAATAAAGCTACTACCACCTTTAGTACTTCGTACCACAATAATAAAGAACCGAGAGTTGAAATGTTGAAAAGCGAGATATTTCCATACTAATACCATCAGATTCTGAAGATATATGATTTAGATTATATCGAAGTAACTTTTTATTATTTACGAGGCGTAGGAACCTAGCTTTAGGAAGATTTTCGTACTACTGGGGACTTATACTCAGAACACTACCGGTAGGAACTATTCCTACCTTAACCTCTCTCTTCGATATGAATAAATTGAAAAAAAGAGAAAATGCAAAAAAACAAAATGAAGCAGTTACACAAAAATCATGAAAAAGAGAAAAAGTTCAATTGAAAAAGTTCAATTGAATGAATTAGAATGAATAAATCTTGGAATAAATCTCCTCTCCTCATCATAATATTCTAATTTAATAAAAAATATTAGATCTTGCCACCATTATTTAGCTTACGACGACATAGGGTCCCACATAATTTACAATATAAAATACTACTTTCCACTTCCCATCGTCTTCCTTCCATTAAGATTACATTTAACTTTTTATCTTTTAAGTATAATGGATAATAGAGATGAATTGTTAGATCGAATGTTGGAACAATCTAAATCATCCAGATTTGATTATGTAGATGATGAGGATGATATTAATGCCATGTGGACAGAAGAATTATTAGATTTAAAAGAACAACTAAAATCACAAAAGAGGGAAGATGAAATGATGTGGAAAGCAAGAACATTAAAACATAAAAGAAGACAAAGATTAAAAGTAAAAAGATTAGCAAAAGAATTACCAGGTGCAGGTGCCCATACATTACCAGCATATATAACTGATAGTAATCTTTGGTTTCAACATGCTGCTGAAAAGAAAAGAAAAAATAGATTAAAATCTGTCCAATCTTCTTTTCAACAATTTCCAGAATTATCAAAACATATGTTTAAACGCTGTGTTGGTTCAAAAAACAAGAAAATTAACGTATCAAAAGAAATAGCAAAAACACAACAATGGGAAAACAATAGATTAAGAAAACAACTAAAAGGGGCCACAAAGAAAGTTTTACAATGCTGCAGTTACAGTTATGTACAGAAAACAAATGAGACGAAACTTTTAATAGAAATATCACGTACTACAATGGGATCAAAAATTTTATTGGAAAAAGTTGTACCATTATCAAATGTTCTCTCTAATGGCAAAGATGAACAACAAAATATATACGATGGTAACGATTTTGGTATTGATGCCGGTTTGGATGACTTACATGAAGCAAATGCAGTCCCACCAGGATCACCACCCGGAACACCAACGAGTGATATGCTTCGTTTTTTAAAAGAAAAAGCTGCATATCATAAATCAGAGACATCACGCTATGGTAGATAGAAATGTTTAAAATACATTCATGGAGTTCTACGAAGCTAAAGACTGACAGATAACGAGGGATTTGTACAAAGAGGTGAAGAAACGAAGAGGCAAAGAGACAAGAAAGTAGAAGAGGGAGATGTAGTATATGCTACCTTTTCAACTCCATACTTTCTAAACCATCTGATTCGTCACTTGAATCATCAACAAGATCATCCTCATTTAAACCACTCATTTTTCTTAACAGTTGCTTCCCTCTATTTGATAGTCTTCTTCTTCTATTCACTTGTAAATGTAATAGTTGACGAACATGTGATATATAATGTATACAATTCTCTAACGCTTTTGCATCATCTACATTTTCTGTTAGATCATTAATATTTGGACCACCGCCATAAAATAATGTCTGTGGTTGATCATCCTGAGACTTATTTTGTTCAGCTGTTACAAGTTTAAAGAGCTCTGTCCGATATTTTTGTGCTTCCATTTTTGCTGCTTGTAATCTTTCTGTTGAATCCGATATTTTTCGTATATCACTACCATCGACTGGTTTTATTAAATCTTCAGCATAATTAGAACTTTGTACATGAACTACTAGACCATTTCCCATTATGTACAATGTAAATTATGAGTTTGTTGCTAAAGAGTGGAGTGGAGTGTGGTGGTGCTATTGTTGTTGTGATTGTTATGTTATAGTATTTTAACCAAATACCAAATACATCGAAATGTTATGTGTACACAGTACTCGTAGGATTCCTATATTTATACACTTCGAAACACTCTTAGCTATCACACCATAACCATCACACTAACACACTACCTCGTATTCTCCAACACACTCCAACACTCCACTCCTCTGCTCTCTGCTCTGAAGAAAATTTAAAAGAAAAATCGATACTGCTGTAGTCTTCTACGCGTAGTTATTAAAATACTGTGCCGTACGTCTGTGCCGTGCCGTGCCGTGCCGTGCCGTGCCGTGCCGTGCCGTGCCGTGCCGTGCCGTGCCGTGCCGTGCCGTGCCTTGACCTGTGCTGTGCTGTGCTGTGCTGTGCCTTGCCTGGCTGGTACCAAGTATGCTATTCTCTGAATTCTGATAGGTTCCTACACCACTGTGATTAAACTGTTCGAAATATTATTGAATTAGAATAGAATATATTAACCAGTTCGATGTGATCTAACTTGCTGTGTACATTATAACACTTCGCCCACTTGTACACTCTCTGTGTAATCTTAATCTGTAATAACTTAAACTTACAGTATTACATTACTGGAATAACTAACATTATATAGTGAGAAAGTTCTTTCTTTAGCTTTACTTTATACTCCACACATTGTTTGGTTGATGCCTCTACTGCTTATCACCTCCATTGTCTCTTAGAGCATGAATATATCGTCTCTTCTCGAAGGTTTGTTAGATTCCGTTTCTGATCATTCCTCAGCAACTTCTGAAGAAAACAATAGTTCCCAATCTGTAAAACAGTCACCAATATCATCCCCACAACAGCAACAACAGCTACAGCTGTTACAACAACAACAGCTGTTACAACAACAACAGCTGTTACAACAACAACAGCTGTTACAACAACAACAGCTCCAGCTCCGTCCGCATTTGCGACTCCCTGAACCTCAACAAAATAGTTGGACGCAATCATACCATTCTTCTTGGTCTCCATCCTATGAAACGGCAGCATCCAACAAAGGACAAACAAACGCAAACAACACTGATACTCTTACTCCTTCTTCTAAGTCCTCATCTGCGGCATCATTTCCTTTATTTTCACCAAACACTGATCCTAATACTATATTTTTTTCGGATACACCTACAACATCCTCCCGCAGTAATTTACCTAGTGATGCTGCTGCAAGAATTATCAGTCTTGCAGTTGGTAGTACCACAACACCTTTAAGTCCAACACGAAAGGGACAACAACCATTGTTCTATCATGACAACAAAAATAGTAGTAATGACAACAACAATGAGTATGATGAAGATTGGAACGATGTTAGTGGTGAAGGGTGCTATACTGAAAACGATCAAATAGATCTTGCAGCTGAAGATTCCTTTCACTTAGAAAGAACACAAAGGACTCAATGGCAAGAAATGCCCGATTTAATTGAACATGTTCAAAATGTTATGGATAATCATAATGGACAAATAACTGCAGCAAAATTAGGATCTAAAATAGCTGAGCATGATGTGAATATACTACGACGAATTAAAGCATTGTGTGGTGGACTATTACCTTTGTTGGAAATGTATCCAGGTATCTTTTATTTACGTCATAATTCACCGTCTGTTATATATGTTTGTACAAAGCAACAATGGGAAAAAGAAAATGTAACAAAAAAAAGATTACAGAAAAATGCTAAAGAGACCATTAATATTTTGGAAGAAAACACACACGATTTATGTGATCAAGACAGTCTTGTGTTACAATCGTTACAGCAAAAATTGTCATTAACACAATTTGTTCAATATATACGAAAAAAATGTTTTCAAATTATACAAAAAGAAAATATAAAAGATGGAATTGAGTTA
>JACLAC010023194.1_pt1 | contig 11273 bp, 7 predicted proteins | sample 8027881 | NCBI WGS metagenome assembly JACLAC01 (sample SAMN15725517, study PRJNA655200) | protist metagenome | isolation source: fluorescence activated cell sorting (FACS) single amplified genomes of... | place: Spain: Blaines Bay Microbial Observatory, Mediterranean Sea | collected 2016-01-19 | reverse complement strand
GAGTGTTCTATCTCATTGACTGATGCCTTCCAGTTGCAACAGGGTTTGTCAATTGGCACCATTCCTTTAGTTGGTCAAATCCCGGATACCAGAGACCGAACATCAACCACGACTGCAATATTAGTGACTAAACATTATTAAGGTTAGTGTTATATTTGTTGCGAAGACAGACGAAAATCTTCTCAAGCCATTAATCATTGGCGCGCCTGAAATATCAGCTGTTGGCATGCAAAAGAAATGCCATCTTTGGTACGAGCACAAAGGCAGTAACCGTTATGACGACCATTCACACCACAAAAAAATTGGGTGTATCGCTCATTCCGTCAAAGTTGTAAAATCACGAGAAAGACCGAAGAAAGCGCGACGTATCCCTTGCTACCCATAAGTTTCTCTACAAATACCATATCTCGTCATCGCTCTCACTCGAGCGAATTGTATTGAATCAACTATCCAATCGCGAAACAAACATGACTACACTTTCAGCAGATGCCACATCCATGGCTGGTCTTCTGACTGCCTTGACTCAGCCAGATACCGAAGCTATTCGACAAGCAGAAGTTGCCCTGAAACCAATTCTCAAAGATCCTCGATCCGTTCCCGCTTTGGTTGAAATTCTCAAGGCCAAGGATACTCAGGTGGGTTGGTTTAATCTCTATTGAGCCCGTCAAGAACGAGGGGTCATGGTTGATGCATTTTTGGTTGGTAATTCAGATGTTTCTAATCCTTTTTTGCGCCGCTTGCCCTCCACTACTTTTCTTTTTCCGACCCTTTAGGCTCCCGCTGTCCGTCACGTAGCTGGAATTCTTTTGCGAAAACGATTGGCTGGTCATTATGAGGCATTCGATGCCAACAGCCGAACTGGCCTCAAAGCTGAAATTTTGAATATCTTGGCATCAGAGCCCGAACGATCGGTGCGAAATGGTTTGATCGGTGTTGCCGCATCTCTCGGAAAGCTCGAATGTACCGAGGGTGGAACTACTTGGCCAGAACTCTTCCAGTTCATCGCCGCAGCTGGTGCTGATCAAAATTCAGATGCCCGAGAAATGGCATTTGGCCTCCTGCTTGAAATGACGGATACCATTGGCATGCACTTGAAAACTCAATTCCAACCCATTGCCGGACTCTTTGCCCAGGCACTTGTGCCCACCGTGGAAGCAAAGGTCCAAAAGTCGGCCGTCAAAGCAGTCGGTCAATTGCTATCTTTCTTGGCTGATGAGCCCGACGTTGATGTCTTTGCTGGTTTGATTCCTGCCATTCTGGAAGTTGCTGCTCGCAACGTCAACGATGATGACCTCATGGCAGCCGTGTTGGATGTGCTTTACGATTTGGCCTACTCTCCATCTCAATCAGTGGCTGTTCACATGTTGCCGATTGTGAAATTTACCCTGCAATGCATTCAAACGCAGGACCTTGAGATGGGAGTCCGCGACTCTGCTGCTTTGGTGATCGCTACTATGGCAGAAGCAAAGCCAAAAACCTTTGGAAAGGAGGAAGCTATGGTGGCCGAAATTTTGGAGACACTTTTCACATTGATCGAAAACTCGCCCGATTCGGCAGCAGGTGCTCTATTTGAATCCAACCCTGCTTGGAGAGAAGATTTGGATGGCGATGGTGATGACTTCGATCTTGACGATGGCCCCACAGAAACTTCCATGGCCCAAGGTACTCTTGACATGCTGGCCTGTGAGATCCCCAAAAAATATATTTTCCAACCTGTCGTTTCGCGATGTGTTCAACGACTCAATTCGCCACAGCCTAACCACAGAAAGGCTGGTGTTGCAAGTTTGGGAGTCATCGCTGAGGGTTGTGCCGAGCCTTTGTCGACCCATTTGTATGAACTCATGCCATTTGTGCTCAAATGTGCACAAGATCCTGACTCGCAGGTCCGAGAATGCGCTTGCTTTTGTCTAGGACAAATTTCTGAACACTGCCAGCCAGATATTCTTGAATATTCGGAACAAATCTTGCCGATTGTGTTCAACTTGCTAGACGACAAAACTGTTGCAGTTCAAGCAACCTCATGCTACGTCCTGGAGATGTTTTGCGAACGATTGGAACCCGAAGCAGTTCGCCCGCTCTTGGATTCTTTGGTAAAGAAGCTAGCAGGTATGCTCGAAAGCTCGAACAAGAGAAGTGTTCAAGAAATGGCTGTCGCCGCATTGGCAGCAACAGCTGTCGCAGCTGAAGAAGAATTCACACCATACGTCGGTGGTGTAGCATCCCTCATGACAAAATGCATGGCATTGACGGATGAAAATATGTATTCGCTTCGTGGCCGAGCTTTGGAGTGCATGGGCCACATGGCCATTGCTGTTGGTCGCGAAACCTTCCGCCCATACTTCCAAGTCACCATGGAATGTGCGTGCGAGGGTCTTACTCGCGATTCAACTGATTTGCATGAGTTCGCATACGCCGTATTTGCAAACCTGTCAAAGGTTATGAAAGAAGAATTCGCACCTGCCTTGCCGGAATTGGTTCCTCACCTAGTTAATGTTATTGGAACCGACGAAGGCTCCCTCGAACCCGCTGAACAAGCTGAGAAGGTATGTTTTGTGCGCAGATATATTCCCATGCAACGAGAACTGTTGCTGATTTTTGTCTTACTTTTTCTGACCACTAGCGTGATTTGCAATCACTTTTATTCACCAATCCTCAGGCCGGTCAATTTGGAGCTCTTGATGATTCTGATGACGAAGACGAGGGTGGAAACTATGTTCTCCATGTCCGAACAGCTCTCTTGGAGGTTAAGAAAGGAGCTCTCACAGCCATTGGCGAGTTGGCGGCCCACACTGGTGCAGCCTTCTCTCCTTTCCTTGAAAGTGTCATTCCAGTTTTGCAAAAGGCTGCCAGTAACTGGCATCCGTTGATCAAGTGCGAGGTAGCTGACGCTTTGCCCAATATGGTTGTTCCAAGTGTTGCTGCAAATCACAATGGAGAAATTCAGTGGACGAAGGGAGACACGTCGAGCCCCAACCCAATGAGTGAGCACACACAGGGCGTTGTTGCCGCTGTGCTCGCAGAATTGATTGGCCTCACGAAAGATGACGACAAATCTACTGTCGGAAAGGCATGCGAAGGAATTCAATCTGTCATCGAGCTTTGTGGTCCTTATGCTTTGCTTCCAGTTGCAAACGATTGTCTCACCTTCACTCACGAAATCCTTATGAAGAGTGCCCCGTGCCAGGTTTCCGAAGAATTCCTCGGCGAAGCACCAGAAGAAGATGATGATCACGATGTTGTCACACAGGCAGCATGCGATTTGGTTGGTGGTTTCTGCAGAGTCATGGGAGCCCAATTCGGACAATACCTACCTCAGTTCTTGCCTGCTGTTTGTGAATATGCGAAGTCGTCTCGCCCCCCACGTGATAGATCTATGGCTATTGGATGGCTCAGTGAGGTTGCACAAGAATTGGAAGGAAGCATTTTCGATCACTGGCAAGGAGTATTTTTGCCCGCAACCTTGGCCGGGCTTGGTGATCCTGCGGAGGAGGTCAAGCGAAATGCTGCCTTCTGCGCTGGCGTCTGTTGTGAAGTTCTCAAGGAACGTATTGCTGGGGACTATCCACAGATTCTTCAAGGCCTTGAACCCTTGTTCGGCATGGACCCTAATGCTGGGGATTCGGTTGCTGCCTGTGTGGACAACGCTGCAGCATGTGTAGCACGCATGATCATGGCTCACCCAGCAGGTGTTCCTATGCCTCAGGTACTTCCACCATTCTTGGGATTGTTGCCACTCAAGACAGATATGACAGAGAATGAAACTGTTTACAAGTGCCTTTTGGGACTCATCCAAATGGGTCATCCTGATGCTATGGCACAGAAGCCCGAGCTGCAGCGAATTTTCACTGCAGCTTGTGCAGCTGGAAGCAAAGTTGATGAAGAGATTCAAGGTCAACTTAAGCAGGCCGCTCCTGCTCTTCAGTAATTAGCGAAACCTTCTTCGGCATCGATCTGTAGTATATTATGAGAAATCTCTACGATTTGTCGTGCTGTGGAAGTCGACATCAAGAGTGAAAACGACGTGTCGTTAACTCATAATGTCGGGAATGCCAGGGAAAAAATAAATAGAGTAGCCAAATAAAAGACAATAAAGCACCAGCACACCTCGAATTATTTTATTCTATCAGGAAGAGTAGCATTAAATTTATCTAGAGTTTATCATTTCAAGCTATAACGGTGTAATACGATGGTTTCTGTTTATTTCTGCCTTGAGTGCGTCTTCCCTAACGATGATCTTCAAAAAACCATTGAAGCAACCCATTTCTCAGACATCACCTTTTGAAGTATTGGAGGATCATTCTTTCAGATGAGAAAACTAGAATGATGTCAAACAGCATCAGGCCTGTCATGAAGACATTGAAACCAACGCTTTGAACCAATCTTGTCAAGATTGGCATCAGGTATGTGTCATTTGGATTCGAATTATCCACCATCCAGTCTTTCACTCCATCACCTACAACATCCGGAAACTCTGCAAGTTGGAAAAGATCATTGAGGGGTGGAAAAATTTCCAACGCACAGGCGAACAATATCACGTAGCAAAGTTGTAAACTTCTCCAAAGTAGTTTGTTCTGGCGCAATGGCTCGACAAAAGGTTCGCCTCTGTAATTCACAGCAAATGTGTTCACAGTTGCAAGAACACTTATGAGGAATGTGCATGTATTTAGCGTATTAGGATTGAACGGTCCATCAGGCAACATGCTCGGATCATATGGGTCGACGAAGGACAATGCAAGGTCTGTGGCAATGACCATCAACGTGTAGTGGATGAAGAATTGCGAAGAAATAGAGACCAATGCCTGGGTGCACAACACCGACGTCGGAGGGTGCGCCGCTGACAAATTTGGCAGAGGTTTCCCTCTCGTAACGAGGAAGAAGAGCCCAGCAACGACAATTCCTAGAATTGTCAGCTGTCTATCACCCTGCTTCACTCCGTGTAAAAATAGCTTTGACAAGATCATCGCATTCACAAGGCAATTCACTCCAAGAATCTTGTAGATTTGTAGCATTGTGACCAGTGTGCATCTTCCTTGCTGCAGAACTACCTTACAGCACTTGATACTGACCATCCTTGACGTAAATGGGGATGCAATGGAGGCATCGCCAAGCTCCACCTGGTCTAAGTCATCTTGTGCTTCCTGTAGCTCCCGTAAGGAATTTTCCAGATAGGAGTTGTTGCGAGCGCGAGCCTCTTTTTTGGCACTCTTCTTCTTCTTCTTTTTATCCTTTTTCTTTTCGGCTTTTGCCTGGGACACGGCCTTCGAAACGTTACGCTGTTTCGCCTCAACCTCGGGATTACTGATGATGGAAATGCCAACGTGCGCTCTTCGAAGAGCACCAACGTCATTAGTCCCATCGCCGCACATAAGTGTGGTATATCCCCCAAGATTGTAAGCAGCAACAATAGCTTCTTTCTGTCGAGGATTGCATCTCGCAAAGACAGCACACATTGGAATGACATCTTTTAATACCTCTTGAGCAGCAGGATGCATGAGATATTGTTTCTCGTCAGTAGTTTGCCCGATCAATAAAGTCTTTGCGTCAGCTTGTTGAATTATCGCGAGAACAAGTTTTTGTAGAGCGTCACCTGAAACACATAGTGCTATTTCTCTTTCTGCAACCAACTTCTTTAGTTTGTCTAGGTCCGTTGTGGTGAGGGTCAGATTTTGAGCATCTGTCTGAACATTGTTCGAAAGTGCAACAAATCGAAATTCACCACGAAAACCCTCTCCATTTCCTTCCTCCATACCTCGTGGGAAATGCTTCAGCTGTAGTGTATCAGGAAAAGTTTTGCCAGTTTTTCGAATGATACCAACCTGTCGTGCTACTTCCGCAGCTGTATAGATTGCGTCTCCTGTAATCATCACAACTTGGTTTCCACTGTTCCACAACTCCGAAACAACTGGACCCGAATCCGTTTTAATGGGGCAGTGCAGTAGTAGAAATCCTGCAAAGATCAAATCAGATTCCAACTCCTCACGATTGAGTTGTTCTATCTGTTTCTCCGTTTCCTTCGACGTAATTTTTCTATACGCAATGGCCAAAACGCGTTGTCCAAGTGCCATGTGATGCATAGATACGTCATCGTAGTCGTGAGGAATCGAATCAGGTCGCAGAAATTGTTTCACAGTCTCCGGTGCCCCCTTTGTCAAGACCCAAGAGTCGTCGCTTCCAGCTTCCCTTGAAATCACAGACATTCTTTTCAATTTAGAACTGAAACCAAATCTTCTGAGAATCAGAATTGTACCAGGTCTCCCACTACTAGATCCTTCAATACTTCTCAACGCGTTATTCTGTATCATAGCGTATCCTGTCGTCTCCAAAACAGCTTTTTCCAAAGGGTCACCAATCAAATTTCCTGCGTTGACTGCTAGTGAGTGGCAAGCCGTCATAATGCGTAGAGCTGTCCATGGAAGAGTAACGTTTGGATCAACTACATCTGCAAATTTTATAGCACCGGCAGGTTCATTCTTTTCTCCATCTTTGTCACAATCCGAGATCAACCTCAAACCTTTCAAACGCATATCATCGGAGGTCAATGTCCCTGTTTTATCAAAACAACACATATTGACTTGTCCCGCCAATGGAATTCGGAAGGACTCGGTACAGAAAATTCTTCTTCGAATCAAATCCGCTACGCTATTAGTAACTGCTAGACTCAACTCCATGGGTAGCTCAGGGGGTACAACACTTGTGATGATGATCACAACGTGGAGCGAAAGCCGAAACTAAAATGCAGAACAAAGTAATCGAGTGAGAATGCTGATCAAGGAATTCGAAGAAACAGTCTGTGCTCATGTTTCAATTCTGTCGATGAATTTTCTTACCTTGTTCCTGGTCAAATCGTTCGATCCTTCCTCCCAAACCATGAAAGCGCTCGCCACAGCACAACACAAGAGTATAAGAATGAAAACATACGTATCACGAGTATGGATTCCGTCGACAGATTTTTGAGTATGAGCCATAGTCCTCAAAAGACTTCCCTGGGCCGTTTCAAAACCAGTTCGTAGAACCATTCCCACCGCTCCCTGGTCGGGAGGTTGGGATATTGTGGGTAGTGGAGCCGCTCCAGGATGGCTCACTAGGAGAGTTGTTCCGCCAAAGAGAATAAATTGTTTGTGATCTTGCAAGTCCAGAGTCTCGTCGGAATCGGTCTTGGCTGTCTTACCACTCTTTTCCAACGCCACCTTGAGCTGTGGAACGGATTCACCCGTAATTTGGGATTCGTCAACGACTGCGTCGCCATTTAGAATCAAGATATCTGCCGGAATTTGATTCATTTGCTTTTGATGCTGAGCCAGATTGCTGACGCGGACGGATGATCTCAGAGTTACCTGTTTGCAGCTGACGATATCTCCGGGTACAAGGTCGGCAACGGAGATTTGTGTCCAGCCGTTGCTTCCCAATGGGGGATAGGTTGGTCGATAGACATAAATGTGTTTTTGAGAATGAACCGTATAAGATCGTAGCCGTTCTAGCGACTTGAGGCGATTGAATGCCACCGTCGACTCGAACATCAAGAGAGCGAAAAAGGTAAACATTGCATAGTACCAGTATTCGTCCAAACTCCACAACAAGACGCATAAGATCTGAAATAGAAAGAAGGGAGCGACAACTTGTTCTTGCAGCAAATCCAAAAATGGAGGAAGATTGATCGGGGTGGTATTTGTACCATATGTCAGCTGGGCCTTTCGTATGTTATCCAAAGTTCTGTGCCCTCTCCAATTCTCGTAAAAGGAAAGGGGAAGATTGATTGGATATCGCAGTCTGTGAAACAATCCCGATGTGGAGCTGTCTTTGTCATTTTGTTTGATTGGTGTAGAGTTGTTGTCTGTCGACCACAGGTAGGTATCAGTGTCGTTTTCATCAAGAATGTTGCACCGAAAGATAATATCATGAAAGTTGACGACCGCTAATACCTTTGTCTCGATGCCTGCCTTACGAGCGCGATGAAGGACGGGGACAATCCCGGCATCATGCGAACTCTGATGTTTGTCGACATTCGGTGCTTCCACTAGACAGTGTGTCCACGACAGCAACTTTGTAGACGGCGACGATCTTGTCGCTGTTGTGTCGATTCTTCGATATCCTACCGTAGCTCGCCACGAAACGCTCCACTGCTGAACCAAGAACAACCAGATATGCAGCACCAAAAGCAGAGGAAAAGCCACAAGCGAAAAGGAACTCGAATTCATTGTTTCGCCACTGAAAACTCGTTCACTTTCTGGAACCGACTGCCCATCCATAAAATCCAGCAAGACCAATAATCCGTAACCCAAAAGAAAAGGCCCAAAATCCAATCTCGTCAGGATACTGCGTTCTTGGAGTGGTATTAAAACGTAGCCATCTGCATCGGTGGTATTGGTAGAAGAATTGACGGTCTTTGTCGATAACAGAGGCGTCGTTTCTTCTTCTTCGATCCCCTTTCCCTTTTGGGTGGCGAGAGATGAGTCGGAACGCTTCCGTTGCCTCAAATTCGGATGAGGATCTTCATCTCTTGTCATGATTTCGTGTGCAATCAATTCAATCTACAACACAAACTTGATCCGATTGAGTGATCAAGCGAGCGATGATGGTGGAATTGTGTCACTCACTTTCGAAAAATGAATTGGTCGGATCGAAATCGAAAAAGCAAAAAGCTCATCGACAATTGATTTTCTCCAGACAACGTGCGGTGATTTTCCGTCGGAGCGAATGACAGACGAAGAAAATATAGTGAAAAAAGATGGTGCGAGTCAAAAGACTCTTATTTGTCATATAAAGCATAGTTCTACCGAGAAGTAACTAGAATGTAACTCAGTCAACTATTTTAATACAAAAGAATGCAAGTCCTTCTTTTCTTTTGATTGAAGGTGTTGTCATACAGCTGTTCTCGTCGAACAGCATGGTTCAGGCAGTCTACTACTATGAAAAGTCCCTATCTGGAAAGACTCTGGGAGCGATCAATGTCCAAAAGTACAGCAATAGTGCGCACCATTGGGAGCCAATGATTACCCACATATCGACCTCGCCGATTTGAGGATTTGCTACGTCACCATCCGCCTGAATCGAACCAAAACTTGTCAGGGCCATGGAAACCCAACAAGTCACGGCTGCGAGTGCAATGTTCAATTTCCAATTGTTCGAAAATGTATTCGGAACTTGCTTCTCTAGCGCATCCTTGTCGTCATCGTCGTCTTTGCCTTCGATAGTATTGTAATTTGCGACGACACCAACAACCTTTGGTGCTTCTCCAGATTCGGCATCTTTTTTGACTACTTCTTCTTCATCGTCGTCAACATCGTCACCCGAACTAAGTGTAGTATCCGAAGTTGCCGACCATCCAATGTACCCAAGACTAATGATAGTCAAGCCAACACCAATTGTAATCGAGAGAGCGTCATTTGTCTTCAAAAATGGATTGCATTCTTCGTTGGGATTTTTGGAAACGGCATTGTAGCAGAGCATCGTTGCATACGCGGTGATTAAACCACTGGCCAGAAGACTTCCTTCGGTTCCAATCAATTGAGCTACCGTCACTGCAATGGATAGAATCACAGTCAATGCAATAAAAGCGTTGTTTGTACCGCAGCCACCAAAATAGTGAAAGAGCAATCCCCAACCCACAATGGATGCAAGGAATAGAAAGGCAGCGCTGACAACAATAGCGATCAGCCAGTTCTTTCCGGAGCCAATTTCTTCACTTTCTGCCTTGTTGGAGCGTTCGACCCACCCATCATTCCAATTGTATGCGATATCCAACATGATTATTTGGTTGAATAGAATAAAGATCACGGCTCCCACTCGTGCAATATTGAGATACATAGTTGCGAACGGTTCGTTGGGAACAAAACACATCCCGGCCACCATGAAGAGAAAGAGGGTATATTTTGCGGGCCAGGCCTCTCGATTTGCTGATTTCTTACAAATAACGGCAATGGTTGCCAAGAGGAAAAATATCAAGGCAGCAAAGCTAGCCCGGTAGACACCGGCCTGTCCCGCACAGCGTTCTACGAGGGCATCCGTTTCGTAGATATCGCATCCATCCAACCATGCATTTGTGACGTAATTGCTGAAACCAACATCAACCACGTATGGAGCAACACCATATTGGAATCCAAGCGCAATGGCAACCGCTAGAACCAATAGCAAAACCGACCGCTTTCTTCCAGAGTGTGCTCCGGGTGCTACCGAGCTTGGTTTGTCATTGCCACAGCAAGCTCCCATCAACGATGACAGTGCCGAACCGAAACAAAAGGTCACACTTGTAACCAAACAAGTCGTTAAAGATTTCTATGCAATCAAAAGAAGAATAAGCAAAAGAAGCAAAAGGGTGAATATCAGTTGTCAATCCTTCTAGCATTGCCGAGACGATTGACGACAATCTCATAGACTTTTGCAAGACATACCAGTAACATGATTTGATTCAAGAATTGCTCCTACAAACTTAAATTCAATACTTCCAAGCAACTGAGAGTAGAAATGATCCTTCACTTGTCTCGGATATCACAACCGCTCTGGATTGTTTGGTAAGAGATGGAGAAAGCTTTTGTTCTCTCGATTGTTTGTGCTGTTCCAGTCTGGTTCGGAACGAGGATTTTAAATCGTGTTTCGAACTGATTTGAATTTTTCGTGATCGTTACGCGCACGAGGTCAAACAATTTGGGGGTTGTGAAGAAAATGCATTTGGGGGTTGATCAGCTATGAAACGATCTAGCTAGAGGGAGTAAAGTAGTAGAATATCCATACTAGTTTTAGTATTTACATTATGATGTTCTTGTTCCTCTTGTGCAAGTAGCTCTTATAAACAAGTTGATTTATTGCGCTGATTTGTTCATAAGCATAAGTGACTCAACTACACTTTTTTCGGTTTCAGATGCATTGGGACCTTCATTCGTTGCAGCCTCGGCTTTTATTCGCTTCGGCTGCTGCTGTGACGAATCACCAACAGTGTTGGAATGAAGTCTCTTTTTTGGGGGGCGCTTCTTGTTCATATCTTGCTTCGAGCTCGAACTAATTTTGGTAACTTTTTTCTCGTCTTTGCTCGTTTCCCCACCCGAGATCGCGTCGACAGTAGATGCAACTTGATTCGCAGGCGGAATGAAACGAAAGGATTCATCAACCTTCTTCGTACTATTCCGGATGGGTCGAAGGCACAAAAGTAATTCTTGATCTTGCTTCCCTCCAGAAGCATCACTGCTTTCTGTAGACTTCGAGTTCATTGCCCTGTCTTCCAATCCGTCTTCATCAGATGATTTGTTGCGGATGGAAGAAGTGACTTCGCACCACACAGT